>UMFX01017155.1_pt1 | contig 15820 bp, 15 predicted proteins | sample 1965131 | NCBI WGS metagenome assembly UMFX01 (sample SAMEA4836058, study PRJEB28245) | human gut metagenome | biome: gut microbiome; material: fecal sample | place: Denmark | collected 2008 | reverse complement strand
GGCTGCCGCTGAAGGCAATCGCACCGAGGCCGATGGCGCTTACAAGGTCGCGGTCAAGAAGGTCGATCAGGCTGTCGCTAAGGGCGTTCTGCACAAGAACACGGCTGCTCACCGCAAGAGCGCTATGACCCTGAAGCTCAACAAGATCGGTTAATAGGCCAAACAAAAGGACATCCGTCAGGATGTCCTTTTTTGTTTTGTCTTAAACTGACCTTATAAAATTTTGCAATTCTGAATATTGAGATAATATCAAGCTGGGATATAATGAATGCAAGAACAGGCGGTACACGCCGGAACAGGTGAAGTGCAATGGAAAATCAGAAGGTAAGAAAGTTAGTTCTCAGTGCTTTGATGGCCGCCCTTGTCTATGTGGCTACCAGCATCATTCAGATCCCGTCCCCCGTCAACGGCTATGTGAATCTGGGCGACTGCTTCGTGTTGCTCTCCGGTTGGCTGTTGGGGCCTTGGTATGGCGCGGCGGCGGCCGGTATCGGCTCCATGCTGGTGGATCTGCTCAGCGGCTACGGACACTATGTTCCCGGCACCCTGATCATTAAGGGTCTTGACGCCTTGGTAGCGGCGCTGATCTTCCGGGCCTTGGGCCGCGGGAAGACTGCCATGCTGGTCAGCGGCTTCGTGGGGGAGACCATCATGGTCCTGGGCTATTTTGCCTACGCCTCCATGATCCTGGGCAAGGGTCTGGCGGCAGCCGCCAGTATTCCCGGCAATATCGTTCAGGGGATCGCCGGTATCGCCATCGGCCTTGCGCTGGCTGTGCTGCTGCAAAAGGCAAAGGCGCCTGCGCTGAGCGGTCTGGAACTGTAAACGAAAAAATAAGGCGGCCGTGTGAGAAAAATTCTCACACGGCGCCTTGTGCGTAAAACAAAAGGGAGGCTTATATATGGCAGGAACTACGGTACATACGTTGGAGAATCAGCAGCTTTTGGAACAGGTAGAGCGGGAGTCCGCCGCTGCGGCCCGCCAACTGGCGGAGACTGCCCATCTGCGGAAGGGACAGCTCGTGGTCATCGGATGCAGTACCAGTGAGGTGGTAGGGCATCAGGTGGGAAGCTGGTCTACACCGGAGGTGGCGGATGCCATTTTCCGGGGCCTTGACAGTGTGTTCGGCCCCATGGGCGTCTACATGGCCGCCCAATGCTGCGAGCATCTGAACCGGGCTTTGATCGTGGAATACGAGGCGGTCCCCGGCGGGGAGACCGTCAATGTGGTGCCCCAGCCCAAGGCGGGCAGCTCCTTCGCTACCGCCGCTTACAAGGCGTTTCGGCATCCTGTGGCGCTGGAGGAGATCCGGGCAGACGCAGGACTGGACATCGGCGGCACCCTCATCGGGATGCACTTGAAAAAGGTGGCGGTGCCGGTGCGGCTGGAGCAGGATCACATCGGTCAGGCCATTGTGCTGGCGGCCCGGGTACGGCCCAAGTTCATCGGCGGTGACCGCGCCGTTTATGATGAGACCCTGAAGGAGGGCTATCCCGATTTTACGGATTGATCGGGTATCTGCTTTCCTTACGCGCAATTATTTTATGGGAAAGAGGCCCCGGGAGAAAGCGGTTTCTCCCGGGGCTTTTCATGCAGTTCCGCTTTGAGATCGTATCCAATGGCGTCAGGTGTCCCCTGTACTTTCGGGGGAGCAAAGTGCAGATTGGAACTTGCTGCAGCAAAAAACAGCTCCGGTCCGTACTGGACCGGAGCTGTTTGCTTACATTTTAAAGCTGCTTGACCGTGTAGTAGACAGCCAGTGCGAAGACCACCGCTGCCAGTGCCCACATGGCGTAGTAGGAGATGCCACCGCCCAGCAGAGAGGCCAGCAGAGCCAGCGCGGAAAGACCGCAGGCTGCATATACCGGCAGCTTATCCGCTTTGGGGGGCAGGAGCTTATTCAGCTTGCCGCTCTTGGTCAGTGCGGCGAGAGCTGCCAGCAGAACCAGATAGATCACCACGCAGACCTTAACGGTGGTGCCCACATACATGCTGGAACCGTACCGACGCACGCCCCACAGAACAAAGAGGGAGGCGCCCAGCACCGTCAGAGCCAGTGCACATTCCCGGTCATACAGCGCCCAGAGGATCCCCAGCAGCATGATGACCGGCACAACGATTGTCATAAAAGAGAGGGTGGCCATATTCCAGCGGACCAGAGCCGTAGCCGCACCCACAAAAGCGCCTGCCGCAGCAAGGATCCAAGCGGACTTCTGCTTCTTGGCGCTGCCCCGCAAAACCAGAGCAGCGATCACGCCCACTGCCAACACACCCGCGCCGATCCCGGCCAGAGTCCAGAGGTAGTGATCATACCAGGCGATCCGGGTCAGTTCAGAGTCGGCATTGATATAAAAACGACGCAGGATCAGTAAATATAGTTCTGCTACGCAGCCAGCCAGGAAAAATTTCATTGCTCCATTCATGGGTTCGTCCTTCGGAGCGACCTTTTTATTCGGATTTTTTGCCATCTATTAAAACCTCCAGGGTTATATTTCCCAAAATGCGGGCAGTCCATTCCAGACCGGTTCCCGCCGACACACGTTCATAGTATACCAGTCTCTTTTCCAATTTGCAAGGAAAACCTTCATTGCTTTTTTACAATATTCGCGGTATACTGAAAAAATCGAATCAAATTCTAACGGAGGACGCCATGAAACGGTTCTCAATTCTGATAGCAGCCTTGTGCCTGTGCCTGACAGGCTGCGGAAAACAAACAACGGAGGCTACTGCCCAGATCTTCGCCATGGACACGGTGATGGAGGTTGCGGCCTATGGTGAACATGCGGAGCAAGCGGTAAAATACACAGAGAAAAGGATCGAAGAGTTGGAAAATCGGCTCTCCCGTACAAAGGCGGACAGTGATGTGTCCTGCGTCAACCATAACGGCACAACCCCCACCACCGGCTTGACTTACGGGATGCGGGCGCTGCTTCCGGCGGCGCTGGAATACCGGGACGCCACAAACGGCGCGTTTGATATTACCATCGCCCCCATCATGGACGCGTGGGGCTTCACCGGCGATCAGTTCCGCGTTCCGGAGCAGTCCGAACTGAATGAGCTGTTAAAGCATGTCAACAGCGATGAGATCCAAGTTCAAGAAGAGCCGTCCTATTCCGTAACGCTGGGGGAGGGACAGGCTATCGACTTAGGGGGCATCGCCAAGGGCTATACCTCCGATTTAGTGGAGCAGACCTTCCGGGCCAACGGCATCGAAAGCGGAAAAATTTCTCTGGGCGGCAACGTGTTCGTGCTGGGCGGCAAGCCCGACGGCTCCGACTGGCGGGTGGGCATTAAGGATCCCCGGAATGAGAGCGGCCTTGCGGCGATCCTGTCCCTGCGGGACGCCTACGCCATCACCTCCGGCGGCTACGAGCGGTACTTTGAGGAAAACGGAAAAACCTACCACCATATTATTGACCCCGCCACCGGCTATCCTGCGGACAGCGGTCTGCTGTCAGTGACGGTGGTGGCGGATGCCAACGGGCCGGATCAGGAATGGGTTCAGCCCGGAAACGGCACTATGTGCGACGCTTTTTCCACGGCGTTGTTCATCATGGGAGAGGAGCAGGCGCTGGACTTCTGGCGAAATGGCGGGTATGACTTCGATCTGGTGCTGGTGACGGAGGATGGCCGGGTGGTCATCACTGCCGGAATGGCGGACCGGTTTGAGGAAGTGAAGGACAGTGGGTACACCTATGAAACGGTTTCCTGAGCTGAAGCCCAATTTCTGGGATGTGATCGTGGTCTTGGCGGTCATTGCGCTGGCGGCTCTCTCGGCCATGACGGTCTGGCGTGGCGGAACCGAAACCGGTGCTCTGACGGCGGTGGTCACCGCTGACGGGCAGGAGATCGACCGCTTTGCCCCGGCGGACCTGCTGGACGCGCCACGCACCTATTCTTATAACGGCGTGACGCTGACGGTGGCGGCGGAGGACGGAAACGGCCTTCGGGTCAGTTCCTCCGACTGTCCCACCCAGGACTGCGTCCGCACCGGAACTATTTCCCGCAGCGGACAGAGCATCGTGTGCCTTCCGGCCCGGATCATCATTCAGCTCACCGGCGGCGCGGCGGACAGCAACGATGTGGACATTGTGATCGGTTAGGAGGGTGACTGTGAAGCTGACAACGAAGCAGTTGACCCTCTGCGCCGTGCTGACAGCGCTGGCGCTGGCGTTCAGCTATCTGGAAAACTTTTTCCCATTATCTCTGGCCATTCCCATCCCCGGCATCAAGCTGGGCCTTGCTAATATTGTGACGGTATTCGCCCTGTACGCCCTTGGTCCCGCTCAGGCGCTGCTGATTTTGACAGGCCGGTGTCTGCTGGGGGCGGTGTTTGCCGGGAACATGAACGCCCTGATCTTCTCCCTGCTGGGGGGCTTTTCCGCCATGCTGGTGATGATCTTGCTGTCCAGATCCCGGCATCTGTCTATCTACGGCGTGTCCATCGGCGGCGCAGCGGCCCACAACTGCGGCCAGATCGCGGCGGCCTGCCTGACGCTGGGCTCGATGGCCCCGCTGTACTATCTGCCGATCCTGCTGGGTGCTTCCCTGATCACCGGAGCTGTGACGGGCGTGGCGGCGGCCTGCTTGTTCCGGGTGCTGGCCCATACGAACATTTTCCGGTAACAAAGCGGACGTTTTTTCGTAGAATGGAAAGATGGTTGACTTTCCTGCAGAGAGGTGCTACACTAATTTCATTATGAGAAATGAATTTGCAAAAACCTGTTGTTGTAAGACATAGGGCGGCTGAACTGCTGATCGCAGATACAGGCGTCCGTTTCAGTGTGCCTGTGTCTTGCATGAAGAGCTTTCAGGAGCGATGTGCAAGCGCACATCGCTCCTTTTGTTTTGCGCAGCCGTGTTTCCGAGGATGGAAAGATTCAACATGATCAGTATTGATGAGGAGGATACGTTATGAACTTCACACATTTGGTAGGGAACACCCCCATGATCCGCATCCGCTACAAGCTGGACGGCCGGGAGGGCTTTGTCTGGGCAAAGCTGGAGGCATACAACCTCTCCGGCAGCATCAAGGACCGTCTGGCGGCCCACGTCATTACCAAGTCCACCGCCAACGGCACCCTGAAGCCCGGCCAGCCCATCGTGGAGATGACCAGCGGCAACACCGGCATCGCCTTCTCCGCACTGGGCACGTTCACCGGCCATCCCGTCCACATCTTTATGCCGGACTGGGCCAGTGAGGAGCGGAAAAAGCTGATGGCTATGTACGGTGCCACCCTGCACCTGATCTCACGGGAAGCCGGCGGCTTCAACGCAGCCCTTCAGGGGGCCAGAGATCTGGCGGAGGAGATTGGCGGCTTCCAGCCCAAGCAGTTTGAAAATCAGGATAACCCAGAGGCCCACTACCTTACTACCGGCGTTGAGATCCTGCGCCAGCTTCCGGATGTGACGGACTTCGTGGCCGGCGTCGGCTCCGGTGGCACCCTCATGGGCACTGCCCGCCGCCTGAAGGCAGATCACGCCGTCCGGGCTGTGGCTGTGGAGCCGGATGCAGTGCCTCTGCTTTCCGGCGGGACTGTCAAGGGCGCTCACCACATTGAGGGCATTGGCGACGACTTTATCCCTGCTGTGGTGGACCAGACTCTGGTGGATGGCGTAATGGACATCAACGATCTGGACGCCATTGCCATGGCGGCGAAATTCGGCCGTGTACTGGGCCTTGGCGTGGGTATCTCCTCCGGCGCTAACTTCCTTGGCTCTGTGATCCAGAATCTGGAGCCGGGCCGGAAGGTGGCCACTGTCTTTGCCGATGACAGCAAGAAGTATCTCACCACCATGCTCTCCAATCCCCCGGCGGAAACGGCGGATATGTGGAGCTCCCGCATTGAACTGCTGGATTACGAGCCGGTGGAAACTCTGTAATTTGCAATCTTGTGCAGCTTTTCCTTGCGGAGCCTTTGAATTCATGTTAGAATCGTCTGTAAAGGGACAAAACAGACGGCGAAGCCGGGCTTGTTGGCCCGGCTTCGTTTTGCTTACAGAAGGGAGAGACGGATGTTTCACACGATTTTATTTGATCTGGACGGTACATTGACGGATTCGCGGGAGGGGATCGTCAACTCCGTGAAATACACCATTGAAAAGCTGGGCGGGACCATGCCGAATGCCCAGACCCTTCTGAAATTCATCGGTCCGCCGCTGCAGGAATCCTTCATGGAGCACTGCGGCTACAGCCGGGAGAAGGCGGTGGAGGGCGTTCGGGTGTTCCGGGAGCACTATGTGCCGGTGGGACAGTATGAAAACGAGGCGGCCCCCGGTATGCGGGACGTTCTGGAACGGCTGAAGGCCAAGGGATACACTCTGGCGTTGGCCTCCTCCAAGCCGGAGGAGCTGTGCGTGAGCATCTGTCGGCGTTTTGGCTTTACACCCTTTCTGTCCGCTGTGACCGGCAGCCCTGCGGGGGCCGACTGGGAAAAGGCGGATGTCATTCGGGAAGCCATGCGCCGCCTGCGCTTGACCGATGCGGATAAGCCCACCGTTTTGATGGTCGGTGACCGGAAGTATGACGTGCTGGGCGCGCAGGAATGCGGCCTTGCCTGCGTGGGCGTGGAGTTCTTCGGGTACGCCGCACCCGGCGAACTGGCGGAGGCCGGGGCTGCTGCAGTCGTGCGGACGGCGGAGGAACTGGAACAGTTTATTCTGAATCATTGAGCGTGAGAGACGGACAGAGTCCGTCTCTTTTTTCACCTGTTTTCCGCAAACGTGCGCTGAATTTTTGAAAATCGTCATTTTTGTGCATATTTCCCTTTACAAAACCAGGGAACTCCTATATAATATCATGGCTAAAGTAATCTATATGAAAATTGGAGAATCAGTATGGCTTTGATCGAATATGACGTTTATAAGCAGAAGCTACGGGACCTGGAACCGGAGCTGAAGAAGCTGGGGGACGCCCTTGACATCGACGCTGTGGCTCAGGAGGCCGCCCGTCTGGAGGATGAGACCACTCAGGACGGCTTCTGGAACAATCTGGAGCGCTCTCAGAAGGTGCAGACCCGCCTGAAGCAGCTTCAAAACAAGCTCCACCGCTTCAAGAAACTCATGAGCACCTGGGAGGATCTGACCACCCTGTGCGAGATGGGCCAGGAGGCGGAGGATGAAGAGATCCTGGAAGAATTGAAAACAGAGTTCCCCACGCTGGAAACCGAGATCGAAGAGATCCGTATGACCACGCTGCTCTCCGGTGAGTATGACGCAAACAACGTTATTCTCCAGCTCCACTCCGGTGCCGGCGGCACCGAGGCCCAGGACTGGTGCCAGATGCTCTATCGGATGTATACCCGCTGGGCGGAGCGTCACGGCTACGCTTGGAAAACGCTGGACTACGAGGAATGTGACGAGGCCGGTATCAAATCTGCCGTTATTTCCATCGAGGGCGAGAATGCCTACGGCCTGCTGAAGAGCGAACACGGCGTCCACCGTCTGGTCCGCGTCTCTCCCTTTGACGCCAACGCCCGCCGCCAGACCAGTTTTGCCGCTGTGGAGGTCATGCCGGAGCTTCCCGATGACGTAGAGGTGGAGATCCGCCCGGAGGACATCGAAATGCAGGTCTACCGCTCCTCCGGTGCCGGCGGCCAGCACATCAACAAAACCTCCTCCGCCGTCCGCTTGATCCACAAGCCCACCGGCATTGTGGTGGCCTCCCAGCAGGAGCGTTCCCAGTTCCAGAACAAGGATAACTGTATGAAGCAACTGCGTGCCAAGCTGATCGAACTGAAGATCCAGCAGCATGCCGAGAAAATTTCTGACATCAAGGGCGTGCAGATGAAAATCGAGTGGGGCAGCCAGATCCGCTCTTACGTGTTCATGCCCTACCAGTTGGTAAAGGACACCCGCACCGGCTACGAAACCAGCCAGATCGACAACGTGATGGACGGCGATCTGGACGGCTTCCTGAACGCCTACCTGACGCAGCTGGCCACCGGCGAACTGAAAAAGTAAATGCCAGAAAAGGCGCGGCTGAGAGGCCGCGTCTTTCTTCCGAAAGCTGATATGAAAGGAACCAATCTAATCTATGAGTAAGCAAAACGCCGCGGGTGCGGCTCCCCAGGAAAACAAGATGGGCGTTCTGCCGGTAGGCAAGCTGCTGGCCGGTATGGCGGTGCCCATGATGATCTCCATGCTGGTACAGGCGCTGTACAACATCGTGGACAGCGTGTTTGTCTCCCGGCTCAGTGAGAACGCCTTCAACGCCGTGGGCCTGGCCTTCCCTCTTCAGAGCCTGATGATCGCCGTGGGCGCCGGCACCGCCGTGGGCATCAACGCCCTGCTCTCCCGCTCTCTGGGCGAGAAGAAGCAGGAGATGGCGGACCGGGCTGCCGGCGTGGGTATCTTCCTGCTGCCCATTTGCAGCTATCTTGTCTTTGCCTTCATCGGCCTGTTCCTCTCCCGGCCCTTCTTCCTGGCCCAGGCCAAGGAGGTGCCGGAGATCGTGGAATACGGCGTGCAGTACACCCGGATCTGCTTAGGCCTTTCCGTGGGTATTTTCAGCCAGTTCTGCTTTGAGCGGCTGCTGCAATCCACCGGCCGTACCAGTCTGGCCATGTGCACCCAGCTGTTGGGCGCCATCATCAACATCGTCATGGACCCCATTCTGATCTTTGGACTGTGCGGCGCACCCCGGATGGGCGTGGCCGGCGCTGCTGTGGCCACCGTTGTTGGACAGATCGTGGCGGCGATCGTGGGCCTGATCGTGAATATCAAGTGCAACCACGACATTCACATCCGCCGGAAGAACATCCGCTGGGATCCCATCGTGGCCAAGGAGATCTACCGGGTGGGTATCCCCTCCATCATCATGCAGTCCATCAGTTCTGTGATGACCTTCGGCATGAACAAGATCCTCTTCGTCTTTACCCCCACCGCCACCGCCGTGTTCGGCGCGTATTTCAAGATCCAGAGCTTCGTGTTCATGCCCATCTTCGGCCTGAACAACGGTATGGTGCCCATTATTTCCTATAACTACGGCGCAGCCCGGCCCCAGCGGGTGTGGAAGACCATCCGCCTTTCCAACATCACCGCCATGGTCATCATGGTTGTGGGCTTCATCATTTTCCAGCTGTTTCCCTCCACACTGCTGGAACTGTTCGACGCATCGGAGACCATGCTGGCCATCGGCGTTCCCGCCCTGCGGATCATCAGCGTTTCCTTCCTGCTGGCAGGCTTCTGCATCATCGCTGGCTCGGTGTTCCAGGCCATCGGCAATCCGGTGTACAGCCTGATCGTCTCCGTGTGCCGTCAGATGGTAGTATTACTGCCGGTGGCGTGGCTGCTGTCCCGGACTGGACGGCTGGAGTTGGTGTGGTGGTCCTTCCCCATCGCGGAGGTCATGTCCTTCACCCTGAGCACAATCTTCCTGCGCCGCACCGTCAAGTCCGCCAACGAGGTCATGAATTCCAGCGCGGACTGACCGCATGCCTGATTTAAAAGTACACCCCGTTCTTCTGAAAAAGCGGAAGAACGGGGTGTATTTTTGCGCATAAAACTGCATGCATGAGCAGCGCACCGCGAACATGCACAAATGCCAGTGCATGAAGTTTTCGTGCATCATTCCCGGTTGCCCTGCGGGGGCGAGGAAATGGCACATTTCTTATTTTACTGTGCTTTTGCATAGCAAAATCCCCCGGAAGAGACCTTCCGGGGAAGAGATGTATGTAGGATTTCAGGACAGGAGCATTTTGTCATTGGCCTCGTCAGAGCCGCTGGCGCGGCTGAACAGGGCCAGCAGGTCGGGGACCGTCAGCTTCTTCTTGTCCTCACCGGAGATATCCACCACCACCCGGCCGGCATCCATCATAATGAGCCGGTTGCCGTGGGCGATGGCGTCCTTCATGTTGTGGGTGATCATGAGGGTGGTGAGGTTGTTCTCCTGCACGATCTGGTCGGACAGAGCCAGCACCTTGTCAGCGGTCTTGGGGTCCAAAGCGGCAGTGTGCTCGTCCAACAGCAGCAGCTTGGGCTGCTTCAGGGAGGCCATCAGCAGCGTCAGCGCCTGACGCTGACCGCCGGAGAGCAGGCCCACCTTGGCGGTGAGGCGGTCCTCAAGCCCCAGATCCAGCGTTTTCAGCAGTTCCCTGTAATCTGCCCGCTCTAAGGCGGTGATGCCCCACTTCAACCCCCGGGGCTGGCCCCGGCGGGCTGCCAGCGCCAGATTTTCCTCGATCTGCATAGTGGGTGCGGTGCCCATCATGGGGTCCTGGAACACCCGCCCCAAAAATGCCGCCCGCTTGTGCTCCGGCAGCTTGGTAACGTCCTGCCCGTCAATGGTGATGGTGCCGGAATCCACCTGAAATACGCCTGCGATGGCGTTCAGCATGGTGGACTTGCCCGCACCGTTGCCGCCGATCACGGTGACAAAATCCCCGTCATTCAGTGTCAGGTTCAGATGGTTCAAAGCTACCTTAGCGTTGATGGTATTGGGATTAAACGTCTTGCAGATATCCTTCAGCTCAAGCATGGACGGAACCTCCCTTCTTGGTGTGGATGTGGCCCTTCCAGTAGGGGATCGCCAGGAACACGGCCACGATTAGGGCGGACACCAGCTTCAGATCGTTGGTGTTCAGACCCAACTGCAAAACGATTTGCAGAACGATGTAGTAGATGACGGCACCGATGGAGACCGCCAGCAGCTTCAAAGCGAAGTTGATGAATACCTTGCCGAAGGCCACTTCGCCGATGATGACGGCGGCCAGACCGATGACGATGGCGCCCCGGCCCATGTTGATGTCGGAGGAACCCTGGAACTGGGCCAGCAGACCGCCGGACAGGGCTACCAAACCGTTGGACACCATGAGTCCCAGCACCACGTTGGCGTTGGTATTGATGCCCTGAGCCCGGGCCATGTTGGGGTTTGCGCCGGTGGCACGGAGGGAGCAGCCCTTTTCCGTGCCGAAAAACCAGTACAAAACGGCAATGAGCACCACCGTGAATACCACCAGCAGAGGCAGGGGGTTATCCAGACTCACCGAACGCACATACCGCTGGGATACCAGCAGATCATACTTATCCACGCCTACTGCCTGATTGGCCTTGCTGCCCATGATCCGCAGGTTGATGGAGTAGAGGGACAGCTGGGTCAGAATACCGGCGAGAATGGCGGGGATGCCGCATTTCGTGTGGAACAGGCCGGTGACAAAGCCGGCCAGCATACCTGCCAGAAAGGCGCACAGCAACGCGGCCCAAGCGTTCAGACCTGCCCGAATCAGCATGACGGCCACGGCACCGCCGGTGGCCAGAGATCCGTCCACCGTCAGATCAGCTACATCCAGAATACGGAAGGTGATGTAGACGCCGATGGCCATCAGGCCCCAGATCAGGCCCTGGGCCACAGCGCCCGGCAGCGCATTGAGAAGGGAGGATAGAAAACTCATACCGTTTCTCCTTGTTCACAGCGGGAGGAGGGGATTGCCCCCTCCCGCCAGATTTTCGTTATAGGATCGCGTTTGTTTTGGATCAGCCCTCAATGGCCTCATAGCCGTCCAGAGGCTGGATGCCCAGCTCCTCGCAGATGGTGGGGTTATACTTGGGGGTGGCGTCGGTGTATTCGATGGGCATGGTGGAGATATCCGCCTCGCCGGTGAGGATCTTGGCAGCCATCTTGCCGGTGGTCACGCCCAGATCATAGTAGCTGATGGACAGGGTCGCCACGCCGCAGCCGGAGCAGATACCCTCCTCGCCGCAGATAGCGGGAACACCGGCGGGCACCAGGATGTTGGCGATGGCCTCGGTGTTGGAGGCGGCGGTGTTATCGGTGGGGAGATAGACCACATCCGCGTAGTCAGCGGCAGACTGGGTCACGGACGCCACGTCATTGGAGTCGGTGAAGGCAAATTCCTTGGTCTCAATGCCCTTGTTGGCCAGGCAGGTCGCCACTTCTTGGATCTGGTAGCTGGAGTTGGGCTCGGCGGAGCAGAACAGCAGGGCGACCTTCTGGGCCTCGGGGAACCACTCGGTGATCATGTCGGCCTGCTTGCTCAGGTCGGCCAGGTCGGAGGTGCCGGAGATGTTGCCGCCTACGGTGCCGTCGAAATCGTCAAGATCCAGGGCCACGCCGTAAGCGGTGATGGAGGTGCCCAGAATGGGAATGTCGGCAGTCGCGGAAGCGGCGGCGGTCAGGGCGGCGGTGGCGTTGGCCATGATCAGGTCCACGCCCTCGGAAACAAAGCCGTTGACGATCGTACCGCAGTTGTTGGCCTCGCCGGAGGCGTTCTTGTTTTCAAACTCCACCTGGCCGGGGAGGGCTTCATTCAGAGCGTCGATAAAACCCTGGGTTGCAGCGTCTAGCGCGGGGTGCTGCACCAGCTGGCAGATGCCGACCTTATAGGTGGCGCCCTCGGCGGAGGAATTGTCAGAGCTGGCAGAGGAATTGTCAGAGCCGGTGGAGGGTGTCTCCGTCTTGGAGCCGCCGCAGGAGGCAAGGGACAGCGTCATGGCCGCAGCCAGAACAAGAGCGAGCAATTTCTTTTTCATAGTGATCTTCTCCTTTTGTCCGTATCCGGACGAATTCATAAAGTTGGATGCCTTCCAAAAAACAAGGGGGGCTCTGTCCGTGGAACAGAGCCCCCTCGCGTTTAACGAGTTGCAAGCCTTATGCCCGGCAGAATGCCTGTTCCGTTTCTGCATTATGAAAGAAGCCCGCAAAATAGCGTGCGTAGCGGTAAATATAGGTAAACATTCCGAAACGCATTGTGAACTCCTTTCTGCCGCACTGAGCTTTGTGATGTTATTACCATACAGCTTTAAACGATTAAAGTCAACTGTGATTTTCTACAAAATGCGGTGAGATTAAATCCGAACTGACGAGCCGCTTTGACAATTTTGTGAAATTCTGCTACACTGCTCATCACAGAGGGCCGGTTACACCTGATATGCTGCGGCTCTCAGAAAAAGAGGATCTGTTATGAACCATTTCAAAAAAATCGCCGGTGTGCTGGAGACCCACGGCCTGGACGCCATGCTGCTGACTTGTGAGGCCAACCGCTTTTACGCCTCCGGTTTTCACTCCTCCGGGACGGACGGTGTGGCCATCGTCACTCGAAACCGCAGCTATTATTTCACCGACAGCCGGTATACGGAGGCTGCTGCGCGCTATGTACAGGGTGCGGAGATCCGGCAAACGGACCGGGAACATCCCTACTCCGCCCTCATCAACGAGGTCATCGAGAAGGAACACATCACCCGCATGGGGTATGAGGATGAATATATGACGGCGGCGGATTTTCACCGCTTTTCGGAGAAGCTCCACTGCGAGCTGGTCCCCGCCACGGAGCTTTTGTGGACGCTGCGGGCCGTCAAGGATCAGGCGGAGCTGGATTGTATGATCCAGGCTCAGCGGATCGCGGAAAAAGCGCTGGCGGACATTCTCGGCGAGATCCGTCCCGGCGTTACGGAAAAGGAAATTGCCGCACTGCTGCTCTATAAAATGCTGCACTACGGCGCGGAGGACAAGTCCTTTGATCCCATCGTGGTCTCCGGCCCCAACGGCAGCCTGCCCCACGGTGTTCCCAGTGAGAAGCCCATTCAGGCCGGGGAGTTCGTCACCATGGACTTCGGCTGCAAATTCGGCGGCTATTGCTCGGATATGACCCGCACAGTGGCCGTTGGTCATGTGACGGAGGAGATGGAGACTGTTTGCAACACGGTCCTCAAGGCCCAGCTGGCCGGAATCGCCGCGGCAAAGGCCGACGTCACCGGCGCAGCGGTGGACGGCGCCGCCCGACAGGTCATCGCGGACGCCGGATACGGTCCCTATTTTGGTCACAGCTTTGGCCACAGCGTTGGCGTGGAGATCCATGAAAATCCCAATGCTACGCCGTCCAACAGCAAGCCGCTGCCTGCCGGCGCTGTCATCAGCGCGGAGCCGGGGATCTATCTGCCGGGGAAGCTGGGCGTTCGCATTGAGGATGTGATCGTCATCACAGAACAGGGCTGTCAGGACATTACGCTGGCACCCAAGGAGCTTCTGATCCTGTAAATGGTCCGGAACTATACAAAATGGGTTGTGAGACTGTACTTTCGCACGGTCCATTTGGTGAAAGGCACTGTTGACAATTTCACGCCGGACTCTCATAATCATGAGAGAAACAGAATTTAGAAACGATCCGAAAGGAACTGTGGAATGGACAAAGTTTACATTACCGGCCATCGCAACCCGGATACCGACTCCATCGTATCCGCCATGGCCTACGCCGCACTGAAAAACGCTCTGGGGCAGCGGCAGTACTGCGCCGCCCGTCTGGGCCAGATCAGCGATGAGACGAAAGCCGTTCTGGACAAATTCGGCGCCCAGCCGCCGGAGCTGATCAACAACGTTCGGACGCAGGTCCGGGACCTGGACTTCGATACGCCGCCCACCCTGTCTCCCGCCGCTACCATCAGCCGGGCCTGGCAGATGATGCAGGCGGACCGGATCTCCGTACTGCCTGTGGCCAATGAGGATGGTACGCTTTACGGTATGCTTTCCGCCGGTGACGTGGCCAGCTACGATATGCTGGCTGTCCGCAATTCCACGGTCAAGAACGTGCCGGTCTATAACCTGCTCTCCGTTTTGGAGGGAAAGGTCCTCAACGAGGGCGGCCAGATCCGGGATGAGATCTCCGGCGAGGTCACCATCGCCCTGCCTGCGGGACGGGAAAACCTGCTGTTTTCCTCTCCGGACAGCATCGTGGTCTGCGGCGATCAGCCGGACATGATCAAGCGGGCACTGGAGCTACGGGTCACCTGCGTCATCGTCTGCCAGGCGGAGGTCAGCCGGGAGCTGCTGGAGCTGGACACCGATACCTGCATCATCTCCACGCCTTATGACGCGTACCGGGCAGTCCACCTGATCTGCCATTCTCTGCCCATTGAGCGTATCTGCAAGAGCCACGATCTGGTTTCCTTCCATCTGGACGATTATATCGATGACGTGCGCAATACCGTGCTGGAAAGTCGATTCCGGGCTTACCCCATTCTGGATGAAAATGAGCACGTGGTGGGAACCCTGTCCCGATTCCATCTGCTGCGTCCCCGGCGCAAGCAGGTAATCCTGGTGGACCACAACGAAAAGGCCCAGTCTGTGCCCGGCCTGGATCAGGCGGACATTCTGGAGATCGTGGACCACCACCGTCTGGCGGATATTGAGACCAACAATCCTATTTACGTCCGGAATGAGCCGGTGGGCAGTTCTACCACCATCGTTGCGGATATGTATCAGGAAAAGGGGCTGATGCCCTCTGCCAAAATGGCGGGTCTCATGGCTGCCGCCATCGTATCGGATACGGTCATGTTCAAATCTCCCACCTGCACCCAGCGGGATATCGACATTGCCAACCGGATGTCCCGTATTGCCAATGTCTCTCTGGAAGAGCTGGGGCAGACCATTTTCTCCGCCGCTACCGGTGAGGATAAGAGCGCTGAGTCCATTATCCGCACCGACTACAAGGAATTTCACATTGGCGGTCACAATCTGGCGGTGAGCCAGATCACCTGTCTGGATTCCGATCGTCTTATGGCCCGGAAAGAGGAATTCCTCGCCACGATGGAGACCATCCGTAAGAAGAACGGTCTGGACATTGTGCTGCTGATGATCACGGACGTATTGGTGGAAGGCTCCTACCTGCTGTATTCCGGAGATACGGAGACTATCCGTCAGGCCTTCAATATCACCGGCGAGGAAAAGAACAGCGTGTTTCTGCCCAAGATCATGAGCCGGAAAAAGCAAATTATCCCGTCCCTCTCCGCCCTGTGGGGTTGAGAAGTGCCGAATACAAACACAACACCTCCGTATGGATTTCCATGCGGAGGTGTTTTTGCGCGCTGA
>UMFX01030181.1_pt1 | contig 16433 bp, 10 predicted proteins | sample 1965131 | NCBI WGS metagenome assembly UMFX01 (sample SAMEA4836058, study PRJEB28245) | human gut metagenome | biome: gut microbiome; material: fecal sample | place: Denmark | collected 2008 | reverse complement strand
TCTTTCTCTTCGTACTGATTGTGCTACAGCCGTCACAATGCAGCAATCTCTTGCCATTGCTCATGATAAGCAACAGCATACTGATCGGCCACCTTTTTGTGCTGACCAACAATAAAACATCGAATATATTCTTCATTGTTGCTACGGTCTGCCTCATCCTTTTATTTGTTTTTAACGTATGGACGCTTTTATAGACTCAACGATACAACTCCTCATCGAATGGGGACTTCCGGGATTGTTTATCTCGGCCTTACTCGCAGGGAGTATTGTACCATTCAGTTCCGAACTGGTGTTGGTAGCACTGGTAAAACTCGGACTGCCACCCACTGCCTGTATATTGGCTGCCACCCTTGGCAATACGGCAGGCGGAATGACCTGCTACTATATGGGGCGTCTGGGCAAAATAAGCTGGATTGAGAAATACTTCAAAGTAAAGAAGGAGAAAGTAGACAAGATGGTGAAATTCCTGCAAGGGAAAGGAGCATTGATGGCATTCTTCGCTTTCCTGCCGGCCATCGGAGAGGTGATCTCCATCGCACTGGGATTTATGCGAAGTAATATATGGCTCACCACCGCCTCCATGTTTGTCGGCAAACTGATACGTTACATTCTGCTTCTGTACGTACTGGAAAGCGCATGGAACGTCGTTGCGGGATGAAATAATAGGTAATAAGTAACAGGTAATAGGTAATAAGTTTTTTGAGATGAAAAGAGTGATTGAAAAGACTGATGACGGGAGCGCCACCCTATTTGTTCCGGAATTGAATGAACATTATCATTCGACCAAAGGAGCACGTACGGAGTCCCAGCATATTTTCATCAACATGGGACTGAAAGCCTCCGCTGCCCCCTCCCCGCATATTCTGGAGATCGGTTTCGGAACGGGGCTGAATGCTTGGCTTACACTTGAAGAAGCAGAAAGAAGCGGACGTAACGTATATTATACAGGACTTGAACTCTATCCGTTGGAATGGCAGATGGTGGAGCAACTGGGATATATAGAACAACCAGCAGCCACCGACCTGTTCAGAGCGATTCATACATCACCGTGGGAAGAAGAAATATCCTTTACCCCACACTTCACTCTTTGCAAAGTACAAGCCGACGTCAATAAATGGGTTAATGAACGAGTAGAAAATGGACAACAGACAATAAACCGCACCATTACACAGCGTAGCCATTCTCCATTATCATTCGACGTTATCTATTTCGACGCCTTCGCTCCGGAAAAGCAGCCGGAAATGTGGTCGCAGGAACTATTTAACCGTTTATATGTTTTATTAAATGAAGGAGGCATCCTCACCACTTATTGTGCCAAAGGAGTCATCCGACGTATGCTGCAGGCCGCAGGCTTTATCGTAGAGCGCCTTCCCGGTCCTCCGGGAGGAAAGCGGGAAATACTACGTGCCCGAAAACTGGAACAGAATCAACCCCCGATATTAATACAATAGTCATGAAACAACAACTAAAAGATTTGAAAACACTCCTTCTTCTCGGCTCCTGCCTCCTGTTGGCAGCCTGCACGGGTCGCACGTCCAAAGCAAGCGGCAGCGAAGAAGCGAAACCGGTCATTACCGTCACTATCGAACCGCAGCGCTACTTCACGGAAGCGATTGCCGGTGATAAATTCACGGTAGTCAGCATGGTCCCGAAAGGTTCCAGTCCGGAGACATACGACCCTATTCCTCAGCAACTTGTCTCTCTGGGAGACAGCAAAGCCTATCTCCGCATCGGCTACATCGGCTTTGAGCAGACCTGGATGGACCGACTGATGAATAACACCCCTCATATCCAAGTATTCGACACCTCGAAAGGTATAGACCTGATTCTGAACAACGGTGAGCACAACCACGCAGCAGGACATCATGACCACGACGGGCACAACCACGCCGTAGAACCGCATATCTGGAACTCTACCGCCAACGCCCTCATCCTTGCCGGAAACACCTTCAAGGCACTTTGTATGCTCGACAAACCCAACGAAGCATATTATCTGGCACGTTACGACTCCCTCTGCCAACGTATCCAGCACACCGACAGCCTTATCCGCCGGCAACTTTCCGCTCCGGAATCGGCCAAAGCCTTTATGATTTACCATCCGGCTCTCTCCTACTTTGCCCGTGACTACGGCCTGCATCAGATTTCAATCGAAGAAGGCGGCAAAGAACCTTCGCCCGCCCATCTGAAAGAACTGATAGACCTGTGCAAATCGGAGAAAGTAGGTGTCATCTTCGTCCAACCGGAGTTCGACAAGCGCAACGCGGAAACCATCGCACAGCAAACCGGCACAAAGGTAGTCCCCATCAACCCGTTAAGCTATGACTGGGAAACGGAAATGCTGAACGTAGCCAAAGCTCTCACCCCTATGGACCCCGAATAAAAACGGGCTTCCATAGCATTAATGACCGAATGATACATAAACGAAGTAATTCTCCAAATATGAAACCGATTATCGAAATAAAGAACCTTGCTGCCGGATACGACGGTCGTACCGTACTCCACGACGTCAACCTGAACGTTTACGAACGGGACTTTCTGGGCATTATCGGTCCGAACGGAGGCGGTAAGACAACACTCATCAAGTGCATCCTCGGTCTGCTGAAACCGACAGCCGGAGAAATCAACTTCCATGCCCCTACAGAAGCATCCTCCCACTCTCAACTTTCCACTTCCAACCCTCCACTTTCCCTCGGCTATCTGCCGCAATATAGCACTATCGACCGGAAATTCCCGATTTCGGTAGAGGAAGTGATACTTTCCGGACTAAGTATCCAGAAATCCCTCACCTCCCGCTTCACTCCCGAGCAAAGAGAAAAAGGCAAGCATATCATCGCCCGCATGGGACTCGAAGGACTCGAACACCGTTCCATCGGGCAGCTTAGCGGCGGGCAACTGCAACGCGCACTGCTGGGACGTGCCATCATCTCCGACCCTTCGGTACTGATTCTTGACGAACCCAGCACGTATATCGACAAACGCTTCGAAGCCCGGCTCTACGAACTGCTGGCGGAGATTAACAAAGAATGCGCCATCATCCTTGTCAGTCACGACATCGGCACTGTACTGCAACAAGTGAAATCCATTGCCTGCGTCAATGAGACACTGGATTACCACCCTGACACAGGCGTCTCCACAGAATGGCTGGAAAGAAACTTCAACTGCCCTATCGAACTGCTGGGACACGGCACGTTGCCACACCGCGTTCTCGGTGAACATCATCATCATCACTAAACATTCATTTGCCGGTGCTACATCAAAGAACGGCCGCACTGCATATCAGTCATTTACAACGGTCACATCAAGCAGCAACAACTGACTTCTCAACTGTTAATGATTGAGATGTCAGATGTTAATAGTTGACATGTCAGGTATTAACAGTTGAGAAGTCAGCTATTAATGTCTGACAACGCAAGTATTATTGACCAACAAATGATTCATTGCTTGGTATAAAAGACACAAAATTGGTATCTTCATACCTACCGTTGTTTATACTGTTTAGTGATTCCACTGTTTCCCTAAAAGGACATAAGATAAAGTAAATCACCTTTCCGTTACTTAATATTTCTTACTTTCTGCCTCATTATCCTTACAAATCACTATCTTTGCGCCCACGTAATCTGTTTTTTAACGAAAAATCTAGATAGTGCTAATGAAACAGTACAGAACTATAAACAACCTCGTGGGTTGGCTTACATTCATCATTGCGGCAACGGTCTACTGCCTGACAATAGAACCGACCGCAAGTTTTTGGGACTGTCCCGAGTTTATAACTACCGGTTATAAACTGGAAGTAGGACACCCGCCCGGCGCACCTTTCTTCATGCTGGTAGCGAACCTGTTCTCTCAATTTGCCTCCGATGTAACCACCGTAGCGAAGATGGTAAACTACATGAGCGCACTGATGAGCGGTGCCTGTATCCTGTTCCTTTTCTGGAGCATCACCCATCTGGTACGCAAACTGGTGATCACCGACGAGAACAACATCACGAAAGGACAACTTATCACTGTCATGGGTAGCGGACTGGTCGGCGCACTGGTCTACACCTTCAGCGACACCTTCTGGTTCTCTGCCGTAGAAGGCGAAGTATATGCTTTCTCCTCCCTCTTTACAGCCGTTGTATTCTGGCTGATTCTGAAATGGGAAGATGTAGCCAACCAGCTCCACAGCGACCGCTGGCTGATCCTGATCGCTTATCTGACCGGACTGAGTATCGGTGTTCACTTGCTGAACCTCCTCTGTCTGCCGGCAATCGTATTGGTGTACTACTACAAGAAAACTCCGAACGCCACTGCCAAAGGCTCATTGCTCGCCCTGCTCGGATCGGGCGTACTCGTAGCAGCCGTGCTTTATGGCATCGTGCCCGGTATCGTTAAAGTCGGCGGCTGGTTCGAACTGCTGTTTGTCAACGGACTCGGCATGTCGTTCAACTCCGGCGTCGTTGTCTATATCATTCTGCTCGCCGCCGCCCTTATCTGGGGTGTGTACGAAAGCTACACCGAAAAGAGCAGACTCCGCATGGCCATCTCATTCATTCTGACCATCGCCCTGCTGGGTATTCCATTCTACGGACACGGCGTAAGCAGCATCCTCATCGGTGTCGTAGTGATCGCAATTCTTGGCATCTACCTTGCTCCGCAAGTACAGGAAAAGATCAAAGAGAAATGGCGCATCTCCGCCCGTACCATGAATACGGCATTGCTGTGCACCATGATGATCGTGATCGGTTATTCCTCTTATGCACTGATCGTGATCCGTTCTACCGCCAACACACCGATGGACCAGAACTCTCCGGAAGATATCTTCACGCTGGGCGAATACCTCAGCCGTGAACAATACGGAACCCGTCCTCTCTTCTACGGTCCTGCTTTCTCCTCGAAAGTGGCACTCGACGTGAAAGACGGATACTGCGTCCCCCGCCAGTCACAGACGGGAAGCAAATACGTCCGCAAAGAAAAAACCTCACCGGACGAAAAAGACTCATACATCGAACTGCCGGGACGTATCGAATACGAATACGCGCAAAATATGCTTTTCCCCCGTATGTACAGCTCCGCGCACTCCTCACTCTACAAGCAGTGGGTAGACATCAAGGGGCATGACGTCCCATACGACCAATGCGGCGAAATGGTGATGGTGAACGTACCGAACCAATGGGAAAACATCAAGTTCTTCTTCTCCTACCAGCTCAACTTCATGTACTGGCGCTACTTTATGTGGAACTTTGCCGGACGGCAGAACGACATTCAGAGCAGCGGAGAAATAGAACACGGTAACTGGATCACCGGAATCCCGTTTATCGACAATCTGCTGGTGGGCAACCAGGAATTGCTTCCGCAGGACCTCAAAAACAACAAAGGACACAACGTATTCTACTGCCTGCCGCTGCTGCTCGGCCTGATCGGACTCTTCTGGCAAGCATACCACAGCCAGCGGGGTATCCAGCAATTCTGGGTGGTGTTCTTCCTGTTCTTTATGACAGGTATCGCCATCGTGCTCTACCTTAACCAGACACCTGCGCAGCCGCGTGAACGTGACTATGCGTATGCCGGTTCGTTCTACGCCTTCGCCATCTGGGTAGGTATGGGAGTCGCAGGTATCATCCGTATGTTACGCGATTACTGCAAGATGAAAGAAGTTCCGGCTGCCGCTCTCGCATCAGTACTCTGTCTGCTTGTCCCCATCCAAATGGCCGGACAGACATGGGACGACCACGACCGTAGCGGACGCTTTGTTGCCCGTGACTTCGGTCAGAACTATCTGATGACCTTGCAGGAAGAAGGAAATCCGATCATCTTCACCAATGGTGACAACGATACTTTCCCGTTGTGGTACAATCAGGAGACAGAAGGTTTCCGTACCGATGCACGTACCTGTAACCTCAGTTACCTGCAGACCGACTGGTACATCGACCAGATGAAACGTCCCGCCTACGACTCTCCGTCACTCCCGATCACTTGGGACCGTGTGGAATACGTTGAAGGACAGAACGAATACATCCCCATCCGTCCGGAAGTAAAGAAGAATATCGACCAGATGTATGCACAGGCAGACAGCGCGCTCGAAAACGGAAATCCGGAAGCGATGAACGAACTGAAAGAACAGTTCGGAGAAAACCCGTATGAACTGAAGAATATCCTCAAATACTGGGTTCGTTCGGATAAGGAAGGACTGCGCGTCATCCCTACCGACAGCATCGTAATGAAGATCGACAAAGAAGCTGTCCGCCGTTCCGGCATGAAAATACCGGAAGCACTGGGCGACTCCATCCCCGAATATATGACCATCTTGCTGAGAGACGCCAACGGCAACCCGAAACGCGCCCTCTACAAGAGCGAACTGATGATGCTCGAAATGCTTGCCAACGCCAACTGGGAACGTCCCATCTACATGGCTATCACCGTAGGCAGTGAAAACCACCTCGGCATGGACAACCACTTCACGCAGGAAGGTCTGGCATACCGCTTCACTCCGTTCGATACAGACAAGCTGAACAGCAAGATCGACAGCGAAAAGATGTACGACAACCTGATGAACAAGTTCAAGTTCGGCGGCATCGAGAAACCGGGCATCTACATCGACGAAAACGTAATGCGTATGTGCTACACACACCGGCGCATCTTCACACAGCTCGTAGGACAACTCATCAAGGAAGGCAAAAAAGACAAGGCACTCGCCGCACTCGACTACGCCGAGAAGATGATCCCGTCATACAACGTACCGTATGACTGGGCAAACGGCGCCTTCCAAATGGCGGAAGCCTACTACCAGCTGGGACAAAACGAAAAAGCGAACAAGATCATCGACGAACTTGCCAACAAGTCTCTCGAATACATGATCTGGTATCTCAGCCTGACTGATTACCAACTTTCTATCGCCAGCGAAAACTTCATGTACAACGCAGGACTGCTTGACGCAGAAGTACGCCTGATGGAGAAATACAAATCAGAAGAATTGGCTAAACATTACTCGGAACAACTCGACCAGCTATACAATGAGTATGTTGCGAGAATGAAAGGGAAATAAAAACTAAGTAATAAGTATTAAGTAATAAGTAATAAGCTGCGCCATAAGCCGCACGGTTATTACTTATTACTTATTACCTGTTACTTATTAATAAAGACTCTTATGTTTATAGAACAACCACCTTGGTTCTTCCGAGCGCTGTATCCACAAGCCATCTTCCGGATGGACCCAAACGAACGGGCAGTCTACCTGACTTTTGACGATGGCCCTATCCCGGAAGTTACCCCTTGGGTACTGGAGCTACTGAAGAAACACGATATTAAAGCTACCTTCTTCATGGTAGGCGACAATATCCGCAAACACCCGGACGAATACCGGATGGTGGTAGAACACGGACACCGCATCGGCAACCATACTTTCAACCACATCCGCGGCTTTGAATATTCCAATCCGGATTATCTGGCCAACACCAGACGGGTAGACGAAATTATCCACTCGGACTTGTTCCGCCCGCCACATGGGCACATGGGATTCCGGCAATATTACACTCTTCGCCACCATTACCGTATCATTATGTGGGACCTCGTAACCCGTGACTACAGTAAGCGAATGCGCCCGGAACAGGTACTGAATAACGTAAAACGCTACGTACGCAACGGTTCCATCATCACCTTCCACGACTCTCTGAAATCGTGGAACAACGGGAATCTGCAATATGCCCTCCCCCGTGCCATCGAATTTCTGAAAGCGGAGGGCTATGAATTCAAGGTATTTTAATGGAAAAGCTCCTCTCCTCAGACCGAATTAAAGCCGAAGCACTACGCCTCGGCTTTTCCGCCTGCGGACTGGCGCCTGCCGAAGCTGTGGATGAAACTGTGGCTACCGCCTTCCGTCAATGGCTGGCGGACGGTTGCCAGGCAGAGATGGCGTATATGCAGAATTATGAGGATAAACGGCTCGATCCGCGCTTGTTGGTGGAAGGGGCACGTACGGTGATCAGCGTTGCGCTAAACTATTATCCGGCAAAAAAACTTCCCGAAGGTGAGTATCAGATTGCATGGTATGCCTACGGGAAAGATTATCACGATGTGATGAAGGGGAAATTGAAGGAACTTTTTGAGTTTATAGAAAAAGAAGTTTCATTCTCCGAAGAAACAGACAGTACTATCGCCTCGACAAACAATATCGGCACATATACTGAAAACTACGCCTCAGCACCCCAAGCCCCAGTATCCCAAACCTCCGCTTCTCCGCTTCAAGGCCGCATATTCTGTGATACCGCTCCCATACTCGAACGTTATTGGGCATGGCGTACCGGCTTGGGATGGATAGGAAAGAATACACATCTCATCATTCCTCACGCCGGCTCCTGCTTCTTCTTAGGGGAAATTATTCTTGATAGGGAAGCTAACAATTATGACTCTCCACAACGAAATCAATGCGGTTCGTGTACACGTTGCCTGGATGCCTGCCCGACAAAAGCGCTGGAAGCCCCTTTCAGGCTCAATTCCGAGAGATGTCTTTCTTATCTTACCATTGAGTATCGTGGGGAACTTTCGCTCAATGTAGGCAAAAAAATGGGTAATAAAATATATGGCTGTGACGAATGCCTGAAAGCTTGCCCTTGGAATCGCTTTGCCACTCCTTGCCGGACAGCCGAATTTCAACCGTCTCCTTCTTTGTTAAGTATGAGGAAGGATGATTGGCATTCGCTGAGTGAGGAGCAATATAAAACCATTTTCAAAGGTAGTGCAGTGAAAAGGGCTAAGTATGGTGGATTGATGCGTAATATAAAGATTATTAAATAAATATTTAAATATTAAGAGCTACTACCTTACGATAATAGCTCTTAGGATCAATTAATGCAAGTTCTTCTCATAACAAACAGTTAAACCACTATATAAAAATAGTATTTCATGCAAAATATTATTCAGCATATTGCATCAAAATAGCAGGAAAATCAATAGAAAGTCCTGCATAATTTGCAGGAGACGGAACTCTTCCCTTAAATAATCCCATTGACATATATGCATCTGTAATATAAGCTAACGCAACCTGCCCATCATTCATTAATACAGGAGAAAGAATAATTTTTCCCTGTAAATACAAACCATCATCAGTTTTAGTTATTATTGAGCCGTACATCACTCCTCCTTGCCCATCAGACAAAGCATAATTTTGCTGCTGTGGAGTGGTTATAGCTAAAGCTCCATCTTGATAGGTGACCGCTAAAACAATCGTTGCTCCCAACAGCCTTGTCATTGGTAGCTGGAATATATAGCCATTACCACCCGGATTTTTAACAATTTGAGTATTTTCCTCTAATGAAAGAACTTGATTAATACCAAATGCTGTAGCAACGACTTTCACAACACCTGTCCATTGTCCCAATAAGTCATCAATATCGTACTGCAATAAAGCATATTCAATTTCACGAATGCCAGTAGTCACTTTTACAATGGCCGAACGAATTTTACCAGTGAGATTCTCTTTTGCAATAAACTTAAATCCATCACTCGTCATTTCATAGGATAACCATTGAGAAGCATCTGCTGGAATAGATACCTGAATAGGCAAATTACTCGACATTTCAACAGGGACCTCCTCTGCAGCATCTGTCAATGTGAAATAGGTAGCATCTCTATTATATTTCCAAATAGCTCCTTCCTGCAGTATGGTTGCTTGCTGCGTACTCACACCATCAGTTAAAACGATTTGTGCGCTACGCCCCGGATAACCCGTATTAGCATCTACAGAAATGGAAACTTTATGATCTGCAACTTCGATTACCTGACACCAATCGGCATTCACCGTAGCCGTGACAGTTCCAGTTGCTGCAAATTCGACAGTTCCAGTGCCACCACTAGCTTTCATATCCAAATCTGATTTTATAATTGTCAATTTTACAGTGGCAGCATCGTCATCTGAAGAACATCCTGCAACAAAAAATAAGCAGAATATTATTAAGTATAAATTCAGTATATTTTTCATAATCTAGTTTTTTATTTATTCCTCAACTTTCATAAAGACCATCTCTCCATACATACGTGCCACCCCTTGAACATATGAACTTTGACTATAATCAGGTGCCGAATAGCGGTCGAAGGCCATATAATCAGCTTTTGCACCACCTACTGCTTCGAATACCCCATCATCCTCAAATGTAAATCCAAACGGAGACTGTTGTACATTTGCCACAAAACCAAACATCAGACCTGCCTGATAACTAATATATGTAGGATAAAATCCCATGGCATAACAATATGTAGTACATCCCAAATAATATCCTGATATATAACCTACCTTTTGAGTCTTAAAGGACATAATTCCTTCACCTCTATCATAATCGAGCACTATATCACCAATTAGTCCCTTGAGAATATAACTCTTATTTTCTACATCCTCTATAATAGATATTGGTAATTCTTCGTCTGTCAAATTATTATCTTTATACATCTTGCAGGTAAGAGTATAATTACCTAGATAATCATTATATTTAATATATCCCTCCGGATAAATTCCTTTCATTTTAACGTTAGTTGCCCCCTCGTCAGTACAAGTAAAAAGCTCGGAGGAAGGGTCCCACACAAAATTTTGCACAGTTACTCCTGCCAGTGAAACTGGTTCCCGGAAACGAAAGCCATCGGTTGTAAAAAGGAAAGGAGATTGCTCTTGTACAATGTTACCACCATCATTATAGGCTATAACAAAAGTATAATTACTTCGCTGCGTCATACCAACTAAATTTCCATCAACCAACAACTGATATTGTATAAAGAAAGCATTCTCTTCTACGTCATTCACAGAGTTTATATATGCCTCCCAGTTCAAATCATCCGGAAGCGCATACATTACTATCGTATTTCCATACTTTTTGCCCTGCATTACAATTTTCTCGGCTGAAGCTTCTTTTATAATAAACTCATAATCTCCTTGCAGGTTGGCATTTGGGTTGGAACCTCCGCCTTGTGGCTTGGCATATGCATGAATAAAAGCATTATAAGTGTCGAATGTAAGCATAGTAGCTTCCTCCGATACAACCTTATAAAGAGAGGAAATAGTCTCATCGCCTTCGTATCCTTGAGATGCCATTGTAACTCGCTGACCATCAAACTTGCACAGAAGAGTTATGCCTCCCAAAGCATAGTCCTGACCTATGTAATATTCCATTCTCCAACCATTAGATGCCGATTCTAATAGCTCACTATATTGCTTCACTTCCTCTGTTGCACGGTTCGCTGAAGAATCATCAAAATAATCCTCTTCCTGGAAAAGACAGGATTGCAAACCAAAGCATACAAGAGCCATCAACAAATAAATCATTATATTCTTTTTCATAATCTTCCTGTTTTATTCAATAGTACTTAAATCCAGCTCCGGAATTTCTTGCTGACGCCTTAACACAATCTCACGCAAATCATCTAAATTAATACCCCAAGTTTCAAGCATATAATTGTATACAATAGTAAACTTCTGATTAATAATAGCCGCTCCGGCAGTTCCGGCAACCTTCAGCATATTATCCCAGTAAGCCTGATCGTGAGTAACATACATGGCGATATTCTCTACAAAATCTTCTCTTGCCTCACTCATCGCATATGCCGTCACAAATCCTTCCGGCCATGCATCCGCATCCTCTCGCAAATATGAATTTCCATTTTCAGCAACATAGAAATACCAGTCGGAACCAACATATTTTCCTTCGGTAATGCGATCAAACGATGGGTCATAATTACGCTTCTGATGCAGGATATGTGCAAATTCATGGTGCATCGTCTTAAAGTAATACTCATTCAAAACTTCGATATCGACATTCTCAAAGTCCAGACTGTTCACTTCGTACAATGTTATCTTCTTTCCTCCCTCGGCAGTACCCAACACCTTCGTACCACTGCTATCATAAGCCGGAGAACCTATCAAGTGAAAAGTTTTTGGCACATAAGACCGAAGAAAAGCCGGTCCGGCAAGTTCAGTATATGCCTCCATCCATACATGCTTGATAATCTTGGCCAAAGCAACCGATTTATCGTAATCCGCCGGTACCAGATTATATTTGTGATCACTTTCAATATCTTGCATACGATACTTGAAATCAACGTTATACGGATATGTATAATTAGCAAGCAACCATTCATCAAAACCATTATGTTCCATTGGCTCTGTTGAAAAAATACTATGCTTGGTGTCAATATCATCGCCATTATTACAGGCTCCCCAAAGAATGGGCAAAACAGCCGTTAGTATATAAATATAATATTTCTTCATATTATTTCCTCCTTTTAATTTTCAGTACGTGGATTGGGTTGCATTCCTGCCAGAACTACACTCTTAGGAATTTGCATAGCACGTCTTGCGTCATTTACCGGCATTTCATCTGTTACGACTATATTGTTATTAGCAATAGAACGGCGATAGATAACAATTCCATAACGTTTAATATCCGGCCAGCGCAGACCTTCGTGCAAAGTAGCAATACGTCTCATATGCAGAATGCAGTGAATAAAGTTCTCCTGTATACCTGATTCAATAGTAAAATCAGGCTGAAGCTTTTTCTTGGGAGTCGGATTTTGTGTCGGATTGTAATAATCCATCTTATCATAATACTCATTTATCATCCCCGGAGTTAAAGTTTGCTTATTAGAAGTATATGCTTTCTCCCATGTAGTAAGATCTGCAGCAGCCATTGGATAGTTCTTTTTCAGCGTATAAGCCTCAGCCCTGCAAAGCAAAGTCTCGTCTGTAGAGAAAATCACAGGCATATAATACAGGTAGTCACCAGCATAATAACCGCCCTTTCTCAACATACTGCATTCATAGCCCGATGTTGTAAAAGGCTGCATATACATGCGGTCAGGGATACCCCATAATCCGGAAGAACGTGATGTTTCGTAAGAAGCAATTAACTTATTATGTAGATAACGTTTTCCTGTCATGTAATTACTCAGAATAATACCCCAGTTAGATACGGTACTACCTATCAACAAGTTAGCCTTACTTGTAGAAGCAATATATGCGTCGGGCTGTACATTATCATTAGCAGAGAGTTTTCCCAACGCTTCCCAATCCCGTAATTCGGCAGCAGGATCACTTCCCAACACACGATCTGCATATTTTATCACCTCATCACAATTAGAAAAGTCAGGCTTCATATAATAAAGATAGAAACGTGCAGCAAAAGCATATGCAGCTTTCCTTGTGAAATGATATTTCGGCACAGAATAACTATCATCGGAAATAAGAGCCATACCATCTAATAAGTCCTTCTCAATCTTCTCATAAGTCTCCTGCAAAGTACCCCGCCCGTATTGTGGTTGCACAGTTGTTTCAACTTTAGTCATATAAGGAATACCTAATTCCTGTGATGCATGAGTATTATAAGCATTACAAAAAATATTTGCTAATACAAAATGATTGTACGCCCGACAAACAAGAGCCTCTCCTCGCTGCGGCATCAACGATTCCGGATTTCCCCGTTTCTCAATCTCTTCCAAAGCCATGTTAGCAGAAGCAATAGCTATATAATGGGTTTCCCAAAGATTTGTAGGCGTATCCTGATATTCTTCCTGGGTATCTTTCCAGTTATAGCACTCTTCCTCAGATAACTTATAATAAGAATATCTGGCACTGTTATCGTCGGTATTATCACTATAAAGTTCAAACAGTTCATTCGCAGATCCTTCCGGATAAGCAGAAACAAGCATTTTAGCTATTTTTTGCTCAGAATTCAGCTCCGTCCGGTTATCTGGTAATTCGTCAAGAAAATCATTACAAGAGCTACCGACAATAGCAAGCGTTGCGATGAACAATGGAATATATAATTGATTTCGTCTCATCTTTAATCTTTTTTTTTATTATTAAAATCATTCTCTTACAATCCTAAACGCAGAGTTAATGTAAACTGACGTGGCACCGGTGAAGCTACACCACCAGTATTAAAGAATTCAGGATCTTGACCATTCAATTTCTTATCTGCATAAATAAGGAATAAATTAGTTGCCTGTAACTTCAAAGAAAGATTGGAAATCTTCGCAGCAGAAATCCAGCTCTTAGGAAACTCATAAGAAAGTGAGATTTCTTTCATACGGATAAAATCACCTTTTGCAATTCGCTCTGTAGAATAATTGTAAGCATTGTAAGCTTTATACAATGTTCGGTTTGCTTCATATTGCGGATTACTCAAGATTGCAGGAATATTAGTCTTTGCCTCATCCCCAGAAAGCGTCCAACGATTCTTGAATTCACGAGGCATAGCACTCAAATCGGAATATTTATAATTAAAATATGGATTCAAACGAACAACATTACCAAATGAATAAGTCATGAATACATTGAGTTTAAACCCTTTATATGCAAAAACGTTACCGAAACTACCAGTTATTGTAGGATCTGTCGGACCTTCATATTTCAAATAATCTAACTTCTCACGTTCCTGGAAATTAATATCAGTCGATGTTATATTTCCATTGATATCGAACATAGGAATACCTTTTTCATCCAAACCTGCAAAAGGAATGGAGAAAAGCCCGCGCACAGGATATCCTTCACGTGCAAATCCATTTCCCGAAACAAGTTCCATCATACGAGTACGTCCTCGCAAATCAGTAACTTCATTCTTAGCATGAGAAAAAATAAAATCAGAATTCCATGAGAAGTCTTTCGTTTTAATATTGCTGGTTGAAAGGGTAAATTCAATACCATGTGACTTCATTGTAGCTACATTGGCATATTTATAAATAGTACCTCCCACTCCTTGTGTTGGAATCAACCCAATCAGGTCATAGTTATTGCGCGTGTACCAGTCAGCTGAAAGATTAATGCGATTATTAATAAAACCTACATCCACTCCTATATTCAATTCATGCTTCTTTTCATACGTTAATTCACTATTTTCCAAATCCACTATATGAAGACCCGTTTCTTGAATATCAGTGAAAGGACGATAAGGTGAATAACTCTTAATAATAGCTTGTGAATTTGTTACATCAGCCGGACCACGATCAGCTGTCAATGAGTAAGATGCCTTAAATGTCAAATTTGAAAGCGTTGGTTGAAGTGATTGGAAGAATTTCTCTTCATGAACATTCCACGCTGCAGAAAGATTCCACGTTGGCAGCCAACGAGCAGAACGGCTACGCCCCATTCTATTAGTTCCTTCATAGCGGAAAGTACCATTCAGCGTATAACGTCCGTCATACGAATAAGTAGCATTTGCAAATGTAGCTACACTCCGATATCTAGTATGCCCCATAGAATAATACTTTTCTCCAGTCTCAATACCTTTCTTAAAGTACTGATAAACATATGATGGAATCTCACCCATAGAATATTGCATACCCCATCCTTGGAATGAAGAGTTAGAGCGTTGAAGATCATTTACTTCCATTCCTGCAAAAAGATTAGTTATATGCTTTTCTGCAAATAGATGATTCCATGATACAGTACCACGGAAATCCAGTCCCAACATCTTACGATCTTGACGCTGATAAATACCTCCTTCAGGAAGAATCGAAATAGGTAATGCATATGGGTTATCTGGATTCTTATACAACCAGTCGTTTTCATCACGAATAGTAGCATCGTCCAACCCCGTACGATAAGCAATTGCTTGATTAGAATCATCCATTATATTATGTTCTTGTGATGATGATTGATAACGCACAGCACCCAGCGCACTGACTTCTAGGCCCTGCAACACCTTCCATTTCAACTCCCCCTGGAACTTTACATCAACAACATTCAACTCAATAAAATTATTGTCCAATTCACGGAGAATATTAAATGGAGCATAATTAGCCACATAATCTGTATTAGGATCTAATGTACGTGAAGTATTCAGTGCGTATGAATAGGGGTTGATATCAAAATCACGTGTAACCTGACCTGCCGCAACGTCCAATGATGAGTTCATGGTACCTGGTGCATTCTGTTTACGGTAAGAAGCACTTGATATCAAGTTTATGCTTAGGTTCTTTAAGATATTATAAGTCGTATTCAAATTGGCTGTATAACGTTTCACTTCACTCTGCTTATACCATCCCGGATCAAGCATGGCACTCAATGACGCATAAAAAGATGATTTATCAGAACCTGAAGTAATACTTACAGAGTGATTCTGTGAAATATTATTTGAGAATAATACATCAAACCAGTCGGTATTACGCATTTCGGCTTCGGTCAAATAAGCATTACGTGCTTCTAAAGTATTCATCAGCCCAAATTGACCATTCGTTTCATTAAACTGGTCGATCAGTTTATACATACGTCCGTACACACCTGAATTCTTTGCACGAAATAAATCAGCACTATTCAACCAACCTTTTTGCTCCAATTCTTTATATATTCCCATTTGCTCCTGAGAATTCATAATATTGAACTCTTTGTATGAGGGCACCATACGCGTAGTAAACTCACCCGTATAATTAATTTTGCTGACTCCAGCTTTACCTTTCTTTGTAGTAACAACAATTAC
>UMFX01006772.1_pt1 | contig 16486 bp, 14 predicted proteins | sample 1965131 | NCBI WGS metagenome assembly UMFX01 (sample SAMEA4836058, study PRJEB28245) | human gut metagenome | biome: gut microbiome; material: fecal sample | place: Denmark | collected 2008 | reverse complement strand
TTACATCAGTTTGAAGGTTTACACAAACTTTGGGATACTCCCCGTTTCCAGAAAATATGTTTAAAAATCATGTCTTTTTTATTGACTATAGTCCGATATACCTCCTCTTCATTATTCAATTTTGTGCACGTTTAGGAATAAGAGCACTATCTAATGCGGCCGAATTGTCCGTTATATCTTCTACCACATTGTCAATAGAATCGTGTTTTTTTAACCAGATTTCTTTTTCCAGTTCTAATTTACGCATCAAATAATCATGTCTTAAAGAAAAATCGTCAAAAATATCACTCCATGTTAAAACATAAATTTTATTATTTCCATTCCTATCTGCATGTACTAAATGTGGTTCTCCAAGTGTTTTATGACCTTCTATTTCATCTTGGATATATCCATTGTTATTAAATCTGTTTCCAACCAAAAAGTATGTCCATTTCACATTACTCGCATTAAATCTATCATCCGATTTTATAACTCTCATATATTTTTTTACCTGTGAAAGTTGTTCTTCTCCCAGCGGAACTCTTGGACGTTTTAATTCTACAACAACATTCTCTGTAACATTACCTCTTCGATCCTGTCGTATCATATAAATATCCATTTCTTTATTCTTATCTTCGTGTTCAATTATTACTTTTGAATCATCACCTTTTGTTGCAGTTAACAACCCCTTTAATGCCAATTCAAAATCAGGCTCTGCTGACGTAATTAAACTATACTGTTCTCCAAATAACCAATAATGCCTTTCTACAACTCTTTGTATATGTTCAACCTCTTTCGCAAATTTCTTATCATCAAACACTATTTCTTTTAATCCTTGAATTACTTTTAAACGATCCTGCAATAGCTTTATTACTTTAGTAATACTGTTTAGAGTAGTATATTTCAGAACTTCTGCTAATTCTTTTATTTCTTCTTCATCCAGATCAATTACTTGTTGCAACACTTCAAAAAGTTCTGGCTTATTACTATTATCCATAATCAATTGCAAAAGATGAATCATTATTTTTTTATTATTATCATTCAAACCTGTAAATATCTTTGGTTGAGCTGTATACAATGTTTCTACCAAATTATCAAGCTCTTTTTTTCTATACATATCCATAAAATTGTTCTTATCAAATTCTGGATACACTTCTTTTTTTATTAAGCTGTCTATATACTTATCCGATGCCTCTTTTAAATAATTTTTTCTAAATTTGACTAAAGAACGATTTATTATATCTATTAAACGTTTAAATTCTGGTTCATTTTTACTCGGAAATATTACAATTTGTCCCTCAATTTCAGTATTTTCAAATTTAAATTCATCAAAAAAAGAACTTTTTATATATACGCTATGATAAAATTCATCTGATTTTTTATTTAACCTAGTGGCCTCTTTATATTTTTCTTTATCATTTGAATCAATAAAATAAAATTTTGAATACTCTTTCCTCAAACTTCTATTCCATTGTACAAATGTCACATCATATTCATGTTCTAGTTTAAATTGTTTCATATCTAGTTCTATTCTATTAATAACAATATCTTCGTACGAGATCAATTCATCATCTACCCATATTTCATATTGGTTACTTTTATTTAATTCTATAAACCAGAAGAATTCATTCTTTATCTCATTAACTATTTCATCTTTAGATAATGTAATCAACTGTGTAAATGTAACTTTTGTACCAACCGAAGCACTAGTTTCAACTGGTTCTTTTCCGCCATTATCGTCATACTGATTAAGCGAATCTTTATTCATATCAATATAATATTGATATTTTTTCCCACCTTGTTCATAAACAGTATCCCATCTCGCCGTCTGAGCAAATGAAAAAAAGTCAATCGCCCTATTCCTTTACGTCCATGAGGTAAAGAATGATTTGATCTACTCAACTGCCCCGCTTTCTTAGATTCATTAAAGGGTTGAAACTTATATGACAACTCATGGTATACAATGCCTGTACCATTATCTATAATAGACACCATATTTATTAATCCCAGTTCATTAGTATGCAAATATACTTTAATTTTAGATGCTCCCGCATCAAAACCATTCCATATATATTCACATATTGCCTCTAAAGGTTTCACATTTTTTAAGTTTGTCTTAATTCCTTCTGGTGTAATTAATATATCTTTCATGGTATCTCTCCTCAATATCAGGTTGTTCATATTTTACCACAAACATTTATCTTTTACCATATCCCCAACAAATGTACTATATGGCAATCGTATGAAATATAAAATCAAGATGTAATGTTCTTGCACGTAAAAGGGACACTTTATAGAAAGTGTCCCTTTTTATGTGTAAATGCACATTTTTTAGTAATGACAATATCATATTATGCAATCTATTTCTTATTTTGAATTTCCATACTCACAAATGAAGTGCTTGAACATAAAAACCTGAAGCGTTTTCTCACATGTATCCTTTCTCCTGATAATGCAATTCAACCTCTTTTCCATATTTTCTGCAAACTTGAATGGCTAACACGGCAAAATCTTCTGGAGGAAGGACTTCTCTTTTGATAGTAAAGGAAAGGCACTGCAATTCCTCAAAATGATCCTCATAGTCCACACAAATATCTGGGGATTCCTTCTCCAAAAACGCATATTGTTCCTCTGCTGTTTCTTTCATCTGAACATCTTTTTGATAACCATATCGTTCAAAATCGTTCATAGGAAAACTCCACTCGCCTGGTTCTACATTGTGAAAACAATCCTTCAGCAAAAGAGAGGAAACACCGTTTCCTTTTTCAATGATCATTTCTTTTTCATCTGATATAAATTCCGCTGTCGGCTCCTGTTTCAAATAAGCCAAACAGCGCTCCAATTCCTCTGGATTTCCAATGATATGACGTACCGTAAAAACCCAATACCCAGACAGAACCGCATCCATAAGCGTATACCCTATTTCCGTAAATTTGGTATTGTGCATCCCTTCTGTGTAAGAAACACTACAGGTGAATTCCGTTTCAGAGGCAGAAATCATAATGTAATATTTTAATGGTTTCTCTTGCAGGACTTTTTCTTTTTTTCTTTGAAAAAACATACTCTTTCTCCTATCCGTTTTTGAATTGAAAAATCATCCTTCATACTCCACAAACAACCGCCTCTGGTTTTCTTTGCATACCCTGCTGATGACATTGAGCAAATCCTTTTCCTTGCAATTGCTTTTCACTCTGATTTCCAGATAATCCGGATATTTATAATAATACAAATAAATGTCATACTGATATTGCGCAATCAGCTGCTTTGCCTGTTCCGGATGCAGACATTCCACTTCATGGGAATAACCATATATTTTGCAGTCACACAATACCATAAAATCTTCTTCAAATTGTTTGCAATCAAAAATCATCTCATCTGCACTGCATAATATATTATACCCCTCATCACACTCCAGAATAACAGCTTCCGGATTTATATTTTTCCATTCTGTCAGTTTCTGAAGTACTGCTTTTTTCATTTCTGGACTGCCGTCTATGATTTTCACCGTTATCAGCACGCTTCTGTTTTGCAGCAGTCCATGTAAAATTCCATTGCAAAGCATCCAAAAATCATCATCCGATTCCTCCATATAAAGGCTGGGATACAGTGTAAACACCTGATACCGTCCACTGTTAATTCCATCCATATCTGATTCATAATATACACACCGTGGACTGAAAAAGATATCCTCCGGCAGCTTTTCTTGTTTTTGTTTTTTCTGAAATAAATTTGTGAGTTTTCTCATTATGCATCACCCGTAAATGGTTTTTCTTCTTTTTGCTCACTGCCATAAATCACTTTTATTTCTTTGTCATATTTTTTACATACAGTTATGGACAGATCCAGCAGTTTTTCCATATCAAAAAGCCCATTTTTTATCTCTAACTCCATAGTAGGTCCTTCAAATAATTCTTCGTAACCAACCCAGATATCTCCCTGATTTTTTAAAAGAAAATCATGCTGTTCTTCAGCCGTTTTTTTCATTTCCATATCCTTTTGAAACCCGTCTATGGTAAACGACCGGAAGTCATGTTCTACGCCATTTTCTTTTCCACTTTGAAAATAAGATGCCAGCAAATGAGAATGAAACGTGTTCGCTCTTTCCACAATGATATGTTCATCATAAATATAATCTATGTTTGTAAAACAGTTCATATATTCCAGTGCCTTTTTCTGTTTTTCAGCGTCATACTCCACTCTACAAATGAAAAGCCAATATCCCTCCAACAGGGTTTCCAAAATTTCAAAAGCCATTTTTAGATAATCCTCCAAAGGATCATCCTGAGACCAATAAGAAAAACCATATTTTATATATTCTTCTTTCTGCTCTATATAAATCTCATATGGCGTTACCACTTGTTCCGCTTTCTTCTTTTTTCTGAAAAAAAGCATACCATCACCTGATTCTTTCCATTCATCTTGCTAAGAACAATCCTCTTTTTATTCTGTTTGTTTTTCGCATATCTCTATGTCCATTTTCCAATGTATCTAGAAAAAAGTCCATAGTCATTCCCCAATTTTTGCTTTTTATAAATCACCCTTTCCTCATTAACATAAAAAGGCAGTGGGATTCTCTATTCCCACCGCCTAAAAAACTATCACTCCCTCTGCCTTTTCCTCCTTCCCATCACTCCTCAAAATCCATCTGCTGTACCATCACGATCCCCGAATGAAACTGTATCTCCAGTTTATTTTCGTTGACCACCCGAATCTCTCGAATGAGCCTACGCACCAGTTCCTCGTCAAACTCTCTCTGTAACCAGCTTGTTTTTCTCACATACCGTTCCAGATCTTCTGTTCTTTGCTGACAACTTTCCGCCAGTCTGTTTTCTTTTGCGGTCTGCGCTCTGGCTTTTTGCAGTTCTTTCAGTTTCCTCATGATCTTGTCATATTGCTGTTCAAAATCCTTTTCTCCATCTTTCATCCCGATTTCCATAAGCTCCATCAGCTTTTTCTGATAGTCTTCCATCTGTTTGAGGATTTCTGCTTCTTTTTCCGAAGCCTCATAACTTCCAATGACCTGCAGGACATTTTCCCGAAACGCCTGCACAAACCTCCCATGATCCTCTGCCACACTATTAATGGCAGTCATAATGGCAGTATGCAGTGTTTTTTCTTTCAGTGTGGGAGAATACTTGCACCTCTTTTTTCCATTTTTCAGCCGATTGTCACATCTCCAAACCGCCTGCTTTACCCCATACTTTGACCAGACCTGTCTGCGATAAGGCTGTCCGCATTCTCCACAGTAGAGAAGATCAGACAGAACATATTTGCCGCTGTATTTCCCTTTTTGCAGTCCATTTTTTCTTTTGACAGCCGGTTTATAGATGGCAGCCCTTCTGGCTTTTTCCTCCTGTACACGATAAAACAATTCTTTGGGGATAATGGCTTCATGGTCATTCTCTATGTAATACTGGGGTACGATCCCGTTGTTTTTCACTTTCTTTTTCGTCAGGAAATCCACCGTATATGTTTTCTGCAGAAGAGCATCCCCCATATATTTCTCATTGGAAAGCATCCGGTCAATGGTGGTGGCGCTCCATGTCTTTTTCCCTGTTACCGTGGGAATGCCCTCAGCTTCCAGAATCCGTTTGATGCGGTAGCTGCTGTTGCCTTCCAGATATAGCTTATAGATCCGCCGCACCAGCTGTGCTTCTTCCGGCACGATCACAAGATTTCCGTCTTTATCTTTCGTGTAGCCCAGAAATCTGCTGTGGTTCACCATGACTTTCCCTTCCTCAAACTTCCGCACAATACCCCAATGACAGTTTTCGCTGATGTTCCGGCTTTCTTCCTGTGCCTGACTGCTTAATATGGTCAAGAGCAGTTCTCCGCTGCCCTCCATGGTATTGATACTTTCTTTCTCAAATATGACAGGGATATTCTTTTCTTTCAGTTTTCTAATGTTGGTCAGGGCATCCACCGTATTTCTGGCAAAGCGGCTGACGGACTTTGTCAGTACCATATCGATTCTCCCTGCCATACAATCCCCGATCATTGCCTGAAAATCCAGACGTTTTTTGGTACTGGTGGCGCTTTTCCCATCATCGGCGTAAATGCCAGCCAATTTCCAGCCAGGGTGGTTCTGTATCTTTTCCCGATAGTGATTTACCTGTGCTTCATAACTACTTTCCTGCTGTTCCTGTAAAGTACTGACACGGCAGTAAGCGGCTACCCGAAGCAGTTTGGTCTCTGGGCTTCCTTCTGCCGCATGGGCAGGTACCGCCGGAATCACGGAAATATTCTTTTTTATGGTCTGCAGCATCGCTCATTCCTCCTTTATCCATATTTTTCGCTGATACCCATTTTTGAAATGAAACTCCAGATACCCTTCCTTCGCAACAACGACTTTTCTCATGGTTTCCGCCAGGAGATGGCTGTCAAACTTCGTTGGAACCGGCGTATGGTTCAGAAGATACAGCAGTTTTTCTGTCTGAAAATCACTGTCATCAATGACCGTATGTTGATACTGTTCCACCGCTCTTGCATACGCCAGTTCTTTTAATCTTTTTGTATCGCAACATGGTGACATCAACAGATTTTGTATTTCCTTTGTCAGCCGAATTTCCAAAAGACTTTGTTTTCTTTCCCTTTTGGTTTTTCTTTGGATCAGGCAAGCGGGATGCTCCATGACTTCCTGCAGGGCACGCAGGAACCCGTCTTCCAGCTGTACCTGTGTCAAAGAAAGGTTTTCGCAGCCCATCCCCTTTTTATGGGCATCCTTTTTACATTTCCACCGTTTTTCCTGTTGTTTATCCACACATTGCCAATACACACTGCCACATTGTCCACAAATCAGGAGTTCATTCCACAAAGTCCTGTTGTTATGCCCGTTTAGGGTGTTTGTTTTCCCCAGCTTTTCCGCCTGTTCCTTTCTTCTGTTCTGCACCCGCCAGAACAGGTCATCCTCTATCATTCGGGGATAGAAATCATCTCCCAGATATTTTTTGTTTTCCAGTATCTTTCCCACCATACAGCAATGCCAGACTGCTTTTTGATTCGCCGTCCGTATGCCTTTTGCCGTCAAATCCTTAGCAATGGCATTGCAGGATGCCCCATTGTCATAAGCCTGATAAATAGCTTGCACCACCTGACTGTTTTCCGGGTCTATCTGTGCTTTTCCCTGCGCCACAGAATAGCCCAAGGGGATATGTCTTTGCATCCATCAACGCTCCTTTCCATAAGTTTCTGTCAATATCAATCCGTTTTTCAATCGAAACTCTGAACGATTTTCATATACCATCACCTGCTCCACAATCAGCGTAAAGGCTTCTTCCTGAAATGTTTCCATGACCTTAGGACGCAACCGAAAGACCGCCATCAGGTATTCTGTCTGGGCGATTTCCTCCTCAAAGACGCCTTTATCCTGTAACTTTCTCAGGTTTCGTCGGGCTGTTTCCAACTCCTGCTTCAGTGCATTTCGCTTCTCTATAAAAATGGCAGCGTCCATGCTCCCTTCCGAAAGAACTTTCTGAAGTATCTGACACTACCATTGGATTTCCTGTATTCTGTTTTTCCATTGTTCCTGTTCTCTTTCCCCATCCTCTGACGCTGCTTTCAGGACAGACAGAAGGGGGAGAAAAATTTCTTCATAAGCTCCTGCCAAACGATTCCACAGATGCACAAAGGTTTCTTGGATAACCTCTTCCCGAACAGCTTTCTGATCGCACTTTGTCATATCCTGCAAATGCTGTTTACAGCACCACTGGACTGCTTCATAAGGCTTTCCCATATAAATTTTCTGTCTGCGAAAGGTGTTTCCACATACGCCGCAGCGGATACGACCGCTGAACACATATCGGTTTAGGGAAGACGCCTTATTTTTGGCTGACTGGCTGCGGTATTCATAAATCTGACGCACCGCTTCCGCTTCTTCCTTGGTGATGATGGGCAGATGGTTTTCCGTAATCAAGTATTTTGGATATGTACCATGATTTCGTTTTCGTGTAAAGGGCAGACAAGAGGTGCTGTATGTCTTTTGATAAATGAGATTCCCTTCGTAGACGGGATTTAAGAGGATCTCCTGTACCACAACTTCATGCCATTTCCCCTTATTCCGTATGGTCGGGACGCCTTCTGCCTGCAATTCTTTGGCAATGGTATAACAACCTTTCCCACCCAGATACGCTTCAAAAATCCTGCGTACCACCTTTGCTTCTTCCAGCTGTATCACCAATTCCCCATTCTCGTCTTTTTCGTAGCCATAAGCAGGTGTTGAGATTTTATAAGTACCATTTTGAAACCGACGCTGTACTGCCCATTTGCTGTTGGCAGAAATATTTTCCGCTTCACTTTGGGCAATGGAACTGAGTATGGTCAGCAACTGTTCGCTTTTCTCCGAAAACGTACTGATTTTCTCTTTCTCAAAGTAGACTTCCACACCCATGTCTTTCAGCATCCGAATGGTACTGATACTGTCTACAGTGTTTCTAGCAAAGCGAGTGATGGATTTTGTCAGGATCAAATCGATTTTCTCCTTTTTGCAGTCCTGTATCATTTGCAGGAACTGCTCCCGATGGGTCATTTTTGTACCGCTTTGGGTTTCGTCCGCATAAATCCCTGCCCATATCCAATGTTCTTTTTCCTGGATCAGCTTTGTATAATATCGTATCTGGGCTTCCAGAGAATGCTTCTGTTCCCCTGACGCTGTACTGACACGACAGTATGCACAAACTCGCTTCATCATGGGTGCATTCTGCTGCTCTTGTTTTCTGACCGGTTCGATTTTTGTGATCTTCTTTTCCATCAGGTCCCCTCCTTTCGCACAACACAATACCACACCTTTTTTGACACATCTATGGTTTTACGCATATACTTGGGCAAGTTCCGGAGAAAAAGTTTCTCGGTTCAGTGCGTCGATTTTTTCGTACTCCTCCCGATCCAAATAGCCGCTTTGCAGCATCAGATCCAGCAGTTTTCTGGACAGGGCATAATATACCTCTCTCGTTTCTTTCTTTTCTATCATACAGTTCCCTCCTTTTGTTTTTATCTGTTTTCAGCAACGGTACCAGCCATACCACTGATGAAAGCAGATAAAAATATGACAATATAAACTGTGCCTGGCTGCACACATAGGCGTTTCACCTCCCCCGTCATGGAGGCTGCCGTCCTTGCGATGTCTGGGACTCGGCAGAAGTATCATTGTGGCTCTGTTTCGGTCATGGCATTTGATCCTGCCAAAAGATCATTCCCATACAGCAAAAATCGCTCGGATCATTCTTCCTTCACATCCTGTTCATCGTCATGGCGCACTGTATGGTGCTGCTTTTCCCTTTCGGGCGAAACAGAGTAACGTATTTATATTGCCTGTATGCAGTTTTCAAGGTGCATCGAAGGGACGAAAAAAACCTCTTACTGATAAGCCGAAAAATGAGGGTGTTTGCCCTGCTTTTTCCGAAAACTTTTGAAGAAAATTTTTAAATGAAAAAACCCCCTCACTTATAAGCCGAAAAAACGACCCCTTTTACAACCAATTTTGAAAATTTTGTGCATTTTTTTCAAAATGGTTGTTCGAATAAAAAGCCCTTCACTTATAAGCCGAACTGGGAGGTACTTTATGCAGGTTTTTGCAAAATTTGTGATAGTTTGTGAAAAATACACAATCCTGAACCATCTGATTGCTTTAGAACATACTGCAACCAAACCTTTTGTTTTTTCTTGGTAAATAACCCTTCATATATCAGGTCACTAGAAAGGTATTTTATAACCGTTTTTTCAAAAATTCTTGAAGTTCGTTATATTTATCCAAATCCGAGATGTTGAAAGCATGAGTGTTTTATCTATATTTTTCAGTACCTTTTTGTTTTTCACAGAAAAAAATCCCTTCATATATCAGGTCACTACGAAGGGGTTTGATGCACATGATTTTCAATTTTTTTCAGAATAATGAAAAAAACAGCTCCAAGTCCCTATATTTCGGGTTGAAACTGTTTTTTTGATGTAAAAATTGTATACAATATGATAAAATTATCAAAACCTACATGGATACCTTCACCGCATTTTCCCGTACTGTATTGATGGTATCCACCAGTTCTTTTCGTCAAAGAGTTGGAGAAAACTGATAGTTTTATAATTATGCTACATCTGGATACCGAACATAGACATATTCATAGATTTTCTGACGACACGTAGAAATGCTGTTATCATCGTAGCAATTTGGACGTTCTGACCATAGAGTATCTCGAATCAAGTTATCTACTGTAGCTTTTGTTTCCTCTTTATCTCTCCAATGGTCTAATTCCGCAATTTTAGCTTTGACTTTTGCCAGAAGGTCAACTGCCACTCGTTTAATTTGCTGCATTTCTTGCTTTGTAAGTGTCTCTGAAAACAACAAATCATAAAGAGATAATTCTTCATCACTTGAAAATCCCTCTCTTGCATATCGCTGTTCTTCTTGATCCATACTCTTAGCCAGATCCATAAGATCCATAAAAGTCTTTTCAATTGTTGCCTGATTCTGTTCGCTATTATAGTCCTCTATGATCTTCTGATATCTCTCATAATAATTGATTCGTTGAGAATTAGAAAATAGTAGTTTGTTCAAACGCTCCTGAATCAACTCATCCAAATCTTTCAGCATCAAATTTCTTTTTTTCGTTCTTGCGAACTCTTTTTGCAGTAAAGCAAAATCAATTTTACTGATATCAAATCGACGAGATGGTACAAGACCTTCCTGTGGTACATCTACCTCCACATACTCGCTAATAATATGATTAATCTCTACCATTAAGTCTGTATTGCTGGCATTTTTCCGTTTTTTCTGAAGTTGATGAAAAATAGCAACAAGTGCTTCATATTCTTTACGATTTTCCGAAGTAATATCTTGTCTGTCGACATACTTCATCAGACGTATTAGCTCCGTCACATAAGTTTGAAATTGCTTTCGTTCTTCTAAAGTACCACTCACTGCATTTGCTGCCTCTTTCAGCAATTCAAGTTTTTCGAAATCCTTGGCTTCGATTAGCTTGTGCAAATAAAAATGATATCGCAACAAATAATCTTTTGCAGCAGAAATAGTATCCAAAATACGAGCAATCAATTCTTGCTTATCTATTGTCGGATCTGCTCCATTTTGCCCTGCAATATTAGCTGTGTAATCTGCCAACGCTTTTCTCAACGCCTTTACAATTCCGATGTAATCTACAATCAACCCATTACTTTTTCCTGCTGCCACACGATTGGCACGGGCAATGGTCTGCATCAGTGTATGGGCTTTCTGAGGCTTATCCAAATACAAACAGGACAAACATTTCACGTCAAATCCAGTCAGCCACATGGCACATACAAAAACCACACGGAGGGGATTTGCAGCATCTTTAAATTCTTTGTCCAGTTCTCTCTTTTCCATTTTCTGTCGATGTACTTTGATGTCCAGTCCCCATTTCTGAAAAGTCTGGATTTCATTTTGTTCCTGACTAATCACCACTGCCATCTCGGTTTCTTTCATCCACTTCAATTTTCGACTTAATTCTTGTGCTTCTTGCTGCGTTGCGAGTTTCATATCATTTTCTAAGTGTTCGATTTCTTCCGCCCAATATTTCTGTACCAAATCATACATACGAACGCAAGTAACCTTGTTTAGGCAGACAAACATAGCTTTCCCACTAGTCCACAAATCTGAATAATGCCCTGCAAAATCTTTTGCAATAGATTCTAAACGTTGTTGTGCAGTCAGAAGATGAATTTCTTTTGCAAATTCTCTCTCCAATTTTTCCTGCTGGTCAACGTCAAGTTCTGCTTTTTCAATTGCATCCAAAATACGGTCTGTAATGTCTGGATTTTCTAAATCAGCAATTTTGTCTCCCCTGTTTTCATAGTACAAAGGTACTGTAGCCCCATCCTCTACTGCTCGCTTAAAGTCATATACAGATATATACCCACCAAAGGTACGTTCTGTGATATTATCGTTAGATAACAGGGGCGTTCCTGTAAAACCAATACGAGATGCTGTAGGTAAGAGATTTACCATATTGTCAGCAAATATTCCATATTGGCTGCGATGTGCCTCATCAGACATGATGATAACATCATGATCAGGATAGATTGGTTCCAGATTAGGCTGATTAAATTTTTGAATCAATGTAAAAATAAAACTAGGATTCCCCTTTAATTTCTGCACCAGATCATCACCACTGGAAGCAATAAACTGACTGGCTTCTACTTTACCAAGCAGACCACAGTTTTCAAAAGTATCACTAATCTGGGTATTCAATTCTTCTCTGTCCGTCAAAATCACGATGGTTGGAGAACCTGCATATTTGCGGCGAATTTTTTGTGCTAAAAACACCATGGAATAGCTTTTCCCACTGCCTTGGGTATGCCAGAATACGCCCAATTTACCGTCATTGAGCTTACGAGATTCATAAGCTTTCACTGCTTCATTAACACCCAGATACTGATGATTTCTTGCCAAAATCTTCACTGTATGTCCGTCAGAGTGGTCAAAAAGAATAAAATTCTCTAATAAATCAAGAAAATTTTCTTTTTTACAGATACCACGCAGCATAACTTCCAGTGCCACACTGCCTTTTTCTTCTTCACTCAATCGTTTCCATTCATGGAAAAACTCATATTTACTGCCCAATGTTCCTACCTTTGCCTCAAGTCCATTGGATAAAATCAAAAAAGCATTGTAATAAAACAGATGAGGAATGGTATCCAGATAATCTGTATAGTTGTCTGTATATGCGTTTTGCACATCCACAGTCGTCTTTTTCAGTTCTATAAACAATAGCGGAATGCCATTTACAAAACCTACAATATCTGTACGGCGACGATAAAGCTCGCCATGAATTTTCAATTCTTGAATGGCTAAAAAATCATTGTTTTTTGGTTCCTTAAAATCAATAACCTTTGCTTTCTTTTCTTCGGTTTTGCCTCCTGGACGTTTGACTGTTACAGGGATACCATCACGAATCAAAGTGTATTTTTCTTCATTGATCTGCATGAGAGAAGCGGTAGAGAGGTGACTTTCCATTTTCTTCTGTGCCTCGTCTAACTGTATCGGTGTGATCCACGGATTTAATTTCTGCAATGCTTGTCTAAAATAACGAGTAAGTAAAATTTCCCTATAACTTGTCCGCCCAAAAGTACCATCTTTCCCCAGTTTTTCTGTGTTGTAGGCAAGGGCTACCTCCCATCCCAATTCCTGCTCCAGCAGATGGCTGGCACTTTTCTGGACGAGAATGTTTTCAGAATAGTCGTAACTCATACCCATCCCTCCTCTGTTATCTATAATTGTTTTAACTCTACATTAGAAAAGTCAAATCTAATTTCTAAATATTCAATTATCATATCAGATAAGTTATGTAATGATGCTGTATATTCTTGATAACTCATCCCTTCAAAACAATTCTCAATAATACCATAAAACGGTTTATCAACATTCTCAATTGTTATAACTCCAGCATTTTCAAGGTTATAATGCATCATGCAGTTTCGTAGTTTCGTTTTAAAAATCTTTTCTCCACACGCTAGAATATTTATAATCCCTTCCATTTCTACAGATGTATAACTATTATTTTCACAATAATTTTTAAATCGCTCTAATGCACGCAAAGTATAATAGGATACAACGTATTCGATTCTAAAAACCCATGTGTTTCCATCTGCAAATAGTGGTTTCAATATATATTTTACAAAATTCATGTTACATAATAAATGTAAAAAGAATAGATTCAGTTCTTTAGGTAATGATTCTGAAAACAACTCATTATTTTCATTTGTATTGATATCACAATAATAATTTATTTTTACAGAAACTTGGCTTCTCTCAATAACTGGCAGTTCTAATGAATTAGAGAAGCCTTTACGAACCGATGTGACAAATGAACTTATTTCATAGCCAATCTGGTTACTCCTCTCCTCCAACGCAGGATCAAACATACCGCTTATGGACAAAAAGTCTACAAATTGTTGTGTATTCCCAATAATATGTCTACTGTCAGTCCAATAACTTCCAAGGTTGAAATGAACATTCATGTTTTTTAAACATTCAAACTTGAGTTGTTCTTTAAAATCCTCATTCTTCCTATCATCAACAGATAATACTCTTCTCTGTGATTTTCCAAATCCTTCTGCATATGTCTTTATATGATTACGAATATCTTTAAAATCCTTTTCAATAGATTCTGGCAAAAAATTTTCTCCCATATATTCTTGGCATGACTGAACAAACAGAACATAGTAAGGGACAATCTCCATCGCAAAAACAGAATCTCTTTCTGTTTGCAATAAAGAATAAATTGCTTCAGAATCTTCCTGTATAATCCGAATTGAAATTAATCGTTCTAACTTGGATAATTCACTCATAATAAACCTCATCAACGGGCAGAATATTTTTTCTTAATAAATCTCCCCACTCCATCCAGACCTGGATATATAAATTTTTCATTAACACCACATAGATTTAACTGCTCAATAATTTCTGCTTTTTTATTTCCCGGAATAAGGATATGAGCAATTATCCCAGTTTCCTTATTTTCAGGATCAACTTCATTTGACATCCAATGTTCAGTTTTCATAAAATGTGTCAACTCTTGTCGTTGTGCTCCCCATAACATAAAAACACTTGATTGCATGTTCATTCTTTCTTCAGTATAATATGGCTTATAAATCCATGGATATTGTATATATCGAGGATCATCATGAGATAAATAATTTTGTTGCATTACCTCATCCATAATAATTTTTGTTACACAATATTGTGAATCAGTAGCTGAAACTAATCCATTTTGTCCAAAAAAGATTTTATTATATGCAGCTTCATTTATAATACACACCGAAGCCTCAACATCTTGTAAATCAGAACATGCAAAGTACAATGCAACTAATGGATTCTGTGTAAAATCAAGCAAACGTGTTGGAACACCCAAATGCTGTGCTACTTCCAGCCATTCTGGAATATTATCAACTGGAATACTCGGCATAAACCTACATGCTTCTGAAATAAAATCATACAATATATTATGCTCTAATTGAGAATATTCACTTGCGTAATGTCCATAAGAAATTTCTTTCCATCTAAATATCCCCGGTATCAACTTATAATCTGTATGATTACCATGACCTCGATAAATAAATCTAGGAATATAGGTTTGTTGCCCTAAATTAGGATTGGGTGCAATGTTAACAGAATAAGTATAATTACTCTTCAAATTTTCAATGACATCTAAATACTGTTGCACAGAATAAATCTCCAATATATCACACCTCCAATTCTCCACTCACCAGTTTTGGCAGTAAACGGTCACGGGCTTCAGACAGCCTTTTTATTTGCAAAGCCAAACACTTAATTTTTCTGGTAATTGTATAAATCTCATTTTCGAAGGTGTTTTGTATCGTAGGATCAGCAAGCATAATAGGATATGACTTCATCTGCTTCCAATCCGCACGGGGCATTTTTGCACCTTCTTTGCAATTTTGGTAAGTGTAATTTACAAACTCTGAACTTGACACTGTCATAAGCAGGAGTGACCATAGCCCTTTAACATTTCTCAAAATAATTGCATCCGTAGATGCAACACCACTGTTCAGCGCAAAGCCAACTTTGTGAAAATAGGGTCTTATCTTTCCGAATAGGATATCATCTTCATAATACCTGAACTTACTACTGTTTATTTCCGAAGAATCTCCCCATTCAGAAAGGCAGATATCTTTCCTTGGCATATGTTCCAAACCTATATACGGAACGCCATCATCTATTTTTGAAGGGGGTAATGTTTCTTTTCTGACAGAACAGATATCGCCTAATGTTGCCTTTTCCCACCCCTCCGGCACACCATCAACAATCTTTGTATTTTCATATCCTGGAAAGCGTAAATCCACAAACCATTCTTTATACAAGCGCTGTGCCGCTTCTTCCAAAAGCTTGATTTGCTTTTGGTTATTCTCGATGAGGTCGTCATAGGCAGACAAAATACTACCTATTTTTCTTTGTGAAATAATATCATCCGTTATTATGACTTCCATCTTGGAAAAAGCGGATTTTGATACATTCTCTCTTCCAGAAGCAGTCCCAGAATCCAGTGCCTTTAAGTTTCCAAGTGCATTCTTAACTGCATAGTAAACATATTCATTATCAAAATTTTCATTTGGAATAATCGCGTTCATTGCTTGGTTTATAAAACAATCGCAGTATGCCATCGTCATTTTCTTACCAATTGAGCCAATTGTTACTACACAAGTAGAACCTTTTGGAATTAAACTTCGTATATATTTTTTATAACCTGACTCTGAGTATCCTTCTTCTGGAAAATATGTATGTTTTTCATTTTCGGAAATATCTGTAGCTTTAATGAATGGAGTATAATCTCCGTATAGTTCTGGGTGATTTCGAGGTGGTGTATTTCCAGTTATAATTCGTCCTAAATCACTAATAATGGCAGTTCTAATCACAGTCCCATCTCCTTCCAATTCTTCGAGATGGTTTCCATCAGACGGTTAGACTCTTCCTGTAAAGTTAGCAACTCCTGATGAATCTCTGTCATGCGTTCCTGAAAATCCACGC
>UMFX01032990.1_pt1 | contig 16547 bp, 13 predicted proteins | sample 1965131 | NCBI WGS metagenome assembly UMFX01 (sample SAMEA4836058, study PRJEB28245) | human gut metagenome | biome: gut microbiome; material: fecal sample | place: Denmark | collected 2008 | reverse complement strand
TGGGCGTCTGCCGCCGCACCTGCACCTGACCGGAGCCGTGGCAGTCCGGGCAGACCTCGGGCGAGGTGCCGTCGGCACAGCCGGAGCCGTGACAGACCGCGCAGGTCTCATAGCGGTCCACGCTGACCTCTTTCTCGCAGCCGAAGGCCGCCTCCTCAAAGCTGATGGTCACACTCAGGCGGATGCTCTCGCCCCGCTGGGGCGCATTGGGGTTCCGGCGCTGGGCGGAGCCGAAGCCACCGCCAAAGAAGCTGCCGAAAATATCCCCCAGATCGCCAAAATCGAAGCCGCCGGCACCGTAAGCACCGCCGCCGGCCCCCGCTCCGTAGTTAGGGTCCACACCCGCAAAGCCGAACTGGTCATAACGGGCTTTTTTATCAGAGTCAGAGAGAACCTCATATGCCTCGTTGACCTCCTTGAACTTCTCCTCTGCCTCTTTATTGTCAGGATTCAGGTCCGGATGATACTTCCGGGCCATCTTCTTATATGCGCGCTTGATCTCGTCCTCGGATGCGTTCTTGTCAACGCCCAGGACCTCGTAATAATCACGTTTTTCTGCTGCCATACTTGCTGCTCCTCTCAGGAATCACTTAAGGATCAGGAATCAGGAACCGGCTTCCCCGTTCCGGATTCCTCATCTCTAAGTTTGCTCCAAAACGGCCCCAATGGGGCGGGGAATGATCCCCGTCCCATCGGTTCCGATCCGTATAGCTTTTTTACTTCTTGTTCTGGTCGTCATCATCCACGACCTTGTAGTCGGCGTCATAATACTGACCGTCCTGCGCGCCGCCGGCCTGCTGGCCGCCCATGTCGGGACCGGCCTGGGCACCGCCCTGAGCGCCCTGGGGGTTGGCCTGCTGATAGAGCTTCTCGCTGACAGCGTAGAAGTCCTGCGTCAGCTCATCGGTAGCGGTCTTGATGGCGGCGGTGTCGGTGCCCTTCAGGGCCTCCTTCAGCTTGTCGATGCCGGCCTGGACCTTGCTCTTATCCCCGGCGGGGATCTTGTCGCCCATCTCATTCAGGGTCTTTTCGCTCTGATAGACCATCTGATCGGCCTGGTTGCGGGTCTCCACGTCCTCTTTCATCTTCTTGTCCTGAGCGGCATACTGCTCGGCTTCCTTGACAGCCTTCTCAATATCGTCCTTGCTCATGTTGGAGGAGGAGGTGATGGTGATATGCTGCTCGGTACCGGTGCCCAGATCCTTGGCGGAGACATTCACGATGCCGTTGGCGTCGATATCGAAGGTGACCTCGATCTGAGGCACACCACGGCGGGCGGGAGCGATGCCGTCCAGATGGAAGCGGCCCAGGGACTTGTTGGCAGCAGCCATTTCACGCTCGCCCTGAAGGACGTTGACCTCCACAGAGGTCTGGTTATCCGCAGCAGTGGAGAAGATCTGGCTCTTCTTCACAGGGATGGTGGTGTTGCGGTCGATCAGCTTGGTGCACACGCCGCCCATGGTCTCAATGCCCAGGGACAGGGGGGTGACGTCCAGCAGCAGCAGGCCCTTCACGTCGCCGGTGAGCACGCCGCCCTGCAGGGCTGCGCCCATAGCCACGCACTCGTCGGGGTTGATGCCCTTGAAGCCTTCCTTGCCGGTGAGCTTCTTGACCATGTCCTGCACGGCAGGGATACGGCTGGAACCGCCCACCATCAGGACCTTGTGGATGTCATTGCCGGTGAGGCCAGCGTCACCCAGAGCCTGACGGACGGGGCCGGCGGTAGCCTCCACCAGATGAGCGGTCAGCTCGTTGAACTTGGCCCGGGTCAGGGTCAGGTCCAGATGCTTGGGGCCGGTGGCGTCCGCAGTGATATAGGGCAGATTGATGTTGGAGGTGGTCACGCCGGACAGCTCGATCTTGGCCTTCTCAGCAGCCTCCTTCAGACGCTGCATGGCAACCTTGTCGCCGGAGAGGTCCACATTGTCGGTGCGCTTGAACTCGCTGACCATCCACTTCATAATGCACTCATCGAAGTCATCGCCGCCCAGACGGTTGTTGCCTGCGGTGGCCAGAACCTCGATAACGCCGTCATCAATGTCCAGAATGGACACGTCGAAGGTACCGCCGCCCAGGTCATAGACCATGATCTTCTGGGACTGCTCCTTATCCACACCGTAGGCAAGAGCGGCTGCGGTAGGCTCGTTGATGATACGCTTCACGTCCAGACCGGCGATCTTGCCAGCGTCCTTGGTGGCCTGACGCTGGGCGTCGGTGAAGTAAGCAGGAACGGTGATGACGGCCTCGGAAACGGTCTGGCCCAGATAGGCCTCAGCGTCGCTCTTGAGCTTCTGCAGGATCATGGCGCTGATCTCCTGAGGGGTGTAAGCCTTGCCGTCCACGTTCACCTTGTAATCGCTGCCCATTTCACGCTTGATGGAAGAAATGGTGCGGTCGGGGTTGGTGATGGCCTGACGCTTTGCCACCTGACCCACCATACGCTCGCCGGTCTTGCTGAATGCCACCACAGACGGGGTGGTGCGGTTGCCCTCTGCGTTGGGGATGACAACGGCTTCGCCGCCCTCCATGACAGCCACGCAGCTATTTGTTGTACCTAAGTCGATACCGATAACCTTAGACATAATGAATTCCTCCAAATTTATCTGAATTTTTATTGATAACTATTTGCATACCCCGGTTTTCACCGGCGCTCGGATCACATACGGTCCATCCGCGGCATGATGATCGCCGCGATCAGATACAGAATCAGTCCGCTGCCGCCCAGCAGTGTGAACAGCGCCCAGCCAAGCCGGACCCAGGTGGGGTCCCAGCCGAAATACTCGGCAACACCGGCGCACACACCGGCGATCATCCCGTTCTGGGGATCACGGTACAGCTTCTTATCCATATAAATCTCCTTTTAATTGGCCACCTGTACGATAGCATGGCGCAGGACCTTGCCGTTCAGTTCAAAGCCCGCCTGGAACACCTGAGCCACTACGTTTTCTCCAAGGCTCTCATCCTCAATGTGCATGACGGCGTCCATCAACTCCGGGTCAAATTCCTTGCCCTTGGCCTCGATCTCCTTGACGCCCTCCTTGGCAAGCAGTTCCTTGAACTGGTGGAAGATCATCTCCAATCCCTTTTTGTGGGGATCGTCCTCGCCGCCCTCGGCGGCTGCGGCCCGTTCCAGATTGTCATACACCGACAGGAAGGTCTTGATGGTGTCGCCCTTGGCATCCTGATAGATGCCATCCTTTTCCTTGGTGGTGCGCTTGCGGTAGTTGTCATACTCGGCAGTGAGGCGAGTGAACTGATCCTTCACGGATTCCAGCTGCTTGACAGCCAGCTCCATCTTCTCCACCTGCTCCCGGGTAAAGGTGATGCCCTTTTCCTTCTTTTCTTTCTTCTTGGCCTTCTTTTCCGGCTCCTGATTCTCCGGAGTCTTTTCCTGCTCCGTCTCCGCCGTTTCCGCGGTCACGGGAGTCTCCTCTAAAGGCTCTTTGGTTTCTTCGCTCATGTATCTGTATCCTCCTTCGGGGGTAGTTCTTGTTTTTCCTGTTTGCCGAACAGTCTGGTCAGCCCATCGGCAAAGCCCGTCAGCCGGGCGGCCACGGTGGCGTAATCCATCCGGGTAGGACCGACCACGCCGATCAACCCCCGCATATCATCGCCAATATCGTAACTGGCCACCACCACGCTGGTGTCCTTTAAGGCATCGTTCACATTTTCCGGGCCAATCAAAATTTTAATGGGCCCCTCGTCCGGCACCGGCAGCTTTTCCTTATCGTCCGCCAGAAAGCTCATCAATTCATGAGCTTTGTCGGCGTCCCGGAACTCCGGCAGCTTCAAAAGCTGATTGGTGCCCGCCATGATGAACTCCCGATGGTTGGATTCCTCCAGAACGTCCACAGCGTAATTCACTGTCTGGCTCAGCAGCAGAAACAGCTGCGGGGTAATGCCCTGCGAAATAGCCATCAGCTTCTGGTTCATCTCCTTGATGGAGATTCCGGTGAAGTGTCGGTTCAAAAGCTCCACCAAAGCGGCCATCTGGTCCCGGTCCACCTTCAGCTGCATCCGCAGCAGCTGGGATTTCACCCGGTTGTCGCCCATCATCATGACCACGATACAGCTTTTCTCATCCACCGGCAGCAGGTCAAAGCGGCTGGCGGTGATGCTGCCCTTTCCGGCAGTCGCCACATAAGTGGGGTAATTCACAAAGCTGCTGACGGCCCGGCCCGCCTGAGAGATCACCCGATCCAACTCCTCCATTTTCATCTGGAGGGACTGGTTGATCTTTTCGGTCTCCGCTAAGGAGAGCCGCTGGCGCTCCATCAGCTCGTTGACGTACAGCCGGTAGCCCTTGGGGGACGGAACACGGCCCGCCGAGGTGTGGGGCTGTTCCAGATATCCTAGCTCCACCAGGTCGGAAAGCTCATTGCGGATGGTGGCAGAAGAAACGCTGCCGCCCATTTCCGCGGCAATGGCTTTGGAGCCTACCGGCTCGGCGGTGCGGATGTAATCCTCAACCACCACTTTCAATATTTGCTTTTTCCGGTCAGTCAAGTCCACAAAAAGCACCTCAAATCATGTTTAGCACTCTTTCTCCTTGAGTGCTAAACGCAGTTTACCACCCCTGCTATCTAAAGTCAATGGGGGCAGGTAAACAATTTGTGAACAAAGGGAAAGCAAATGATGAACTTCCCCCTTTCCCGCCGGTTTTCATACGAAAAGTGCCCCGGCCGAAGCCGGGGCGCACGTATCACCGAAAAGAGGTTTTCCCTGTCACTCAATCAGCCGCATTTTCACCAAAACCGAACGAAGGGTGGTGAACAGGGTATAGAGCAAAATTGCCTGGAAAGGCAGACAGATCAGGTTTTTGATGGCGCTGCCGCTGGCGGTGACGTACCACGCCTTGCCGCTGAGAATAGCCATCCAGAGTGCGCCCAGGATCACATTCTGGATATTGGTCAGCAATTTCGCCCAAAAGACTCTACCAAACGTAATTTTCGACTTGTAGAAAAACAAAGAGTATATAAAAACACCCAGCATGGTGGTCAGGGTATAGCCGGGAAAGAAAGGATAGCCGCCGCCACCGGTGATGAAAAAGCTCAGCAGATCCTCCGCCACGGCAAACACAACGCCCAGTACAGGTCCGCAGACCCATGCGCACACCGCCCGGGCCAGGAAGCCCCAGGTGATTTTGGCACCGCCCCACAGGGGCACCGACGGAATGGCGGCCAGCGCCATGCACAAAGCGATGCACAGCGCCGCAAAGGTCAACTTCCGGACGTCTTTCAGCTCATTGGCGGCTGTGCGCCAATAGCCGACGGAAAAGGGATGGGGATACATAAAAAATTCCTCCTTCTGTGGGCAGTTACGCCGCACAGAGGAGGCCGGGCAGGCACCGCCCGCCGGTTCCGGTATGCGGCAGCGGGATGCGAAGCACACACTGCGGAAATCTCCTTTCGTCCGGCGGACAACTCCCCGTTCCTCCGGCACTGTGGCCTGTTGGCCGACACGCGTGCTTCTACTCTGCCTCTATTTGGTAGTATTTTACTATGCCTTTCCCAAAAATGCAAGGCCATCTCCTTCCCGGCTTGGATTTTTCCGGAGATTTTTCCGAAAAGGCGCAAAATCCAGAGGAAAGCAGAACATCCGATCGGATGTTCCGCTTTTCTCTGGCACCCCGGACTGGAGTCGAACCAGCGGCCTAACGCTTAGGAGCAAAACGCTTTACTGTCGACTTGCTGCTATGTAAGTCGGTTTTTGTCGGTAATTGCTGAATTTTTTAAAGGTCCGAGTCGTTTTGCGTCCGTTGCTGTCGCTAAATGTCTTACCTTATCGGACCCTGTCTTTTAGCCGATTTTTAGATTTTTCTAAAAATGGGAAAAGGGTCATTGTAGAGTTGAAGTCCGATTTAGCTCCATTCAGCGTTATTATACCATGCTGTTCAAGAGGTCGCATCGGATTAACCGAGCCAGCAGCGACTGAATATGTTCATTCGTCTCTCTGACAGCCATTTTCACTGAAAAAGCTTGATTTTCCAGCTTTTCAGCACGAGGCTTACTTTTTTTGTTCAGCACGAGTCCCAACAGAAGTCCTTTTTCGGGAAGCAGCCTCCTGTTGGCGAAGACCTCTGGATGCAATATAGACAGAAAAATAGCGGACAGCTGATTCCTTTTGAAAGAGCTGTCCGCTATGTAAGTTTATAAGGATTTTGCCAGGGTTTTGAGGAGTGCTGCCATTTCCGGATTCTGAAGAAGCTTCAGGAGAGTTGCTGTATCTGGCGATACATCTGCAGCCGGTGCAGCTTCTAGCTGTGGCTCAGGCTCCTGCTTTGTAGGATCCTTGCCAGCTCCGGAATAGAATGCCTCCTCGAAGAGCTTTGCGTTATTCCTTCTGTCATCGTCCAGAATATGCGAATACACATCGGTGACCATCTTAACCTGAGCGTGACCTGAGTCGCCCTGAACCGCTTTAACATCGCCACCGTTCAGCTTCAGCTTATAGGTGATACTGGAGTGACGGAGACTGTGGAATACGACTCGCGGAAGATCATTCTTCTCAATCAAAGTACGGAAGGAAGCGTTGATGGTGCCTGCTTCTGTCGGCATCCCCAGAGGGCCTGCAATCACAAGATCAAAGTCCTGATACTCATCGCCTAGTGCCTCGATGGTTTCCACCTGCTGTTCTTTCCACCGGATCAGCATTTCTGCAACCGTGCGGGGAAGGAAGATTTTTCTCACAGAGGATGAGGTCTTCGGAGCCTTCAGCACCTGAACCGTTGTGGTTCTGGAAGACATCGGAGGAAATACCAGCATGACATCCTTACTGTCTAGCTTTTTCAGAGTATCGCGACTGACGCGCTGCAGCTCCTTGTTGACCTGAATATATGCCTTACCCTCAGCAATGGCTTCATCCGAGATCTCTACACAGTCCCAGGTAAGCCCCAGCAGCTCTCCCATACGAAGAGAGCAGGCAAAGGCAAGATTAAGGCAGAGCTTCAATCGCTCGTCCTCGCAAAGCTCCAGGGCTTGAAACAGGGTTTCTGCCGTCCAAATATCACGCTTCTTATATTCTGCCTTAGGGACAGAGGCATAATCTGTCGGATTCTTCTCCATAAGCTCCCATTTAACTGCCTGTTCAAAGCAGGAATGCAGAAGCTTATGTACAGAGCGAACCGTGTGCGGTGTCAGAAACTCATTCTTCTTTTTGCCGATGATCGGATCCACCGGCTTTGTCTTCAGAAGCTGCTGATAATACTTCTCAATCACGCGGGTGGTGATTTCATTCAACTTCATATGTCCGATGATCGGGGAAATATAGTGATCGATCAGACCGACATTTGAGGAGTAGGTGGACATGGCCCAGGTGGCCTTGCCGTATAACGCAACATATTCCTTCAGAAGATCATCCAGAGATTTGCACTTCGGAACGGTGAATGTTCCAACCTCCTCCTTATATTCGATTTCCTTCTTGCGTCGCTTCGCCTCGGAAGCGGTCTTGTAGGTTTCCCATTTTTGTTTGCGCTCGCCGTTTTCATTGGTGTACTGATACACTACACAGTAGCGGTTACCGCGCTGTACAAGTGATGCCATATTGCTTCCTCCTTTCAGCAGCCGCGGAAATCCATCCAGTCTTCAAATTCCTCACGGGGAATTCTCCAGCTGTTGCCAAACTTTTTGGCAGGAATGGTTCCATCCTTGATCCACTTGTAGATACTTGACCTGTGAATACCGAAGAAATATGTAATTTCCTCAATGGTATAAAACTTGGGATTCTTGGGCTCCCGAGGAGCATTCTTTGCTTCCTCCAGAACCTTTTCACGTTCCAGCTTTTCACGCTCGGCTGCCGTCAGAATGTGATATCTGTCCTGCGTATCCAGCCAGCGCATGAAGCTGTCTCTTGTAATTCTTTTGCGGTCTGCGACCATAACAAAACGGAAGCGGCCCTGATTTTCCTTTGCATTGATAAATGCGTACACATCCTTGCGATGAATTCCCAGCATCCAGGCGATTTCCGGCATACTGACCGTATCCTGTTCTAACTGAGCATCGCGTTCTCTGTCTTCCTTTGTGCGATAGCGGGTCTGGGAATTATACCAGCGTTCAAAGACATCCACCGGAACTCTCATCCAGTAATCCACCTTGATGGTTTCCAGATGATCCCGCTTAATGATGCTGTAGACAATGTCCTCACTGACATCCAGCATCTGTGCGATATCCCTCGGAGAATAAGAAAGCTGCTTCAAAGCTTCCCCCGGAGGAGGACCGTCTACCTTCTTGTACTTGATCTGCATCGAGTACCATTTTTCAAAGCTGTCAAGCTTGATCCGCATTTTCCCGGCCACAAGAATAGTTTCGAAACAATTCTTATGCACAAGCCAGTAGGAGTCTGTCTTGCCGAGCCCCAGCATCCTGCGCATTTCCGGCACAGACATGGTTGTACGATACATCATTTGTACATCCTTGCATTTGATGCATAATGATAAGATCTCTTAAATCAGCAATTTCACTCAGAAGTTGCTCCTTCTTCTCTGTGTTATCACACATAAAAAGTTGATTCTGCTTTTCGATTACTTGCGTTAAAATCTGATCAAATCCAGACATCGCTAGATTTTGTTGCTGATATTCTGCAGCAGTACCAATTAATTCACTTGCATTTATTAATTGAATACCTTCAAATCTATCCACAAGGCTATTGCCACATAAAATATTGCATTCCAAGTTTGGTAATGGTAATGGATTTCTATGACCATCAAGGATACTCTGAGCATTTGGATTGATTTCATCATCAATAACCAACGAAAGCCATAAACGCAACTGCGCAATATCTACAGCAGATGGCTCAATATCTGCCGCATAAATACAATTGCGGATAGTTTCATATTTTAGGCTATGTGCGGAACGTTCCATTGAATACATCATTCTTGCGTCGTATGCACTCATCGTGATAGCAAAATACGCAGAAATATTCTGTCTTGCTTTTACAATTTCATTAAGCATACCTAATGGGAAAGCGCCAGAACCAACCGCCGGGTCCGCCACTCGCACATCCGTAAGAGCTTTATCCATATCATGCAAACGGTCAACTATTATGTTACCTTCAGAATCTATTTTGTAGAGTTCTTCTGAGACATACATTCCTCCGTTTCCTTGGCGTTTATCCTTCACGGTATCTTCATCCTTCATAAAATCACCATAAAGAATAAAATCTCGCACAGATGTTTCACTCACTTGTAGTGTGTTCGTAAGATAATTAATCAAACTTTCCTGACACATATAGTGGACGATTTCACGCGGTGTATAAAATGCACCTTTTGACTTGCGGTCGTTAACTTCAAGCAAATTCTCAAATACTTTACCGAGCATTTCAGGATCGATAGCAACTTCACGCTCTAAAGGCTCGTCCTCACTCATGGTAAAATTATAACGATCAAAGATATCTAGAATACCGTCGCCAGTTCTTGGATTATTGTTTATCCGATTTGAGAAAACTTCATTAGGAATTGCGAAGTCATTATGTTTCCAATCGTATCCGTCAATCGGCTCAAACAAGCCGCCAGAAAGGAACGGAATTCTACAATGAAGAGCTGGATCATATCCTTGCTCGCCACGATTAACATTCAGCGCATCATAGAAGAGAGGCTCAAGATAATCATCGAAGAAATTTGCACCCTTCTTTTCAGCAATTTCAAACAGCTTGCGCATAAAGTTATGAGGACCAGATCCCCAAGGTTTTCCCTTGACACACTGTGCAAGGACGGCTTCATCTTCGTCGGATAACTGATCAAGCCCCGCTCCAGAAACCTTATATGTGCCATCACCAACAGGATGATAAACGATAGGTATCAGTTCCCGTGATTTTGTGCCTCTTGCATAGAATGCATTCTTATATTCTTTTTCGGTCAGTGTGTTTGGCCATGCGCCTACACCCAGCCAACCTTTTTTCTGGAGGAAATAAAGAAATACAATCTGACCCATCAGTTTCTTTGCAAACTGGGCTGCCGTAAAATTATGCTGCTGCGCTTCGATGACAAAGTCTTCGTTATCCTCCAGATGACCAAGCAACTGTTTGAATTTATCGCAATACAGATTGAAGAATTCGTTGGTTACTGCCTCGACACTAAATGCATCCTCGATTTCATCTAATGTTGGAGCAATCTGCGGAGTACCATCGTCAATAAATCTGCGAAAACGATCAATTGCAGTATGACAAGGCTCATCCTGACCAACAAGATATGAATAGTTTTCGATCAGCTGCCATTTCATAGAAGGATCAAATACTGCCTTCAGATGAACATTTGCAGGAAAGAAGGTCTTTATCTCGAACTCCGGGAATGGTATCTCTCGATCAGGGATTTGCTCATCCGTTATCTCCAGCCCATCCATACGATTCAGCTTGAACATCCGAAAATCCTGTTTTGCCCTGCAATACCCCCACACATACCAGCTGCTCCACTTGAAGATCAGGTAATACGGATCGAGTATCCGAGTGGATTCTGCTTTCGGAGAATAATAATCAAACCGAATCGCCTGCTTTAAATCGATTGCTGTCTGTACCAGCGTAACCTTTTCTGATATGGGTGCCTTATGCGGAGAGGAGAGATCAATCAGAATCGTATCACTGCCATTGATGAAATCAGAGGATCCCGCCTTGATTTTTTCCATGAGCAGACTGTAATAGCTGTTTCCACTGACACTATCAAGACTTCTAAGCCCTGCCAGGATCATCTTCATATCCTTTGAGGTAAGGACAGTCCGGTCCATACGGTAACCGTCCATGATCTGAATACCACCGCCGATTCCAGGCATCGTACATATTGGAATTCCGGCCTTGCAGAGGTCATCAACATCTCTGAGAATCGTCCTCTTGGATACTTCGAAACGCTCTGCCAGTTCAGGCGTTGTAATCTTTTCTTTTTGAAGCAGCAGGGATAAGATCCCTATCATTCTCTCTATCTTCATGCTTTTCACTTCCGCTTATATGATATCTCGCAAAACATGACATCTGTATGTCACCTTTATAATACTGCATTCAAAACTGCATTCAAAAAAATTTTGAATACCAATATGTATCAGGCAGCTTGTGCCGCCTGGCCGGATCTACTGCTCCGGCTGCAGTCTCTTAACCGAAAAGTCCGGAGAGCAAAGGCACCAGGGTGGTACCGATGAGAGCGACACCGCCGCCAGCCATGAGCTGCTTCATGCCCTGAGACTTAGCTCATGTTCGATAAAGAAGTAAATCCGTTCAAAAAAATTAGTACCATGTTCGCCCGACCAAATCCAGCGTCAGCGCCGCGCCGGATTTGGTCGGCTCACTTTTCGGGCAAGTCTACCTTGCCGACAAAGCTGTAGTAAATCTCGATCTCCTGCGTCCTCTGCTTGCCGCGTCGCTTGCCGTCCAGCGCCACCGCTTCATGCACGACGATCTTCTCCACAAACTCACGCAGCAGCGTCGGCGTCAGTTCCTCAAAGCTGGTGTACTTGCGCACGACGTTCATAAACTTCTCGACGTTCGCGCTGACCTCCTGTGCCTTGTCCAACTCCGCTTGGAGCTGCGCGACGCGCTCCTTCAGCGCCGCCTGCTCCTGCTCATAGTCGGCGGACAGCTCGGTAAAGCGTTCATCCGTAATGCGTCCGCTCACGGAGTCCTCATAAAGCCTTTTGAAGATGCCTTTCAGCTCCGCGATGCGCTTCTCGGCGGCGTCCAGCTCGCGGCGGCGGGCGGCGTTCTTTTTCTTGCCGCCGTCCTCGGTCTGCGCCATCAGCAGCTTCGCAAGCTGCGCTTCATGCTTGGCGGCGTAGCCGGTAATCGCGCGGAGGTTTGCGGTCACGCCCTCGGTCAAAAGGTCGGTGCGGATGAAGTGCGACGTGCAATCGGTGGTGCGCTTCTTGTAGCTGCCGCAGATATAGCAATCCTGCTTGCGCGTCGGCGTGTCGTATCTCTGCTGGTACATGACGCTCCCGCAGTCGGCGCAGAAAACGAGGCCGGAGAACAAGCCCACTTCATCATAGCGGTTGGGGCGCTTGCGCTGTTTGCGCAGCTCTTGAACGCGCTCCCATGTGGCGCGGTCAATAATCGGCTCATGGGTATTCTCAAAGACCATCTGCTTGTCCTCTGGATTTTGGACGCTGGCCTTGACCTTGTACGACACCTTCTCGGTCTTGAAGTTGACCGTGTTGCCGATGTACTCCTGACGCTCCAAGATATGACCTACCGTTGTCGCTGACCACCGGCAGGGATAATCCGGGGAGTAGCGGCGCGTGTTGCCTGTGCGCTGGTACTCAATCGTTCCCGGCGTCGGGATGTTCTGCTCGGTCAGCGTCCGCGCGATCTTCCCCGGCCCGTTTCCCGCGAGGCAGAGCGCGAAGATTTGTTTTACCGTCGGCGCGGTTTCTTCGTCGATGACAAACATACCATCCTCGCCCTTGATGTAACCGTAGGGCGGTAGGCTCGTCAGCGGCTTGCCGCTCATGCCTTTGGATTTGAATACGGCTTTTATCTTCTTGCTCGTATCCCTCACCATCCATTCGTTAAAAAGGTTTTTTAGTGCGCTGAGTTCGCTGTCGCCCTGTGCGCTGTCCACGCCGTCGTTGATGGCGATGTATCGGACACCCTTTCGAGGGAAAACCATTTCCGTATACATCCCGACTTGCAGGTAGTTTCGTCCGAGGCGGGAGAGGTCTTTGGTCACGACGGTCTTGATCTCGCCGTTCTCGACGCCCTCCATCATTTCCGTGAAGCTCGGCCTATCGAAATTTGCTCCGCTCCAACCGTCGTCTACGAAAAACTTGTAGTTCGTCAGACCATGATCGCGGCAATATGTTTCCAACATCCTGCGCTGATTCTGGATCGAATTTGACTCGCCTTGCAGTTCATCGTCGCGGCTGAGGCGGCAGTACAGGGCGGTAACGGGGATTTGGGTTGCTTGCTGTCTTAACATTTCTTCTCCTTTCCGACAGCGCCTTGCCCCGCTATTCCGTTACGAATAGTATAGCATGGGCAAGGCGCTTTGTCAGCTTCTTTATGACTGTCAGAATAACAGAATTTTGATTGATGGGATTATCACAAGTGTCTAAGCAAGAGCTCGTTTATCGTTCTTGACTATAATGCTTTTTGTGTCGCGGACAATCGCTCTCTGTTTGCTGCTCCCTTTTGATGTTGTTAAGCTCATAGCGGATAGACGCTTTTTTAACTTGAAGATCACACTCGCTGCACAGCCTACGCACAGACCACATTACGTCCTGCCATGAAAACGAGGCCGCATAACTGGTCGTTTTTTGATATTGCTTCCACATGGCTTTCATCGTTTCGCTGGATTCCAAAAGCGCAAGAGTATCTTCCGCATGATCGAGGTTGCCGAGAGATTTTCGCTTTTGAGCAGTGGCGCTCAGAGCTGCCGCTAATGTTTTTCCGTTGATTTCTGGTCTGTACGTTTGAAACAGGATGTGCATATCATAGAAGTCGCGCATCCGGGTGTTAGCGTCCGCGCGGGTGAGCATGGATTCGATTTTCTCAGCAAGGACTGTTTCAAGCGGATAGGCGAGAATGTGAATATACCGATCCTCAAACATGAGTTTGTAGTCGATCCCCACTTCCTCCGGCGTGATTACGTCCCCCGTACTGATGTCAACTTTGATTGGGACTACCATGTTTTGAATAGCCGCGCTCAATCCAAATCGGATTCCCTCGTATTCCGCGCCCTCCATGATTTTTGCGGTGGATGTAACCGTAAAAGAAACCGCATCGCCTATGTCAGTCCCGGCGATTTCTTCTACAATCTTTTTCATATAGTCCGGCGTCAGCGGCAAGCCCTTTACGGTTGTGTCGAGGTCTTGCGTCGCTCTTGACGCAACGCCAACCATGTCCGAAATCAGCATACCGCCTTTGAGTATGAAAGCGTCCCGATATTTACTGCGTGATATTCTTTCCAGAAAGCGATCAAGCATATAGCGCCGTTGCAGGACAATGTGCGGAATGCCCGTCGTGCGGGAAAGATTCGCTATATTGTCTTTTAACTGCTTTGATGTCCGAAACATTTTACAACAACACCTCCAGATATAATCTGACCTTTTTTTCAATATGAAACAGTCGTGCGTATGCCAATAGATTTGACAGGTTTTTGCTGCTACGCCTGCCGTACTCCTTCAGCGCGTCTTGATATGACTGCATATCTACGCTGCTTTTGCTGCGAACCATATCGCAAATCGTTCGCTCTGCGTCATAGGTGGCGACCGTATGCCCGTAGAATGTTTTCATCTCGATCCTGCCGACGTGAAACAGTTCTTTTTTTACCGTATAAACCCGAATGCCGTCTTGGAGCAGATGCGATGGATTATATCCATATCTTGCCGTCACCGATAATTGCTCCGGCGTCCTATCGCACATATCATGCAGATAGAGAGCTGTTTCATGGGAAAATACAGTTTTCGGACAACGAAGGTGAAGAAGGTATAATTCATCCGTCCACGCATCAGGCGAGCAATAAACCCCACGCTGTACACACTGAAAATCATTCGCTTTAACAAATGCGGCAAGCGTTGGCTTTGAGATTCCGGCGCCAACCGCGGCTGAGGTTGTCAGGACGCCGCCATTGTCCTCGGCAAGCCGCAGCAGTTCAGTTTGTTTATCCATCTAATCACCTCGCTATAATCGTAAACGATTTTAGCATAAAAGTAAAGTTGAAATTTAGGGCTTGCCGTCAGCGGTCGATGCCGCGCTCCTTTTTCTGCGTCCTCTGTCGGTGCTTTACGTCCTCGACGCATTTTTGGATGTTGAGCAGTGCCTTTACCTCTTGCCAGATCTCCGCGTGCTGCGCGTCGGTGGAGGCAATCTCCTGCTGCAAGCGTGTCCGTTCCTGCTTCCAGCTTGCGACAGGCAGCTTGTTGTCAGCGGCATACGGTTTCAGCTTGCGGCGCGCCATGTAAAACATATCCAACTCGCGTTCGTGCTCCGAGGCAAACGCCTCGCGGCGCTTCTTGAAACGGATGCCGTTCATCTGGTCGTAGATGGGCTTGAACTCCCGATAGTTTTCCGAAAGGCGCAGCAGATCGTCGATCTCCTTGACACGCGCCCGTCTCTGGTTGCTCGCGTCTTTGACCTCGCCCATATGATGATAGAGCGCGTCGGTGTAGGCAATCAGATCATCCACGGTGTAGAGCTTGCGTTCGGTCAAAAAGTTATAGGCGTCGGCGCGCGCCTTGAGGTTGCCGACCTTTGCCTTGTTGCTCCACGCGCCCGCGTTGCGTCCGTCGTAATAATTATTGAGGTAATCCATCAGCGTCGGCTCGTTTGGCGCGGACAGCTCCGCCTTGATTTCCTTGAGCCACGCCAGCAGTTCCTTGATCTTCTGGCGCACCTTTTGGAGCGCGCCGCCGGTTTCTTTGACCCAGCGATTGAAGTCGCCCTTGTCGGTGGCGACGCCCTTCGCCTCTATTGCTCGGACGTTCGGCCCCTCGTGGATCGTCGGCAGGCGGTCAACGCCCTGTTCCTCCAACGTGCGGTGATCGACGCGGCAGGGCAAACCCTTTTTCGCAAACTCCCGATTGACGTAGTTCGCCCATTCCTCGCGCCAGTGCAGGAGTGTTTCTTTCTTGCCCCAATCGGTAGTCGGCACGGCGTCGAAAACGTACTTGCCGTTCTCGTCGCGGATGCGTTCGCCGCGCTCGTCCAGATGGTAGACGCGGTGCTGCTTCGCGCCCCATTTGCCGTTAGCTTTGAGCGGGCGTATCGGGCAGAGTAGATGGACGTGTGGGTTGGGGATGCCGCCGTCCTCCTTGTCCGGCGCGTGGACGGCAAAATCGGCGATCATGCCCCGGCTCAAAAACTGTTCCTCGACAAAGCGCCGCGCCAGTGCGATGTTTTCCTCCATCGTCAGCTCGTTCTGCAAGGCGAAGTCGTAGGTGTAAGCAAGCTGCGCCTTTTTGTTTTTCTCAACTTTCTCCACCGCGTTCCAGAGCGTTTCACGGTCTTTGTACTCGCTCGGCGCGTTGGGCGGCAAGAAGATTTCGGCGCAGAGGACGCCGCCCTTGTGGGTGTAATCGGCGTCCTCGCCATAGTACGCGCTGTGCAGTTTTTCTCCCGCTCGGTAGGCGGCGGACGCGACGACGGAGGAACCGGCAGAGCGGGTCACGATGTCGGCGTGGAAGTGATAGAGCGCCATCAGGGATCACCGTCCGCTTTAGGCAAGCGGGACTGAACGATGGATTGAACGACGGGCAGCGTCAGTACCGTTTCCATGAGTTCATAAAACGCCCGCTCGGTCATGGGCTGGACGGCGGGCAGGATGCTCTCGATGGCAGCGCCGCGTGTGATCAATCGGTGCGCCCTTGCGCGGCGCTCGCCCGTGTTCATGTAGCTGATCCGATTTTCCAACCTCTGCTGCTGGTGCTGTGCCTGTTCCAGCTCCCGCTGGGCGCGCTCTTGCTCGGCACGGAGCTTTTCAAGTTTGGGATTCATTTTGATGCCTCCTTGTGGTCGTGATGATAGAAAAAGGCCGTCTTGCCGGTGATGGCAATACGGTCTTGGTGTGGTATGCTGTTGTTCCCCGCAGGGGAAGGGATAGGCGCGAAGCGGCGCAAGGGCGCAGCCCTTGTACGGAG
>UMFX01028433.1_pt1 | contig 16739 bp, 16 predicted proteins | sample 1965131 | NCBI WGS metagenome assembly UMFX01 (sample SAMEA4836058, study PRJEB28245) | human gut metagenome | biome: gut microbiome; material: fecal sample | place: Denmark | collected 2008 | reverse complement strand
TCCGCCTCTTTTCAACGCGTGTTGTATGCGGGAAATGTGATACAGATCCCCAGCCCGTGCGGGCCGACTTGCCGGAACCGCACCGTCCCGCTATGGGCCTTTACGATCTGTCGCACCAACTTGAGGCCCAGGCCGTGCTCGCCGCCCTGGGTGCTGGGAACATCCGCCGCCCGGTTCAGCTCCTCCAACCGGGCGGCATCTATTCCAACGCCGTCATCTGCCACTGTGCAGGTGCATCGCCCATCCTCCGCGCCTACCGCAACAGAGATATGGCATCCTTTGGAATTGTGGACGACGCTGTTGTAGATCAGGTTGTCCAGCATCCGCCGCAGGAGGGCGGCGTCGCCCTCCATTTTCGCAGCATGGCCCGGATGCGCCACGGAAAATTCCAATTCAAACGCTTCCGGCAGGCCACTGTTGAGCACCTCGCTCACCGCCTGCCGTCCGATCTCCACCAGATCCACGGTCTCCCGGCGGATGGGCTGAAGGGCGTACTCCAGCTTGGTGGTCAGGTTCAGATCATCCACTAGGGATTTCAAACGCTCACCTTGCCGTCGGATCATCCTCGCTTGCTGACGGGCTTCTGGCGGGAGGGTATCATCATCCTCCAATTCGCTGGCGTAGCCCAGCACCATGGAGAGGGGCGTGCGGATGTCGTGGGACACGCCGCGGATCCACTCTGCCCGGGTGTTGTCCTTTTGCATCAGGTAAGCTCCGGCCCGGTTCAATCCCGTATTGATCTCCGCAAGCTCTCCCCGTTCATTCAAGGGCTGGTAACTGCCCTGGCTCAGATCCTGAATGCCCCGCAGGATGGGGGACATAGCCTTTTCTACCCGGCGGGTATTCCGCAGCATCAGAAAGACCATCAGCAGCAGGTTGAACACAAAGACCACGATACCCCCCATCAGGAACATCATCAGGGAGGGAGTCTCCATGGAAAAGTAGTATTTCGACAAGGTGCCCGGCGGGAAGCCTACCACCATCAGGGCGCCGTCCTCCCGGTTCCATACTTTCACCGGGTAGTCCTGAAGATACCATCGGCTGAAGGACGCCACCTGGGCGCTGGTGTAGGAACGGGGCAGCTCCTGGGGAAGGTCCTGCTCCCAGACCACCGTGCCGCTCTTGTCCAGGAGCATAGCCCAGGCACCATGCTCTCGCAGCATGTCCAATGCGGTGTCATCCGCCGTCCAGACACCGCCCTGTTCTGTCACATAGCTGGAGACCTCCCGAACAGACAGCCCGCTCTCTGTCCCGCTCATGTATCCGGCGATCAGGACGCTCAGGCCCAGCGCAATGTTGACCATAAGGAACAGCGTCAAAATGCCAACAATAGAGAAAATATAGCGCCGGAAAAACCGTTGCACCTGGTTCACGATGTCGCCCCCTTCAGGTTCAGACGGTATCCCAGTCCCTTGGCCGTCACCAGGGAGACCGGTTTGGAGGGATCGGCCTCAATTTTTTCCCGCAGGTGGCGGATGTGGGTGGAGAGGGTGCTCTCGTAGCCCTGCCAGAACTCCCCGCAGATGGCCTCGCACAGGATACCGGTGGTGACGATCCGACCGGCATTCTCATAGAGTTTCTGGAACAGTTGGAGTTCCTTGGCCGTCAGCGGCAAACGCTCCCCGTTTTTCCATACCTCCGCCTTGTCGGTGTCCACTGTGGAGGCCGCCAGTTCCACCGTCCGGTCCGCCTCCGGGTAAGCGCGGTGGAGGATGGCCTGTACGCGCAAAAGCAATTCCTTGGGCAGAAAGGGCTTGGAGAGATAGTCGTCGGCCCCGATCTCCAGACCCTCGATGCGGTCCTCCGCCTCGCTCCGGGCGGTGAGCATCAGGACGGGCACGCGGCTGGTGCAGCGGATTTGCCGCAAAACCGCAAAGCCGTCCATCCCTGGCAGCATCACATCCAGGACGATCAGCACCGGTTGCTGCTCCTGCCAGATCCGAAGGGCTTCCGGGCCGGAAGATGCGATTACAAGCTCAGTATAGCCCGCCCGACGAAAGATGGAGCACAGCATCTCCAAAAGATCCCGATCATCGTCTACCAATAAGATTTTATGCTCCATCATGGGGCACCTCCTCTCTTTGACATTATTATACCGCCAAAGGGGCGGCCTGCCCATGCACTTTGCAAAATCTCAGAGAAAAATTAAGGTTGGCTCAGCGTTATCTCAAGGTACGGGTGCTATCCTGTTGCTACCAAGCAAAGGAGGTACCGCTTATGAGCGACTGTATCATTGAGACCAGAGGCCTTACCAAACACTACGGGGAACAGGTCAGCGTTTCCAACTTGGATCTCCATGTGCGCAAGGGCCGTATCTACGGCCTGCTGGGGCGCAATGGGGCGGGTAAGACCACCACCATGAAGATGCTCCTGGGACTGACCGCCCCCACCTCCGGCACAGTATCCATCTTCGGCCGGCCGCTGAAGGGAAATGAGAAGCGCATCCTGCCCCGCATCGGCAGTCTCATCGAGTCCCCGGGGTTCTATCCCAATCTGACTGGAACGGAGAATTTGCAGATCTTTGCCCGGCTTCGGGGCCTCAAGAGTTCCAACTATATCAAGAGCGCCTTGGAATTGGTAAACCTGCCCTACCGGGACAAGAAACGCTACGCCCAATACTCCCTTGGTATGAAACAGCGGCTGGCCATCGCCCTGGCCGTGATGCACGACCCGGAGTTGCTGATTTTGGACGAGCCCATCAACGGCCTGGACCCCATCGGCATTGCCGAGGTGCGGGATTTCATCCGGACGCTGTGCGAGGAGCGGGGCAAGACCATCCTGATCTCCAGCCACATCCTCTCCGAGATCGCCCTGCTGGCCGACGACATTGGGATCATCGACCACGGTGTTCTTCTGGAGGAGGAGAGCCTTGTGGAGTTGGAACAGAAAAACGGAAAAGCCCTCCGATTTACCGTGTCCAACGCGCCGGTGGCCGCCCAGCTGCTCCAGCAGGAGATGGGTGTGCGGGATGTTGCAGTGGAGAACGGGCGGGAGTTGACGGTCCGGGATCTGCGTCTGGACACCGGCGCGGCGGTGCGGCGATTTGTGGAGGCGGGGCTGGTGGTGTCTGACGCCCATCTCTATGAGGACACTCTGGAAGACTACTTCAAGCGTATCACAGGGGGTGAGGGCATTGCTTAATCTCTTGCGGTGTGAATTTGCCAAGCTGCGGCGCAAGCCCCTGTTCTTTGCCTCCGCTGCCGTGTCCGCCCTGATTCCCCTGGGATGCGCCCTGTTTCTGCCGGACTTCCAGCAGTTCACCAGCGGGGCCGAGGCAGTAGACGGCATGATGTCCACCCTGTTTCAGATGAGCGCCTATCTGCTGCTTATGCCGGCCCTGGTGGTGCTGGCCTCCAACTTGCTTTTTGAGGAGCAGGACAATGACACGCTGAAAAGCCTGATGACGGTTCCGGTGAGCAAAACCGCTTTGGCTGTGGCAAAGATGGCACTGCTGTTTCTCTTTGCCATCGCGTTCATGGCGGTGGGCGGCTTGGCGATTCTGTGCATTGTGCTGGCCGCCGGGTGGGAGCCGGTGGGCTTCTGGCGGCTCTTCTTTGTGGGGCTCGGCCAGGGGATCATGATGTGGGCCGGGGCCTTGCCCTGTATCCTTTTGGTGGTGCTGCTGAACCGGAGCTACATCATCTCCGTAATCATTACCTTTTTCTATACCGCCGTCAACTATATCTTCGGTCTGAACGACCTCTTTATCACCCAGCCCTTCGGCCTGAATCTGGGGACGCTGCTGCCCGGTCCGCTGACCTTCCGGTGGTACTTCCAGTATCTCGATTTTTCCAACGCCGGGGCCGAGATGCAGGGACTTCTGGAGCGGGTCAGCCCCTATTTCGTCACCACCGCCCAGGTGTTTCTGGTAACTGGAGCAGAGACCATAGTGTTTCTGGCCCTGATCGCGCTGGTCTACAAGCGCCAGGGCGTTTGAGGAGGTGTGAGGTATGTGGAAGATCATGCAAACGGAGTGGTGGAAGCTGCGGCGGTGCCAGATCCTGCTGGTGGGCATTGTGGCTCTGGCCCTCTGCCCGGTGGCGCAGTACGGTACCCAGCTGATCGTGAACCCGGAGATCCGGGACCCCAACTTTGACTTTGTCCACCTGTTCGCCAATGTGGTGTGGGGCAATACCCAGGTATTCCTGCCCATCTCTCTGGTGATGATCGGCGGGTGGCTCATGGACCGGGAGAACGCCCATGACACCATGAAGAATCTGCTCACCGTCCCGGTATCCTATCCCAAACTCTTAGCGGGCAAGCTGGCGGTCACGGCGCTGTTGTCCCTGCTGTTCGGCCTTTACAGTGTGGCCGTGACGGCGCTCACGGGGATACTGGCGGGCCTTCCGGGACTGACGCCCGGGGTGATCCTCCAGCAGGGCGGACAGGTGATGGCCGCGGCGCTGACCACCTTTCTGGTCTGTATGCCCATGATTTTGGTGTTTGGGCAGATGCGGGGTGCCTATCTGGGGGGCTCTATCCTGACCTTCTTCCTGGGGTACTGTATCCTGTTCTTCAAGAGTGGGTTCCTGCTCTCGGCCTATCCTTTCTCCGCGGCGCTGGTGCTGGCCGGATTTGATATGCAGGCGTACAATGGGGCTACTCAAGCCCCCAGCATCCCGCTGGCTCTTCTGGGCATGGCATCGGTCACCGTCTTGACCGCAGCTCTTCTGATGCTTTCCCGCCCCGGCAGCGGGACCGGGAATCCCAAAAGGAAAAAGTCCGGCGGCCGCCGACAGGCAGGTAGGAGGACGCGATGAACGAAATCTGAAAGAGATGGACGCCGCTCCTGATGTGCGCCCTGTTCTGCGCACTGCTGTTGTCCGGCTGTTTCCGGTATGCTGCAAGCCCTGGCGGACAGGACAGATACGGTTCTGGACGGCCTTGTGGCCGAAACAGATCAGGTCTCCGGTGCTTTGGCCGACGCGGCAGATACATCCCTCGGCACCGTGGCCGACGCAACAGAAACGTATTTATGTTGACTGCCCCGGAAATCTATTTTGGACTTTGAAACTGCTTTGATGTAAAATAAATACAAATAGATATAAATAGAGCTGAACCAAGAAAGCCGGTTCAGCTCTATGATATAATGAGCGTAACTACAAATTGCGATTTGCGGAGGAGAAGTGTTGTCATGGTTCGTATAGCATCTGTTAAAGATTCGATACAATTAGGAGGACAGAATAGATGCAGCAAAACAACATGATAAGGAAGTTGGATTTTTTGAAAACAGAATAAAAAAATGGCAGTTTCTCACAGGGAAAACGCTCAAAATTATCGCAACAACAGCTATGTTTGTAGATCATTTTGCAAAAACGACATTTACTATCTGCAAAAAGCAAAGGAAGTGACGATATGAAGCAGATTTTAATTGTCGAGGACGACAGTTTTTTGAATAAGATGTTAGCCTATAACCTGACCGCAGACGGCTATGGCGTGACTTCTGCCCTAAATGCCAGAACCGCAGCCAACGCCATCCATCAGCGGGAATTTGATTTAGTTCTGCTGGACATCAACCTGCCGGACGGGAACGGTTTTGAGCTGTGCAAGTTGATAAAGCCCCGGCACCCGGACACCATTGTAATTTTTCTGACTGCCAACGATCAGGAAAGCGATCAGATACGGGGCTATGAAGCGGGCGCGGTAGACTACATTACAAAGCCCTTTGTAATTGGAGCCTTGCAGCGGAAAATCAAAGCCATGTTCGCCATGCTGGAACACCACAAACCGGCCAAGGACATTTACGACGACGGGCGGCTGTTTTTAGACTTCTCCGAGCAGGCCGCCGCCCTGAATGGCAAAGCACTCTCTCTATCTCCAATGGAATTTAAGATGTTGAACCTGTTCCGCAAAAACCCCAAGCAGGTACTTACCCGCCAGCAGCTTTTAGAAAAGCTGTGGGATATAGACGAGCGTTTTGTAGATGAACACACATTGACGACCTCGATCAGCCGGATTCGCAGCAAGATTGAAGCAGACGGCGGCGCACCGTATATCAAGACCGTTTACGGCATGGGGTATCAGTGGACGGGAGGCGAGAAAAAATGACGTTCAAAACCCTTTCCGTCAAGCGGCTTTTTGGCTGGATTGTGGCCGGACTGTTCCTTTCGACGGCGGTTATTACCATGTCCCTATTCCTTATCACGAAGCAAACGGCGGTATTGCTGACAGGTGGTGTATTGCTGCTGTGCGCGCTGACCTGGCTTTTTCTGCTGACGCAGATATTAGGAAGGCGCCTATCCTTGTTTACCTCCGACTTGTGCCAAACTCTCGACCACATGATTGAGGGAGAGGAAGCCCCCATGCGCCCGGAGGACAGCGAAACCATGCTGGCCCGTATCAGTCACCGGCTTTCCCGCCTCTACCAGATCATGCAGGAGAACCGGCGCAAGGTAGACGAAGAACGTCAGGAGCTTCAATCTCTGATTTCGGATATTTCCCATCAGGTAAAAACGCCGGTTAGTAATTTGAAAATGGCTGCGGACACGCTGCTTGAAAAACCTGTGACCGAGGCGGAACGCACCGACTTCCTCCGGGGAATCCGTACCCAAACGGATAAGCTGGATTTTCTCTTTCAGGCCCTTGTGAAAACCTCCCGTCTTGAAACAGGTATCATCCAGTTAGAGAAGAAACCGGGCCGCCTTTTTGATACTGTGGCGCAGGCCATGAGTGGGATTGTCTATGGGGCGGAGAAAAAAGAGATTGCCGTATCGGTGGATTGCCCGGATAATCTGATTCTCTCCCATGACAGCAAGTGGACAGCCGAAGCCCTGTTTAATCTGCTGGACAATGCGGTAAAGTACACCCCGGCGGGTGGGAAAATCGCCGTGTCGGTGGTGCTGTGGGAAATGTATGTGGAGATCAAAGTGACCGATACCGGCAAGGGCATTTCCGAAAGCAATCAGGCGGCCATCTTCCGGCGATTCTACCGAGAGGAAGAAGTACACGACCAGCAGGGGGTTGGGATTGGCCTCTATCTGACCCGTGAGATTGTAACCAAACAAGGCGGCTATATCAAACTGGTTTCAGAGCCGGGCAAGGGTTCGGAATTTTCTATCATGCTGCCTGTAAAATAGAACGCGGCGGACGGCCCTTTGGAGCTGCCCGCCGTAAACTTTTTTGAAATGTCCGAGCTTTGTAACATTTCACCCCTGTTTTCAATGAAATTTTTTGGCCGCTGTAATATTTCGCGGACATTTGGGTTTTACAATACCCTTATCAATCGGCGGGAAGCCTTGAAAGGAGTTTTGAATATGAGTATTTTACAGACGATTGATTTGAAAAAATATTACGGTACAGAGCCGAATATTACCCGCGCCCTTGACGGCGTGAACTTTTCCGTAGAGGATGGAGAATTTGTTGCCGTTGTGGGAACCTCCGGAAGCGGAAAGTCTACCCTGCTTCACATGATGGGCGGGCTGGACACTCCCACCAGTGGAACCGTGCTTGTCCGCGGCGACAATCTGGCAAAAAAGAATGATGAACAGCTTACTATCTTCCGCCGCCGCAACATCGGTTTTATCTTCCAGAATTATAACCTTGTTCCCATCCTGAATGTGTATGAGAATATCGTTCTGCCTGTGGAGCTGGACGGGGACACCGTAGATCAGAAGTTTTTGGACGAGATTGTTCACTTGCTGGGGCTGGAAGATAAGCTGAAAAATATGCCGAACAATCTTTCCGGCGGTCAGCAGCAGCGTGTGGCGATTGCCCGCGCCCTGATTACCAAACCGGCTATCGTACTGGCCGACGAGCCAACTGGAAACCTTGACAGCAAGACCAGCGCCGAAGTGTTGGGGCTGATTAAGCGCACCAGTGCCGAGTTTCACCAGACCGTTGTAATGATTACCCACAATAACGATATTGCCCGTCTTGCAGATCGGATTGTCCGCATTGAGGACGGAAAGATTGTGGACTAAGGAGGTGACAGGCTATGACATGGCCTTTTGAGAATGACACCAAAGCCATTGTTAAGAAATACGCAAAGCAAAGCATAAAAGCAAACCGGCGGACATCCCTTTCGATTATGACAGCAATTTTGATTGCTTCTACCTTTTTATGTACTTTATGCACCTTTGTTCAAAGCTATTGGAACCAAGGAGTGCAGCAAGAAATTGCTTCTTCGGGCGATTGGGACGCCCAGCTTTTAGAAGTTCAGGCAGGTCAGATTGATTTAATTCGCAGTAATAACGCAGTCCAGATGGTTATGGTAAAGGGCAATAACCAGACGGCAAAACTGTCCGAAAGCACCGAGCTTCCGTATCTCCTAATTCAAAATTGCGACGTGGCATATTGGAACACCATGCACGAAAAGAATTTAATTTTACAAGGCAGAGTTCCACAGGCTCCCGGAGAAATTGTTGTTGGGAAAAATTTTTTTGAACAAAATCCCTCTTTTGAAATTGGAGATACTCTTGAAGTAAATATTGGTGAACGCAAAATCGGAAATGAAACTGTCGATTTTTTATCACCGATTCAGACAGGAGAAACTTTCGTCAAAACAAGCGCCGCACAATATACGATTGTTGGCGAAATAGATATGACTATTTCCAGTGCCTATAATGGTTATCCTGCATACGGCTGGCTTGAACCAGAGAATCTTCCAGAAAGCACAGATGTTGTTGTTTATCTTCAAGCAAAGAAGCCGTCACAAATTTTTGATCTTGTTCCGCAGATCGCAGAAAATATTGGTCTACAAAGTGATGAATACGGGGACTATCCCTATCGTTACCATACAGCATTACTCGGAATGTATGGAATTTATGAAGCCGGCCACTTCTGGAACAGCGATTTGCCAAAACTATTTGCCGCTTTCATTTTAGTTGTTGCTGCGTCGATTGCTGTATTTGCATATATCATCAGGGGCGCTTTTTCTATCTCTGCCAAGCGGAAAATAAAAGAGCTGGGAATATTAAAATCTATTGGAATGACGCCAAAACAAATACGGCTCTTAATTATTTATGAAGCGCGTTGGCTGTCCATCCTCCCAATTTGTATTTCTGCCATTTTAGGATATATATTTTCTTATGGAGTTTTGGCAGCTTATTCGTCGCTGACCAGTGAAGTGACTGGAAGCAGGATAACCCCATCTTTTTCACCGTGGGCTATACTTATAGCCATGCTTCTGTCTTTCTTGACTGTCTTACTGGCAGCTTCCGGGCCAGCAAAACAAATGGGAAAACTCCGTCCCATAGAAGCCGTGAAAGAGAGCTGGAAAACACCAGCACTTGATAAGTCTAAGAAGCATACCATTTTGAGAACGTGTTTTGGCTTTTTAGGGAAAGTGTCTGCCAATTCTATCTCTGCAAACAAAAAATTATTCCGTACCTGCACAGGAACCCTTTGCCTTTGTATGATTTTGATGTTCAGCTTTCTGGCTGTTTTTGCCGTTTCGGATGTAAATAATACAAAGGCAGAACAGGATAGCTATTTTAACGTCAATATAACTATAGAATCAGGAGAACAGGTTGACGATATTCTGATTCAAAAACTAAAGGAAATTCCTCATGTAAAGGAATTAGCGACTTATACAATGGCAAACTGTGCCATTTGGGTTTCAGATAGTGATTTATCGGAAGATTTCGTTGCAGCAGGGGGATTTCATACAAAGGCTGCCGGGGAATATGTTGTTAAACGCGACGGACAATACAGAATCCCTTGCGTTTTAATTGGTTTGGAACAAGACGCCTATCAGCATTATCTTTCTGAATCTGGAATAAATGCTTCCAACACCACATCCGCTATCGTTGTAAACTCTGTTGTCAAAAATCCAGATTCCAGAGGCTATGAAGCCAAAAAGGAACAAGTGTCTTATTTGAACATTGACAGCGGACAGCATTTAGAAGTAACCGAAAAATTTTTGGATTCCATTCCGGGGAATTATTCTTTTGACCTTGAAGTGCTGCATACACTTCCCCAAATGCCAAACATCGGAAGAAATATTGCTTTCTATACGCTCCCAATTATTGTTCCGATGGAGGAATATTATACAATTATCCAAAACTTTGCGGAAGATCGTGCTGTTTATAATTACAGAACCTACATGAACCTTTTAGCGGAAAATGGTTTGGATATGAAAGTTCAGCAGGAGGCCGATCAGATTTGTAGTGCATATCTAAGCAATAGCGATTTCTATACTTCCAGCAAAACAGAACGGGCGATAGATCGTGATAAATTGACGAATGGCACTATGGTAATCGTGTATAGTATGACGCTACTTTTGGGGATTGTTGGAATTTCGTCTGCAACTTCCGCGATTATGAATAGCCTATATCAACGGCGAAAGGAATTTGCTATGCTCCGTTCCGTTGGCCTTGATAAAAAAAGTCTGCTGAAGCTACTTTATACCGAAGCATTTTTGCTTGCCTCGAAGCCGATTTTAATTGGACTTCCGATTCTTTTTGGGATTTGTGCCGTCCTTTTATGGCTGCAAGATGTAACCGTTGCAGAGTTTATCACAGTTTTTCCACTATGGGGGGTATTGGCATATATCATTCTCATTATAGTTATCATTACCGCTATTTACATGGTAGCCTCTAAAAAAATCAGAAAAGACAACATTGTGGAAGTGCTAAAAAACGATGTTGTCTAGGAAGAATGATATATACGGGTATTCAAATTTTACAATTAAAATGCATTTTTTGACAAGCCGCTACCCCAATGTTCCCAGCCGCAGGTGGGCCGGAGGTGTTTCTGCACGGGCAAAACAGAGCCCGGTCAGAACTGCAGTACATCTTCCAGATAAAATTGGATATGCTCTGCCCGGGGCGTCTGGTGATGAAAGATCAGGTCAATATAATGGCCTTCGCTATCTACGCCACCCAGCCCAAGATAGTGCTGCTCATAGTTCCCGGCAAGGTACCACAGCAATATGCTCATATAGTCCGTTCCGGATCCCCGGCCAGCCTGAGCCAGCCGGCGTACCTCTTCATCGGTGGGGATCGGGTAAGTCATATAATGAGAGAAGAGTGCGGCGGGTAGCTCTGCCATCTGCTGGAGTGTCAGATAGCTCCGCCGTACAGTTTTATCCGGATTGACGGCAAATGACAGGCTGACCGACTGGCCGGAGGGAGTTCCGCTAGGGCTGCGGATAACTTGCATAACCACAGCTCCCTCCTGATATTGGAACAGGGCGCGGCCGCCCGCACTATCTTCCAGAATCACGCCGTCATCGGCAGCAGTTATGCGAACAGCTTCCAAGTCAAAGTGTGTCTCCAGGAAGCGATGTAAACAGAACTGCGCAATCGTTTTTGCCTTTGGCATAGAAATTTCCTTTCTTAAATGCGTTTGTCCAACAGCAGGAGCTTTCGTAGAGACGAAGTGGTATCTGAACGAACAGACCCGTCACGTGGCAGGGATCACTCTACGGAAACCGCAAAACCCTCCTCTTTTCCCGCTGCTTTCAGTACGCCGGACAGCTTGCAGAGCTGTCTGTATGTATCTTCCGAATGCAGCGCTATCTCATAGCTTATTTGTTCAGCCAGATCCCACTGGTGCTCCTTCCATATCTTCTTTTGCTGTTCGTCGGTTTCCCATCGCTCAGCGGCCGCCAAAAGCTGCACCCCGCACCGTTTTAGGTAATCCGGCATCCGGAAGGTGAGCAGAAACGAGCCATGTGGGAAACGGGAGTTCGGGCGTCTGAGTGAAGCAGAAATAATATCTTGGAGCGGAGCCTGCATGACTGTGGCCATATGATCCGGATCCAGTCTGTCAAGTTCTCGGAGTACATCCTGGACCCCCGGGGGCGCTTTCATGCTGTCAAAGGCGAATATCCGTTTCGTCGTGATCAAGAGGGCCGAAAATACATCTTTTTCCGGGATTCCACACAGCATACCCCCCACAGCAAACTTGACTTCCTCTCCATCCTCAAACAAATAAGATGGCTCGCCCTCGTCGCGTCGCACATACTCTGTATTTACCATCGCCTCCGCAAACGCTTTGACCCGGAGGATTGCGCCTTCATCTGATGGGAAATCAATGGCGCCCATCATAAAGAGCGCATCTATAAAGAATTCCATCCACCCAAGCGTATAGGCCTGCTGTTTTGTTGCGATTCCCTGGTCGACCATCTTTCTCCATCTCTGGCGGAGGCAGCGATCAACATAAGGTGGGAACTCCCACTTTTTTCTTGCCATACTTAAATATTTCACCCCTATTGCAATAAATTTGGACAGAAAAGCCGGGCAGTTCATCCCCACTTTCTTCCCATCTTGTATCTAAGAACTGCGCAAGCTGACATAGCAGCCAAAATATTCGGAAGGCGTGCCCCGCATGGTCATGGAATTGCGGGAACGCAGCGAGTCTTGTTCGCTCTGCGGCGCTGGCTTTATGACTTTCCAAAGTCAAACTCACTCTTGCTGAGAACTGGAGGATTCCTGCTCCGCGCAATACCCACCCAAATCCTCCATGCCCAGCAACAGGTCTTGGGGCCAGAGGCTCTGGGGCAGGCCATCCACATAGGCTGTATCGGCCGGTTTGAAATAAAAGCGGTAGCGGTTGCCGATCCGCAGGTGTGTCCGTTTATCCAGGGTCAGCCTGTGTTCCACGCCGTCTAGGGACATCAGGAGGACGTTCTGCTGTTTCTGAAACGTTTTGTGTTTGAGCTCCACACATACGCCCTCTACTACCTCATAGGCTCCGCTCGATACGACGCGGTAAATGGACAGGCAGCGCAGGAATGTGAATAGAGCCAGGCTGAAGCTGAGGCCCAGGAGGATGCGATCTTTCAGGGCAAAGAACGCCGCCACCCCGGCCAGGAGAAATCCCCCTCCCACGGCGGCGGACAAGAGCCAGCGCCGCAGGAGGGCCACGGGCCAATTTGTGATGCGCTCCATACTTCAAATCCGCTCCAGAAGGATCTGCTGGCGCAGATACAGGTTTGAAACCGCGATGACCACCGCTTGTACGCTTTTCGAGGAGCGCATGATGAACCCGATATTGTCGCAAGTTGTCTCTGTATCCCCATACAGGGCGTCCAGAACCTTCTGGTCGGTGGAAAGATCCTCCACCCTGTTCTCCACGCATTTGACGAGTTCAGCCGTGGACAGAAGCGCCTGACGGGAGAGGCGCATGATCTGCTGCTCCTGTCGGCTGCGCCGATCCCTTCGGAGCAGTTTCGCAGCGTCAGAAACCGCAACGCCATCCAGCAGCACCATTTTCAGAAAGGTGCTCACACGGCGGGGGATGCTTCTGGTGATGGGCAGGATATAGAGGTCACTGAACAAATCGTAGAGCGCGTCCACTCCTGTCTCTCCCTTCCCCTCGGCCGCGAGCCCCCGCAGACACAGGCGGCTCAGGCAGTCATCAAAGCTGCGGGGCGGCGCCGGAATCAAATCGCGGGCCAGCTTCTGGTACTGCTGCTCAGCCTGCCGCCGATCCAGCAAACGCCAGTTCAGCGCAGTCCAGAGCGTCATTTCCTGTAAATCAACGCTGTACTCCTTCTGGTGGCAAATCACGACGGGGTATGTTCTCCCGGCTTCATCGGTTTTGCAGAGGTAATGGCCGACTGCCGTGTAGTAAGTGTGCTGCAACATAAGTATAGCCTCCTATTGTTATGCGCTCCGGGCTTCGCTCTCAGCGTACGCTGTATAAATGTCATAGAGTTCACGCTCCTTGCGCAGCTTTTTCGCTGAGCGTGCGATACATGCCCGGATATAGTTTGGTTTGACATGGTAACACTGGGCGATCTCTTCGGTGGTATATCCCCGCATCTTATGCTCCAGCGCCTCAATTCCCAGGCGGGCCGTTCCACTGTATTTGTGTCTGAAGCGGTGAAGGGCCTCAAGAAGAGCGGCTTCGGAGAGGCGCTGTCCTACAGCCTCTTCCCAGTCCGTTTCCAGAGGGAGATCGCTGCTGAAGCATTCCAGAGAAATGGTGGGGATATGGTGTCGGCTGGACTGAATGTCTCTGCAATAGTCGTAAAGGTGATTGCGGATCACCGGGAACGCGTAAGTAGTGAATTGATACGCCCCAGGCTGGAACGTGGCAGCAGCCCGGCAGAGCGCCACACACCCTTCCTGGTGCAGATCCTCGCGGCCCAGCCCGCAAACATATTCATTCGGCTGGATGGCAAGGCGGATGACCCGGTCTACCAGCCACATATGCTCCTCGGCAAGGGATTGTTGTTCTGATGTAAGGATAAAATCGTGCTTCATGACTGCCCTCCTTTCGCGGCAGGCTGGTTTCTTATGTTATGCGGCCTGATCGGCCGCGGAGGAGAACCACCGGCAGAATGCGGACACCTCCTCGCATCGACCCGCGAAAAACTTGCCGATGTGGGCGTCCTCGGAAGGGACACCCAGATAGAGCTGGATCAGGCGGTATGCTTCCGCCCGGCTCATAAGGCCGTTTTTCCAGAGCCTGTCCAGCTCCAAGTGAGTTTTACGGCGCTTCTGCCGCAAAGCAGCGTCGGCCAGCGTCCCCATCGGCTGGTTTGTATGGCGGTGGGCGTTTACATAGCTGTCACAGGCTGGATACCTGGCGCAGACATAGACCTTGGCACTTGGATCTGCCTTGTTTCCATAGACAACGCTGGCGGGGCGCAGAAGCGCTTTGGAATGGCATTTGGGGCAGGTGAGATGTACCTTTTTCACATAGGGCACCTTCTTTTTGCAAATGTAGAGAACATCAGAGGTTCGAGCTGACGCTTTGGTCCAACTGCCGCAGGGCGCACTGCCGGTCTGAGTCGAGCTGCCAGAGCAGATACCTGGCGTAGAGCGATTCAAACGCGCTGCGGGTGAGGCGTCCGGCACATTCCGAAGGGTCGATTTTCTGACCGGACATCGCCTCAAACCGCTGGACACAGACTACCAGCGGCGTCCCCTCAGAACAGGCTGTCAGAAGGCAGCCAGCTCTGATATTTCTGCACGGATGCCTGCACGGAGAGCAGGAGACGAAAATGGCGTTTCGCCAATTTCCGCCGCAGCTGGATAGGAAATCATACATAGAATAAGTATGGTTTGTTGTCATGAGGAACCTCCTTTTAAAATTCCCTCGTAATATTACTCACCGGAAAATGAGCAAAAAGGCCCGCAAAAGTATGAATTTTTTGTAAATTATAGGAACCGACCAAATGAGTGTGCGATATGCCGGGCGATGCAAACTGGACGATTGTGTGGATTCCACGTTGAAAGTACAGGCAGAGGATGTTCTGAACGAGCCGGGCAAGACTATGACCGCTCATTCAGATGCCCCCCTTGAATTGCTGGCAGGATCACGCATAATATCGGTCGAACCAAAAATGAGCGGCGCTGTCCCAACACATAGCGGGGCAGCGCCGCTCTGCCCGTTGCCCACGGACGCGGGGGGTGGGGAGGCAGGCCTATTGCCTGCCTCCCATGGTCCACCCAATCTATATACGCCATCCATCCCCCTGAATTAGATGCAGATGCCAGCGCCAGCCGTGGTACGTACAAGGACAAAAAGCCGTACCATAAAGCAGGTGCATCACATTCTGACGGAACCCGCTGGAGGGATCAGCAAGGGCGTCAACCCTGTCAGCGGTTGGCCTCGCTCCGCGGGTGATGGATGGATATCATCTTAACTTGATCAGCATTCCCGGCGGTCAGGATGCCCGGCCTATGATCCAGAACGGGCCGCCGGAACCCGCCCGGCGGCTGGCTTCATTCAGGATGATGGACAGGTCCCATGCTTTCTGACTCCGGGAATAGCTGGCTGGATCTGCCACCAGGATCTTCCCGTCCTGCACACCGCGCAAAACGATAAAGTGCCCGCTGGAAGTAAAATGGCCTTTGGTCATAATGGCGACAACCAGTTTCCCTTCAGCCAGGGCATCCAAGATCCGCTGTGGCTCAGATGGTGTACATCCCTCCACCGACAGTCCCCACGCCTTGGCAGCTCCAGGGATCAGAGAGTGGTAAGAGCCGCTTTTGCTGCACCAGTAACCATGCTCATAAGCCCACTCCGCCATTTCAACAGGGTCTACGATGTCATCGGTCAAGGAGGAGACCACAATGGACATGGCGGTAGGGCCGCAGCCGTATCCTCCGATGTGATCCGTTCCATAGGGCTTGTCGGCATACCGTTCGTCCAGCTGGTTGAAATAGACGACCTCTGTGACACCGTCTGTAAAACGGACATTCCCCAAAGAGGGAATTCCTTCGGACTCTCCGGAGTGCTGAAACATCCCGTCGCCCAGAAACAGACTGAGGTTCTGGGCGTAATCCTCAGCCAGCTCCTTTTGCACATCAGACAGGCCAAAGATGGCATCGGCAAAGTACTCCTCGCCATTGTAAACAATGGTGTAAATGTACCAGAGTTCGGTGGTGGTCTCCACAACGTCCGGGGTTTCCGGGTTATCATCCTCCACGGTGTGGGTTTCACTCGTTCGCGTGTAGGAATAAAGGTGCGGGAGCCCTTGGCGGAGCGTCTGTTCCATGTCAGACAGGGAAATGGCTTCAAAATCCTGATCTCTGGCGGCACAATACTGGGAAAGGAAGAGATTGGTGTTGCTCACCAGATCACCCTCATAGGGATTGATGACTTCATAGTCATCCCCGTTCGTTCCCGCAAAGTCCTGTGCGATGCGGTCCTCCACATCGTCAATGCCCTCCCCTAAAATCTGGTTGACTGCAAAGGAAATTTCATTGATGTTCTCCGTGATGGCGGCACTGTCGTTTAACACCGGCTGGCTGGAACCAGGCTCCGCAGCTCCGGTCAACCCGCCGAAGATGATGGATGGCAGCATAACAATAAACAGCACCGGCAGCATGAGCAAGACC
>UMFX01007221.1_pt1 | contig 16881 bp, 8 predicted proteins | sample 1965131 | NCBI WGS metagenome assembly UMFX01 (sample SAMEA4836058, study PRJEB28245) | human gut metagenome | biome: gut microbiome; material: fecal sample | place: Denmark | collected 2008 | reverse complement strand
ACGCTTATTTTTGTTCAGATTTACCGGAATGCAATGGAGCAAAGCGCAGTGACGAGCAGTTCCCAGAGCTGTGAACAGGTACAGAATACGGTTGAGAATTATACACAGGATATGCGGATCATACTGGAACGGATCGTGGCGAGAATGCGTCATGAGAATAATCATTCTGAGGAATATATCCAGAATCTGGTAAATATCCGTTCCGATGTAGTAGCGGTAACAATTTGTGGCGAAGATGGGGAGCTTCTGCGTTACTGGAACAGAGGGCAGAAGCTGAAAGAGAATTATCGTATTGTTCAGAGTACCGAAATGGAAGATGACGATGGCAGGCTGCATATAACCAAACCATATGTGGAATCTTTGTTTGAGGGATATTATCCATGGGTTGTAACCGTTTACCAGAAGATTCAGAAAGAAGACGGAACCAGTATACAGGTAAATATTGACATCCGTTTTTCTGACATTGCCAATTATGTTGATGATGTAGGAATCGGGCAGCACGGCTATGCCTATATTGCGGACAAAAAAGGCAATCTGATCTATCATCCACAGCAGCAGCTCATTTATTCCGGGTTAAAAGAAGAGAAGGGAATGGATTTAAAAGAAGGGACACATATTCAGGAACAGGTGATCTATACTGTGAAAAATCTCGAGAACTGTGACTGGAAAATTGTAGGTGTCTGCTATGTAGATGAAATGATTACGGAGAAGGTAAGCAGTGCGGTATCCAGACTTCTGATCGTTCTGTGTCTGGTTATGGGAGCAGTATTTCTTCTCGGATGGGCTTTTTCAGAACTGTTCTCAGCACCGGTAAGGCAGCTTGCCGATGATATGCACCGGTTTGAAAAAAATGCGGAAAATTTTGTATTTGAGCCGATGGCGGGAACTACAGAGATCACGACTTTATCCAACTCGTTTGAACACATGGTTGCGAAGATCCAGAAGCTGATGGAGCAGGTCAGACAGGAAGAAATCACACTGCGGAAAACAGAGCTTAAAGCGCTTCAGGCGCAGATCAATCCACATTTCCTGTATAATACACTGGATGCGATTGCATGGATGTGTGAAGACGGGAAAAATGAAGATGCAGAAGAGATGGTTACGGCACTTGCAAGGCTGTTCCGTATCAGTATCAGTAAAGGGCATGAGCTGATTCCGATCGAAAAAGAAGTGGAACATGCAAAGAGTTATCTGAAGATTGAAAATTATCGGTATAAGAACAAATTTACCTATTCATTTGAGGTGGAAGAGTCGTGTCTTTCGTATCTTTGTAACAAAATTACTTTGCAGCCAATTATCGAGAATGCAATTTATCATGGTGTAAAGCAGATGATCGATGAGGGTGAGATATGGATCCGTATTTTTGAGGACGGAGAAGATATTATTTTCCAGGTGGAGGATAATGGAATCGGTATGACGGAAGAACAGTGTCAGGAGATTCTGCGCAAAGAGCTGGGAGACCGTACCGGAATCGGAATCAAGAACGTAAATGACCGGATCAAGATTTATTTTGGAAGCAATTATGGACTGAATATCACAAGTGAGCTGGATGAAGGAACCTGTGTGACGATTCGTATGCCGAAGGTCAGGGAGGAAGAATATGAGAAAAAGTAGAAGAAAACCATTTATTGCAATTGGTGCAGGTGTAATCCTACTTGCAATTCTGTTTTTTGTCCTGACGGGTGACGGACTCTGGGAAGGAAGAGAAGGCAGTACAAATAGTGTCATCGAGAAGAAAAAAGTAGTATTTCTGACAAAATCCATGGATTCTTCTTTCTGGCAGTCCGCATATGCGGGAGCCGGTGCGGCAAGTGCGGAATATAATCTGGATCTGGTGTGCGAAGGACCGGATGGAGACGGTGAGGAAGATTATGAGGCGCAGAATGAAATGATAGACCGGGCAATCCGGGAACAGGTAGATGCACTTCTGTTTTCTGCCATTGATTTTGAAAAGAATGCGGAAGCAATCGACCGCGCGGCAAAGGCAGGAATCAGGATTGTGGTTGTGGACAGCCCAGTAAACAGTAAGGCTGTGGAATGCTATATTGGTACAGACAATTATGAAGCCGGATGTATGGCAGGGAAAGAAGTGCTTGGTAATCAGGCGGAAAATCTGAATATCGGGATCGTAAATTTTGATAAGAGTACGGAGAACGGGCAGCTTCGTGAAGAGGGGTTCCGGGATACGGTTCTCAAGGATGACCGGGCAAATATTACGGCGTCCATCAATGTAAAGTCTACGATCACAGATGCAAGAGAGGGCACCGAGAGGATGTTGCTTGACAATCCGCAGATCAATGTGATCGTGACATTTAATGAATGGACAACACTTGGAGTCGGTGATGCGGTAGAAGCGCTTGAAGCCGGAGAGCGGACGCAGGTTGTTGCGTTTGACAGTAACGTAAAATCCATTGGAATGCTGGAAAAAGGAAATGTAGATGCGCTGATCGTCCAGAACCCATATGCGATGGGATACCTGGGGATTGAGCAGATCAATACACTGCTGAATGGACAGAAGCCGGAAAAGAAGGAGACGGCAACCAGCAGTATTCTGGTGACAAGAGAAAATATGTATGATGATAAGAGCCAGAAGGCGTTATTTTCATTTGAAGAAAAGTAACGGGCAGAATGTTCGTAGCTGTTAGGAAGTATAGAAGCTGTAGTCTGAAAAATATTTGGGCTGCAGCTTTTTCATTTCATAGGAAATTCCAAAGGAATTTCCTATGAAATAAAAGGCACTGCGTGCCGGAGATGCGCACTCGCACGAAGATGAAGAATGTCGCAAGCGGTCTACGCTCCGCTTCGGTCGTTGCTTAACGAGCGCCACTGGCGCTCAGCAACGCGCTCGGCGCGAGAATGTGCTGAGGCACATTCTTTCTTATGTTATATAGAGATAATAGGATTGTTCACGGATAAAGAAATCCACCAATGAAAGAAATATCAATAATCAATAGAGAGTATGAGTTTTACCAGAAAATACTTTGAAAAATTTCTTAAATTACCGAAAAGTATCGAAATAAAGAGATGTTTCCGGGAAACTTGTAATTCATGGGTGTCTGTGATATTCTGCATACACGCAGCTCACGTTCTGTAGAGCAGCAAAAGTATCTATTAACCAAAGCGTGTCTTATTTTCGGCAGCTCGTATCAGGGCAAATATCCGATGATAAAACAACAGGACGATAAAAGGATTTTGCTTTACATCTTATGGCCATATGATAAAATAATTTTATAAACAGATTACTGGCACATCTCCTTTTAATGTCTGATTTTAAACGAAAGAAAAGGAGAAATGTGTATGTCAGAAAACAAAATAATGGAAAATGAAACGCAGCAGGAAGATTTTATCATGCATCCAACGGTGGATTTTTGTTTCAAAGAACTGATGGCAAATCCGGAAGTCAGGAAAGGATTTATCGCAGCAGTTTTTGGAATCGATCCTGAGAAAATCGAGGAAACAAAACTTCTGCCGACAATTTTAGAACCAGAATATGCGGATGAAAAATATGGGATTCTGGATGTGCATGTGAGTATGAAAAGCGGGGAGCAGCTAGATTTGGAAATGCAGGTAGTTACAACTTTGTACTGGTTTCAGAGAACGGTATTTTATTTATCGAAAATGGTTACAGGTCAGATGAAAAAAGGTGACAGCTACAGCAAACTTCAGCCATGTATCCATATAGGGATACTGGATTATTGTTTTTTCAAGGATGATGACCGGTTTTATCACCATATTGGGTTATGCGATAAAGAGACAGGAGAAATTAGCACAAATTTATTGCAAATGCATATTTTTGAGTTGCCGAAATTACCACCGGAATCTCGGAATGAAACAGATCTTACGCATTGGATGCGTTTCTTCGGAGGAAAACGAAGGGAGGATTTTGTCAAGATGGCTGAAAAGGACAAATATATTGATGAAGCATATAAAGAGTTGGAGCAGTTGAGTGCGGATGAGAGGAAACGTCTGGAGTATGAGGCAAGAGAAAAAGCATTAAGAGATCATATGATGTTTGTGGAAAGTGCGCATGAAATGGCAAGACAGGCAGTAGAGAAAGAATTTGCAGAAGCAAGGCAGAAGTTTGAAGCAGAGAAGAACAACTTTGAAGCAGAGAAGAGTAACCTGGAAACAGAGAAGAACAACCTGGAAACCGAGAAGAATAATCTGGAAACAGAGAAGAACAACCTGGAAACCGAGAAGAATAATCTGGAAGCAGAGAAGAACAATCTGGAAACAGAGAGAAGCAATCTGGAATTAGAGAAAAGTAATCTTGCAGAGAAAAAACAAGACTTTGAAAATGAAAGGCGTAGCCTTGCAGAAGAAAAACAGGAATTAAAACAAGAGATAGCTGAGGCTGGTGATAACGGAATTCAGAGAATGGCGGAGCTTAATCAGCGACTGATAAAAGGAAAACGTATGGATGATCTGGTAAAAGCATCGGCAGACGAAGCTTATAGACAGCAGCTTTTTGAAGAATTAGGCATTTGAAACATTTATCGAAGGAATTAAGTAAAAATTCGCGACATACCAAAGTAAAAAATACTGCACCGAAGCTCCGGGGCAGTATTTTTTGCGCAAACGTTGAAATTCACAAACCTCTCGTAGTTTTTTACATGGGTATTATCTCCCCTTCTTGTTATACTCATATCATCAAGTAAACGTTATACAAGGAGGAACGAAATTATGAAAAGAAGAATTGTAGCAGCGATGCTCGCAGGTGTGATGGCACTGGGAATGCTTGCAGGATGCGGAGGATCCGGCAAGAGTGACAGCGATGGTGGAAGCAGCGATAAGAAATCTTCAGATGCCAATATCGCAGTATTCTATTATACCTATTCTGATACTTACATTGCATCTGTCCGTACAGCACTCGATGCAAAACTTGACGAGATGGGCGTTGAATATCAGGACTATGATGGAAACAGTAACCAGACAACACAGAACGAACAGATTGATACAGCAATCCAGACAGGTGCTACAGCACTGATCGTTAACATCGTTACATCCGGTTCTGTAGATGCTTCTTCACAGATCGTTGAAAAAGCAGAAGCAGCAGGAATCCCGGTTATCTTCTTTAACCGTGCAGTCGAAGATGACAAAACAGAAGGCGATGTACTTGGAAGCTATGACAAGTGTGCATTCGTAGGAACAGACGCTCCGGAAGCAGGACATATGCAGGGCGAAATGATCGGTAACTATGTAGTAGAACATTTTGATGAAATGGATCTCAACGGAGATGGAAAGATCTCTTACGCAATGTTCATGGGACAGCTCGGAAATGCAGAAGCTATTTACCGTACACAGTTTGCTGTAGAAGATGCAGACAAGATCATCACAGACGCTGGCAAACCGGCACTGGAATACTTTGATGCTTCTAACAGTGACAAATACCAGGTTGACCAGGATGGTAACTGGAGTGCAACAGCAGCAAACAACTATATGACAACCAACCTTTCCCAGTACAACGAAGGAAGCAATAACATGATCGAGCTTGTTATCTGCAACAACGACGGTATGGCAGAAGGCGCAATCTCTGCTCTGAATGATAAGGGATACAACCTTGGAACGGGCAAAGACGGAAAGATGATTCCGGTATTTGGTGTTGATGCTACAGATGCAGCAAAACAGCTGATCGGAGATGGCAAGATGACAGCAACTGTTAAACAGGATGCAGATGGTATGGCAGCTTGTATCGCAGACCTTGCTAAGAATGCAGCAGATGGAAAAGATCTGATGGATGGAACAGATTCTTACAATATTTCTGATAAAGTAAGCAACAAGATCTTCATTCCTTACCAGGAATACTCAGGAAAATAAAAATGTAAAAAATAAAGGTGGCGGCCAGGTGGTTGGCCAGCCACCTTTTCTAAAGTTGTGACGCAGCCGGATAGAACTGCATAGTGGCAGGTTCGAAAGGTATGCGAGATTAGAAGATGAGAGACAGGAGGACAGCTATGAAACAGGATGTTTTACTGCAGATGACGGATATCTGTAAAGAATTTCCGGGCGTAAAAGCATTAGATCATGTGTCCCTGACAGTTAAAGCAGGCACTGTCCATGCACTGATGGGTGAAAATGGAGCCGGAAAGTCAACACTGATGAAATGCCTTTTCGGAATTTATGACAAAGACAGTGGCAAGATTGAGCTGGAGGGAAAAGAGATTAATTTCAAGAATTCGAAAGAAGCTCTTGAAAATGGAGTTGCAATGGTTCACCAGGAACTGAACCAGGCGCTCAAAAGAAACGTCATGGATAATCTCTGGCTCGGACGTTACCCGAAAGTGGGCGGCGTCATGGTAAATGAGAAAAAAATCTATGATGACACAAAAAAAGTATTTGAAGAATTGAAAATTGATGTAGATCCGAAAAGGATCATGAGTACGATGCCGGTATCACAGAGACAGATGGTAGAGATTGCAAAAGCAGTATCTGTGAATGCAAAAGTCATCGTATTTGATGAGCCGACTTCTTCCCTTACAGAGCAGGAAGTAGAGCATCTGTTTGATATCATTGAGATGCTGAAAAAGAGAGGATGCGGAATCATTTACATTTCACATAAAATGGCAGAGATCAAACGGATTTCAGATGAAATTACGATCATGCGTGACGGAACCTGGGTAGCAACCGAGAAAGCAGATGATCTGGAGATGGACGATATCATCCGCCTGATGGTTGGACGTGAGCTTACCAATCAGTTCCCGCCAAAGACAAATAAACCGGGCGACGTAGCGCTTGAAGTGGAACACCTTTCCGGAATGTATTCGATCCTGAATGATGTTTCTTTCAAAGCAAGAAAAGGAGAAATTCTTGGAATTGCCGGACTTGACGGAAGTGGACGTACAGAAACTCTGGAGACAATTTTTGGAATTGCAACCAGGAAATCAGGAACGATAAAACTTGACGGAAAACAAGTCAGCAATAAGAATGCACAGGATTCGATCAAGAACGGATTTGCACTTCTGACAGAAGAGAGAAGAGCAACCGGTATCTTCGGCATCCTGAACATTCGTGAAAATACCGTTATCTCCAGCTTAAAGAGACACAAAAAAGGATTTTATCTGAGTGAAAAATCCATGAAAGAAGATACGCAGAAATATATTGATGCGCTGCGGACAAAGACACCGTCGCAGGAGACAAAGATCCGTGCACTTTCCGGTGGAAACCAGCAGAAGGTTATCCTTGGAAGATGGCTTCTTACCGATCCGGAAGTACTGCTTCTGGATGAGCCGACAAGAGGAATCGATGTCGGTGCAAAGTATGAGATCTATCAGCTCATCATCGATCTTGCGAACCGCGGCAAAGTAGTTATTGTAGTTTCTTCAGAAATGCCGGAGCTTCTCGGAATCTGTGACCGTATCATGGTTATGTCCGGTGGAAGACTTGCCGGAGAGATTGACGCAGAAGAGGCAACACAGGAACTGATCATGACTTACGCAGCAAAGTATGTGTAATTTTCAAACAAAAAAGAAGGAGGCTTCCCAGATGAAAGCATTTGCAAATATAAAATCACGCTATGCAGAATACAAAGCACTGGATTCCGCAGATAAAGCAAAAGCGTGGAAAGAAGGACTTATCAATAATGCGATTTATCTTCTGATCATTATCGCAGTTATTTACACTTACACACAGAACAGCAGATTCCTGAGCGTGGCATCTATTGTTAACATTATCTCGCTGTCTGCAGCGAACATTCCGATCGCATGTGGTATTGCAGGAACGATCGTACTTACCGGTACAGACCTTTCAGCCGGACGTGTTGTAGGTCTTACAGCATGTATTTCTGCATCTCTTTTGCAGTCAGTAACTTATGCAACCAAAATTTTCCCGGATCTTCCGGTTCTTCCGATACCACTGGTTATTCTGATCGTAATCGTAGTCGGAGGTATTGTTGGATGGGTAAATGGATTCTTCGTAGCGAAATTCCACTTACATCCATTCATTGTAACACTGGCAACACAGCTGATCGTATACGGAATTCTTCTGATGTACATTATGCTGAACGGTAACAACGGACAGCCACTTTCCGGACTGGACAAATCCTTCAAGGATTTTGTAACAGGAAGTTTCTTAAAGATCCGTGGCGTTCCGATCCCGAACTATGTATGGTACGCCTGCGTCGTAGTTGTATTCATGTGGTTCATGTGGAATAAGACAACATTTGGAAAGAATATGTTCGCAGTTGGCTCCAACCCGGAAGCTGCCAATGTATCTGGTGTAAATGTTATGAGAACAACCATTCTGGTACATACACTTGCAGGATGTATGTATGGTATCACTGGATTCATTGAATCTGCACGTATCGGTTCCAACCAGGCAAATACAGGTCTGAACTACGAGTGTGATGCGATTGCTGCCTGTGTAATCGGTGGTGTATCTTTTGTAGGTGGTACCGGTAAGATCAGCGGCGTTGTTTTAGGGGTGTTCATTCTGAGAATCATCTTCGTTGCACTGCAGTTCCTGGCAGTAAGCCAGAATATGCAGTATGTGATCAAAGGTCTGATTATTCTGATCGCATGTGCAATTGATATGAGAAAATATCTGGTAAGAAAATAAAAAGAAAAGGCTGGGAAATGTTATGGACGAGAATAAGATGCCGGAGAATGACGGATGGAAGAAAAATGCAAGACTGGCGATTTATGCAATGGCTGGGTTTTATCTGCTGACACTGGCATACCAGATGTTCAGGGCGATTTCCACAAGTCATGGCAATGAGCAGCTGATTATGATTGTGGCGACGATTCTGTTTCTGATCGTAGGCGTTGGGTTGATCGGGTTTGGAACTATAAATGTCTACAAAAATATGAAAAAGAATCAGAGTACAGATAAAGATCGTAATGAGGAATAGCTCATAACAAGGATGTGACCTCAAAATCAAAAAGACAGGAGAGTAAAAATGACCCCTGTCTTTTTGTGTCTATAAAGAGGAATAAAAACATTGGAGGAAAAGATGAAAACAAGAAAAAGGTATGTCCGTGCCGGAGCTGCCTGCCTTGCGGCAGTGCTCACGATACAGGGAATGACGCTGCCTGTGGCGGCGGGTGAAGAGGTGAAAGTAAGATCCAATTCACAGACACAGATGAGCTCAGATCCGGAAGCGGTTTATGTAAACAATTACGGAAAAGTAGCGGATCAGAGAACAGCCAATTTTGACAGTAACTGGAAATTCAATCTGGGAGATGTGGAAAATGCACAGACAGCAAATTTTGACGACTCGAAATGGCGTCAGGTTTCATTGCCGCATGACTACAGCATTGAACAGGATTATTCAAAATCTATGGAAGCAGAAAGTGGATATCTTCCAGGGGGAACAGGATGGTACCGCAAAAGCTTTACCATAGATAAAGCAGCAGAAGGCAAAGAAATCCGTATTGATTTTGGCGGCGTTTATATGAACGCATCTGTATGGGTAAATGGAGAAAAGCTTGGGACACATCCATATGGATATACATCATTTTCATTTGACATAACAGACTATGTGAAATACGGTGAGGAAAATACAATTGCAGTAAAGGTGGAGAACAAAACGCCTTCAAGCAGATGGTATTCCGGAAGTGGTATTTACAGAAGCGTAAATCTAACCATAACAGAAAAGGTTCATGTGGATCTTGAGGGGACGCAGATTACGACTGAGAACCTGAAAGCAGAACAGGATGGAACTGTCAATATGGATGTTCGCACACAGGTTGTGAATGATTCTGAAAATGAACAGACAGTAACCTTGACGCATACAGTATTTCCGAAAGGCGGCAATGAAAGTGCAGCGATCGGAACAGTGACAACCGAAGCCAAAACAGTTGCATCCGGAGAAAGTGATGAAATTGAAACAACACTTGCGGCACAAAGTCCGGCGCTCTGGAGTGTGGACAGTCCGACACTTTATACCGTAAGAACAGAAGTAAAGCTTGGAGAAAATACAGTAGATGTTTACGATACGGAATATGGTTTCCGGTATTTTGATTTTGATAACAATACAGGATTTTCGTTGAACGGACAGAATACAAAGCTGAAAGGTGTATGTATGCATCATGATCAGGGAGCACTTGGTGCAAAGGCAAATGCCCGTGCAATCGCAAGACAGGTTGAAATCCTAAAGCAGATGGGATGCAACACCATCCGTGTGACACATAACCCGGCGGCAGAAGAACTGATCCAGGCATGCAATGAGCAGGGGATGCTGGTGATCGATGAAGCTTTTGACACCTGGCTTTATGCAAAAAACGGGAATAGCAATGATTATGCAAAATGGTTCAATCAGACAATAGACGGGGATAATCAGATTTTAGGCGCAGAGGATGGTATGACCTGGGCACAGTTTGACCTGACAGCAATGGTGAAGAGAGGATACAATGCACCGTCGATCATTATGTGGTCTCTTGGAAATGAGGTTATGGAAGGAATCAGCGGTGGCGTTTCCAATTATCCGGCAACTGCACAGAAGCTGGTGAACTGGGTAAAAGAGCTGGATGCAACAAGACCGATGACAACCGGAGATAACAAGCTGAAAGCCAACTGGAGTGAAGCAGAAAGCATTGGAAATACATTAAATGCAGCAGGCGGAACTGTTGGATTCAATTATTGCGCAGGCTGGCAGTATGACAACTGGCATAAATTGCATCCAGAATGGCTGATGTACGGTTCTGAGACTGCTTCTGCGATCAACAGCCGTGGAATCTATAATCGGATCAACGGTGGAAGCCAGACTTCCGACAAGCAGCTTACATCCTATGATAATTCTGCTGTAGGATGGGGCAGTGTAGCAAGTGATGCATGGTATACAACGATTACAAGAGATTACCTTGCAGGAGAATATGTCTGGACCGGATTTGATTATATCGGTGAGCCGACACCTTGGAATGGAACCGGAGCAGGATCCGTAGGAAGCTGGCCGGCACCGAAGAGCTCTTACTTTGGTATCGTGGATACCGCAGGCTTTGCGAAAGACAGCTATTACTTCTATCAAAGCCAGTGGAATGATCAGGTGCACACCTTACATGTACTTCCGGCATGGAATGAAAATGTAGTCTATAAAGACAACAGTGGAAAAGTTCCGGTAGTTGTATATTCGGATGCAGCATCGGTCGAGCTGTTCTTTACACCGGCAGGTGGAGAAAGACAGTCTCTTGGAAAGAAAACATTTACACAGAAAACAACAGCAGCAGGTTACACCTATCAGATTTACGAAGGAGAGGATAAAGACGGAACCGAGCATAAAAATCTTTATCTTACCTGGAAGGTTCCGTATGCAGATGGAACACTGGAGGCAGTTGCATACGACGCGGATGGAAATATCATTGAAAGTACAGACGGACGTTCCAGCGTGACAACAACCGGCGAAGCTGCAAAATTGCAGATGTCAGCAGACAGAACCGAGATCGCTGCGGATGGGAAAGATTTATCCTATGTGACAGTTGATGTGGCAGACCAGAATGGGAATATTGTTCCAGATGCAGAAAACCGCGTTACATTTAACGTAGAAGGTGACGGAGTTCTGGTTGGTGTAGATAACGGAAGCTCTCCGGATCACGATTCTTATCTTGCAGATAACAGAAAAGCATTCAGTGGGAAAGTTCTGGCGATTGTACAGTCTACGAAAACGGGCGGTTCATTTACCGTGACAGCGACCGCTGATGGGCTGGAAAGTGCAGTGGCAACTGTTACAACTTATTCTGTAGCAGATGGCACACCGGAAGAAGAAAAAGAGATTGACAGTTTTTGGATGTCAAAGACCTATTATGTCAAGACTGGAAATATCCCGGTACTTCCGACAACGATTGAAACCCGTTATACCGATGGAAGCAAAGAAAGTAAAGCAGTGACATGGGATGCGATCGGAGAGGAGCTGGTACAGCAGTCAGGAAACTTTAATGTGCAGGGGCAGATTGAAGGACATCAGGTAACGGTCAATGTAAATGTTATTGATGAAGTTGGAGGACTTCTGAATTACTCAACCTCAACACCAGTTGGAACTGTACCGATTCTTCCGGAATCCAGGCCGGCGGTTCTTACAGACGGAACCATTCTGACCGCTTCATTTGGAGTAAACTGGGATGACATATCGGCGGATCAGTTTGCAGAAGAAGGAATTGTTACGGTAAACGGAACAGCAGATGTACTCGGTGATGAGATTCCGGTAAGTGCGACAATCCGCGTACAGACAGAACAGATCACGATTGGAAGCAGTGTCTCAGGAAAGGTAATGAACCTGACGCAAAGTATTCCGGAAGGCGAGCAGTCGGATACACTTTCTGCAATTGTGGACGGATCAACAACAATCAGTGATAACACAAGCGGAGGAGCAAACCCGACTGCATGGAGCAACTGGCAGAGTTCTCAGAACGGTAATAATAAAGCGGAGATCACATTTGAATATGCAACCCAGCAGAGACTTGGACAGATTGTGATGCATTTTGCAAAAGACAGCGGAAGTATGCGTTATCCGGATGCAGGAACAACAGAGATTCTGGTTTCAGAGGATGGAACCAACTGGAACAAACTTGTGGTAACGGAGACAATCGGGGAAGAAAGTGGACGGGTAAAACCATATACTTATGATTTTACACCGACGACAGCGACCTTTATCAAATTTAAACTTACGAACGCAAGTGCAACGACAGGAACCAGATGGAAACCATGTACTGCACTTACGGAGATCGAGCTGAAGGTGGCACAGGGAACCTTTGTATCAAATACGACAGCAAACCTAGAAGAAGTGATTGTAAATGGCAATCCGGTACCGGAAAGTGCACTGGCACAGGGAAGCTATTCTACACCTGCTATTTTTGCAGAGGTAGAGGCAAAAGCAGCCGATAATGCGTCAGTGACTATTCTTCCGACTTTCAACAATATCAAGAAGATCATTGTTGAGTCAGAGGATCACAATACAAGAAATGTATTTGAAATCCGTCTTGGAGAAGAAAATGAAGAGACACCTGAATCCGGTGACAGAGATTATCCGGTTGGAAGGCTTACTGCATTTGCAGAAAGTGAGTATAATGGCAGTGGAACAGAAGGACCTGCAGAGTACGTTCTGGATGGAGATGAAGGAACGCACTGGCATACAAACTGGCGTACAAATGAAGCACAGGATGTAGAAAAACGCTGGATTGGACTGGAACTGGAAGAACCGGCAGTTCTGGATGCACTTCGCTATTATCCGCGTGGCGGCAACATGAATGGATTTGTCAGTGAGTATAAAGTACAGTACAAACTGAATCAGGAAGATGAATGGACCGATATTGCAGGCGGTACCTGGGACAGGACGCTTGAATGGAAAATAGCAGAATTTGACGAACCGGTAGAAGCAAAATACGTGAGACTGGTGGGAATCCATACCTATGCAGAATCTGGAAATGATGCACACATGGCAGTTGCAGAACTTCGGGTCCGTGAGGCAGACAAGCGTGTAGATATTTCGGCAGAAGACAGCCAGATCACGGTGTCTGTTCCAGAACAGATAGAGGTTGCGAAAGCAGACGAACAGAATCCGGTATATCCACAGGTAGAGGTTAAGAAAACGGTAGACGGCGCAGAGGAGACTTTGAGGTACGGAGTGGATTATCTGCTGTCCTATGAAAATAATACAGCTTTCGGAACAGGTAAGGTGATTATTACCGGAATTGTAAATTATCGTGGAGCTGTAGAATGTACATTTGAAATTGTGAAGAAAGATCCGCAGCTGAGTGCTGTGTATATCCAGAGCCAACCTGGAAAAGTAGTTTACAAAGCAGGAGAAAGCTTCGACCCGACCGGCCTTTCGCTGAAACTGGTATACGATGATGATTCAGAGGAAGAACTGGTATATAGCGAAGAAACCGCAGGACTGTTTGGTTTTGAACCAGGTCTGGATACTGCACTTACAGAAGAAGTAAAAGAGGTTACTGTGACTTATGGTGGAAAATCAGCAGTTGTGTTTATCGGAGTAGAAACACCGGAAACACCAGGACCTGAAAATCCGGGAAAACCAAATCCGGGAAAACCAAATCCGGAAGCTCCGAAACCAGGAAGTGGGTCTAGCAGTGGAAATGGAACAGGAAGTGGATCAAATTCTAATAACGGAAGCAATGGTGGTAATAATATAGTAAATAACATCACAAATAATAACAACAATAACAATAGCAATTCTTCCAATAAGAATTCCGGAAAAGTGCAGACAGGAGACAGAAATAATCTTGTATTCCCTGTAATCGGAATGGCAGTAGCAGTTCTGGTAATTGCCACTGTTTTAATAATCAGAAAAAAGAAACGTCTTTAAAAATGTAGAAGACATTTAAAGGACTCCCGGCAAGGTAAAGTTTGCCGGGAGTTCTTATTATTTTAAAGGAACTTTCTATGAGATAAAAGGTACTGCGTACCGGAGATGTGCACTTTTTTTGTCCCCCATATCCCCCAATCTCAAAAAATTCTTAAGAAAGTCCAGCCCTATCTCTTAAAAAATCTCTGTTAATCTTGTATAGTATAGAGGAGGTGAAAAAAAGATGGCAAAAATATTAGTATGTGATGATGATAAAGACATTGTAGAAGCAATAGATATTTACCTGACGCAGGAAGGATACGAAGTCCTGAAGGCGTATGATGGCGATGAAGCGATCAGGGTACTGAAAAATAATGAAGTTGATCTTCTGATCATGGATGTGATGATGCCGCGGCTGGACGGAATCCGGGCGACACTCAAGATCCGGGAAAACATGAGCCTCCCGATCATTATTTTATCCGCCAAATCAGAGGATGCAGACAAGATTTTAGGACTGAATATCGGTGCAGATGATTACATGACCAAACCGTTCAATCCGTTGGAGCTGGTAGCAAGGGTAAAATCCCAGCTCAGACGTTACACCCAGCTTGGAAGTACGGCGAGATCTGACAACCAGAATGAGTTCCGGACCGGGGGACTTGTGATCAGGGATGATCTGAAAGAAGTAACTGTGGATGGCGAAAAAGTGAAGCTGACACCGATTGAATACAATATATTACTGTTACTCGTTAAAAATCAGGGGAAGGTGTTCTCTATCAATCAGATTTACGAAAATATCTGGAATGAAGAAGCGATCGGAGCGGACAATACCGTTGCCGTACATATCCGCCATATCCGGGAGAAAATCGAAATCAATCCGAAAGAGCCACGTTACCTGAAGGTAGTATGGGGTGTCGGATATAAGGTAGAGAAGATCGGTTAGGAGGTCTTATGAATAACAAATGGTATCAGAGCGCACCATGTAAAGGAATCCTGATCATACTGGAACATATTTTAGCGGTGGTGATGATTACATGTCTGGTTTTTACATTCAGTTATCCGGGCGATGATCTGGCAGGAATCCTGTTTGAAAAGCCACATAAGAAGTATGATCAGTCAAAAGGGTTTACCGACAAGCTGATGAGTGCTGCCAATGATATTACGGCTGCGGAAGGATACGACAGCCATTTTGAGACAGAAGGAAAATATGATGAAAACAGAATTGTAGATCTGAAAGAATATGATTCAGATTGTAAGATTTCAAATGAAAATGTAAATGGGCTTGCATACCGTCTGGGTGATCTTGTGAATTACTGGGAAAACGATCAGGAGATGTACTACGCAGACGGAACCAAAATGGCAGATGGAGACAATGATGAGGAGATCATCGTCTGCCAGAAGGATGACGGAACTCATCACTATTACTATGAAAAAGAGTTTCGTCGAGAATTTAAAAACGGAAATCTTCAGTTTGGTAACATGGATGAGGCAAAAGACGAATATTCACTGGAGAGCACCGGAGAAGTGATTGATTCTATGATCAATGGCTGGGTAGACAGCTCCGCAAGTATTTACCGCAATATTCTGGACAGTGAAAACCGTCAGGTCTACACAAAGTGCTGGCGGTATGACGGAGAAAAAGTTTCCGAAAAATGTGCACCGGTGGGAGCTGAGAATCTCCTGGAGATTGTGAACAAGGATTCCAGATGGAACGGCAAACTAAGTGATGCGATGTCCATGCTTGGAAATACTGTGGACAGTATACGAGCTGAGTTTTCAATCTGGCAATATGTGACCGAAGAATATAAAGAAGGGAATACCAATCTCGCTTACATGATTGTTGATCTGGATAATAAAAAAGTTTATACCAACCGGCTGGCATATCAGAAGTTTGATGAGTGGGAAAAGAATCTGGACAATCTGAAAAAACTGGGAGTGTATGCAGTTGCCACACCAAAGCTTACTGAGTACCGGAGTAATATTGATATGGACGGATCACAGTGGAAATCACTGATCGGTGGCAATATGTGGACGGATAATTATGAATGTGTGTTCGCGGTAGATACTTCCTATCCGATCCAGGATGATTTTTATCAGGAGAGCAAGATTTATCAGGAGTATGCACCGCAGGTAAGATTTACCTTCTGGATTGCGATTGCAACCGGATTTGCAATGCTTGTAATTCTGGCATGGCTGACAATTGTTGCAGGCAGATCAAACCGGGAAGAAGGCATTGTGTTGAATCGGATCGACAAAATGAAGACAGAAATCTTTATTCTTTTGTCGGTTGCAGTTATGGTGACATGCATTTACGGGGAAATCAGTTTAAGTTATAGTCTGCTGAACGGAGTCCGGTTTAGCGGAGATGGTTTCAATGACACATCGGTACTGATTTTTGGAGGAATTGTTGCGGTAAGCTTTTGCATGACAGGACTTACTTTATGGCTTGGAATGGTAAGAAGGATCAAGGCAAAGACTTTGTGGAAGAACAGTATTTTATGTCTGATCATCAAATACGTCCGGATTGGGATCCGGCATCTGGGGGAGGTCTGGAAAGCTGCGATTTTGTTTGGAGTACTGGTTGTAGTCCACTGGATCGCGATCGCCATGTGGGAGCCGGGAATCTGGCTGTTCGTAATGCTTGCGGCAGA
>UMFX01010911.1_pt1 | contig 17199 bp, 6 predicted proteins | sample 1965131 | NCBI WGS metagenome assembly UMFX01 (sample SAMEA4836058, study PRJEB28245) | human gut metagenome | biome: gut microbiome; material: fecal sample | place: Denmark | collected 2008 | reverse complement strand
TTTGAAAAATTCTTATACGTTGTTCCCGTAATCCCATAATTTTCTTCTATCGCATTAATCTGATACTGACTCAGTCCGAAAATAATAATTGCCGTCAATAAAATCGGTAAAACACTGACCGTTACAAATGCTGTAATTAATCTCGTTTTTAACTTCAAACGGACACTCCCTTTCGTTTTACTTACCTTGACATCAAGGCTTGCGTGTACATTATAGCATGGTATTTTCCGTTCTACACCAAAACACTTATAAACATTTATAAAATTCTTATAAACAAGTGAACAAACTGTGAAAGGGGACGTAGTATTCTTCAAGTTTACTACGTCCCCTTTCACAGTTTCGACACATTTTATAAATATTTCTTTAAATCTTCTACTTTATCCAGTTTTTCCCAAGGTAAATCCAAGTCGTTGCGGCCGAAGTGTCCGTACGCCGCTGTCTGTTTGTAAATCGGACGGCGTAAATCTAACATTTTGATAATTCCCGCCGGTCTTAAATCAAAGTTTTCTCTGATGATTTCTACTAATTTTTCTTCAGACAGTTTTCCTGTTCCGAATGTGTCTACCATGATTGACGTAGGCTGTGCAACTCCGATTGCGTATGATAACTGGATTTCACATTTATCTGCAATTCCGGCTGCAACAATGTTTTTCGCTACATAACGTGCTGCGTACGCTGCTGAGCGGTCTACTTTTGTACAGTCTTTTCCTGAGAATGCTCCGCCGCCGTGACGAGCCATTCCGCCGTAAGTATCTACGATGATTTTACGCCCTGTCACACCACTGTCTCCGTGCGGTCCGCCAATTACAAAACGTCCTGTCGGGTTGATGAAGAATTTTGTGTTTTCATCAATCATTTCTTTTGGAAGGATTACATCAAACACGTGTTTTTTGATGTCTTCATGAATCTGTTCCTGTGTTACGTCAGGATCATGCTGTGTAGAAAGTACAACCGCATCTAATCTTTCCGGTTTTCCTTCTTCATTATATTCTACGGAAACCTGTGTTTTTCCGTCCGGACGTAAATAAGTAAGTGTTCCGTCTTTACGGATTTTTGTCAACTGCAATGCCATTTTGTGCGCCAGTGAGATTGGGTATGGCATAAGTTCTTCTGTCTCATTTGATGCGTACCCGAACATCATTCCCTGGTCGCCCGCACCGATTGCTTCGATTTCTTCGTCTGACATTTTATTTTCTTTTGCTTCTAATGCTTTGTCTACTCCCATCGCAATGTCTGATGACTGTTCGTCAATGGCTGTGATAACTCCGCAGGTATAAGCGTCAAATCCGTATTTTCCACGGTTATATCCGATTTCGTTGATTGTCTCTCTTACGATTTTCTGAATATCCACGTAAGCATTTGTTGTGATTTCACCCATAACTAAAACAAGTCCTGTTGTGATCGCCGTCTCACATGCTACACGGCTGTTTGGATCCTGCTCCATTAATGCGTCTAAAACAGCATCTGAAATCTGGTCACAAATCTTATCCGGGTGTCCTTCTGTTACCGATTCTGATGTAAATAATAATCTTTCCATGTCCATTTCCTTTCTTTTCTTACTTTCTCTTTTCGGGATTTCTTCACAGAGCACCGTATTTTTCACGGTTTTCCGCAAAAAAACAGCCCACAAAAGTGGACTGTTTATATTTTCATAAATCAATCCTCTTATTGTTCGATTACTCGCTCAGGTTGGCACCTTCCTGTCCGTGACAAGGGGTTGCCGTGGCTTCATCAGTCCTTTTACCTCCACCACTCTGAATAAGAGAAAGTTTCTATATAATACATATGTTTGTTACGCTGACTATCATAACACTAGTTACAGGTTACGTCAACCTGTATTTTGAGAAGAATGTTAATCTTCTTTTTTCTTTCTTTTACCGGCTATCAGCGCACCTGCCGCTGCCATAAGTCCCAAATACCATATCGGCGACTGTGTATCGCCCGTCTTGACAGGATTCTGTTTGTTTGGCTTTGTATCCGGCTTGCCCGGTTTCCCTGAATTCGGTTTCTCCGGATTTTCCGGTTTCTCCGGTTTACCCGAATCTGGATTTTCCGGTTTCTCCGGTTTCTCCGGTTTACCCGAATCTGGATTTTCCAGATCTGGCTTATCTGGATTTTCTGGATCAGTTGGTTCAGATTTTTTTTCAAATACTGCATACACTGTCATATTTTCTCCGGCAACCGTGTCTGCCGTCACTTCTACCCCTGTACCGTCTTTTTCCGTATTCCAGCCTTTGAATGTAAATCCTTCTTTTACTGGATTTTCCGGCAAATTGTCACCTAACACCTTACCTTTTTCCAGTTCTACTGATGTTTCTTCTCCATCGACATCAAATGTAACTGTTACTTTTTCTTCTTTTTCAGGAATATTTGTCAAAGCATCTGCCAATAATTCTTCTGCTGCCTTTACATTTTCTTGTTCTGCAAGAGCATTTTTATATAAAGATTTTCCTTCCGCATATGCCTCAACCAAAGCATCATAGCCTTTTCTGTCAGCAAATGTCACACCAAGTTCTGCAAGTTTTTTCTCTGCATCCTTTACCAGTTTGCCCAACTCTATTTTGTCTACAGACTCATATGCCTCAAACTCTCTTAACTTAAATGTTTCATTATTACGAAGACTTACTCCCTGCATCTTCAGATAACGTGTGTTTAACGGCATTTCAAATACAATTGTATTTACACTCTCTCCTGTAAGCATCTTCACATCTGTCCACGTTGTTCCGTCTATTGATGTTTGAATCTTGAAACTCTGAGGTGCTCTGTCCCATTGCAATACAAGTTTACTTATCTGTTGTTCTTTTAACATATCCACTGCAAAAGAACTATCTGCATAAGCACCTTCAAAATAAGAATCTTTTTCACTAACTGTTGTATCATGCTTCCCGTCTAATGTATTTCCATCACCGTCAATCGCTTTCCAACCCACACGTAGTTTTTTCCAGTCTACGTCTTGGTTTGTATCTCCTTTATGCTGTGCTGTTCCTGCAGCTACTGTTGCCTGCGATACGTTTAATTCTTTTACTATATTTCCTTTAGAAATCTCATCAATCTTCTCAGGTGACAATGCTTTGTTATACACTTTAATATCTGCAATTTTACCATTTAGTCCTTCCCCGATTGTAGAAAGAGGGAATACAAATGTAGAAAGAAGATGTTCATAATCTGTTTCCGAGTTGGAAGTTCTCAGTAACGCCTTAGAAAACTTTCCATTTACATATAACTTCGTTACCTGTTGTGTGCCTACAACCGTCAACTGTACATCTTCCCCTTTTGGAAGTTTAAATCCAAAGTCCTGATTGAAGTAAGAACGATTTAATCCTAAATTTCCATTTTCTTTTACAGTCAGGCGTCCATCTCTTCCATCAAAAAGACAAATATCCTTTTGATCTGCTGCATCTTTCGGAAGTTTCAAATCAAACTGCACTGTATACGGATAATCTACCGAACGCAATCCTGTTTCTACTTTTCCCCTTCCATCTAATTTTAACCATGTTTTTCCGTCTTCTTTTTCTACTTTTGCTCCTGTAATTTTCCCATTATAAGCATTTCCACTGACATCATACACTTTTCCGTCTTTTACATTCTCGAAATCATAGTCTAAAACAAGTCCTGTTTCGCTCTTTATATCTCCTCCTAAAGACACACCCGGTCCCTGTTGTAATCTTTCATATTTAAAACTATAATCTTCAAATGTTTGTGTTACATCTGTTCCACCCCACGTTTTTTCACTGAGTATGGCTGCCTGACGTAAAATACGTTCAAAATTATCTCTTTCCGTAACCCCCATATCACTAATGTCTGCCCAAAGAGCAGTTTTGGCACCGAGAAGATTTGGTTCAGATTTTTTTACGTCATTACTTCCCGTCATGATGGTTGGATTCCAATTGTTAAAAATATGTTCTACATTAACCACATCTCTTTTATCTCGCCCCGGATTTCCGTATAAGTGGAAAGAGTCTACATTTACAACTTTGTATCCTTGTTTAATTCGATTCTGTGCATTTTCCCAAGAGTTTGACCAAAAATCAATTTCAATATCGTTATATTCCTTTGCTTTATCTTCTTGATTTGCAAAAAATTGTTTTGTTGAACCCCACATACGCACTTTTTTGTTATGCTTTTTAACATTGTCCGCTGTCTGTCGGATATATTCCTGTACACCCTTTCTTTCTTCATTCGTAACGTTCCAGTATTCATCCGCACCGATATTTACTGTATCTCCTAAAAATACATTTTCATCTAAATATTCATCAAACAATGCATCCATAAATGCAAATGCAGAATCCTTTTTCGGACCTGTCATCGCCAAAAGTTCCCAGTCTTTATCTGCATTAATGTTTGTTGTAATTCCCGGAACCTTTTTCTTGAGTTCATCCAAATTGTTCTTCACATATTTTGTAAAAAGGAGTGAATGTCCCGGTGCATCAATCTCGGAAATCGGGTTAATCCCATAATCCATAGCCATTTTCTGCAGATTTTTATATTCCTCTTTTGAATATTGTGGAGCGCCTCCATACACTTCATTATAATACTCATCTTTTTTCGGAGTTGTTTCTAACCCTGGAAATGTATCACTTTCCAGACGGAACATACCCTCCACATCTTTCCAATGCTCATATTTATCCCTATCTTTATCTCCCGGCACATGACGGTTATCATTCAAGTGGAATTGCACTTCATTAATTTTATAGAATGACAATGCTTTTACAATATCTTCCAACGCATCCATACGGTATGGTGTTCTAGCAATATCAATCATAACACCACGCACTTCATATTTTGAAAAATCTCTAGCCACACCTTTCGGGAAAGTAAACTCTCCTTTTTGCGTATATAATACCTGTTCTAATGTTATCGCACCGTATAGACAACCGTTGTAGCCGTTTGCCATAATATGAATTCCATTATCATCTGCACGCAATAAATATCCTTCTTCACCGAGGCAATAGGTATCTTCCTTCATCGATTCAATAACAATGTCGTTTGCATCTCCACTGTGTTCATTGGAAATAGCAAGTTCCATTCCTGTGATTTCTTTCATATCTTTTTGGAACTGTTTTGCAATCTTATTAACATTTAAGTTTGCATTATCTTTTACAATAATGCGGGAATCTTCCCCTAATTTCACATCACCATTGTAACCGTACCATTCTTGAATACTTGGAATAACTTTCGGTTCTGCATTTTGTTTGGCTACCTGTGGAAAAAGATTCGTATGTTTCTGTGTCTTTTTTGGTACAGATACTTGGAACGTTTTCTGTGCCTTGTCATTTTCATCTTCCTTATTTACAACCTCCAACATAATTTCCATGTTATTGTAATCGTAAATATTATAGTTTGTAATTTTTCCCTCATCTGTAATAACCTGTGGAAATTCACTTCCAACTACACGAATTTCATATCCTTCCGAAACAGCAGGAAGCGGCACTTCTGTCATATCTGTCGTAATTGCATCTAAGCCTTTTACCGTATCCATAACTTCCTGTGCGGATTCCGGTGTAGATGGCACTTGCACCTGCGTTCCGTTAATTTCAATTTCTCGTACTGAAACACTGTTTCCTCCCGCACTTGTATTTACCTTATTAAATTCAAAACGTACATATTTCTTCAGATTTTTTACAGTTGTAATACTTACTTTTTTATTTTCTTCCTTAGCATCACTTGAAGGGTCACATTTAAATGTTGCGACAGGCTCTCCCCAAGCATCATTTTTATTCTCTTTTGTCTTAATCACAAAATCTGTTGCAAATACTTTTTTAAAGAACGTTAAATCAATACTTGTAATATCTGTCACTTCATTTCCAAGGTTAATTTCAAACCATTGCATTGTCTGATTTTGGTTCGCAGTTGTTCCATTTTTCATTTTCGGTGCAGACCACCTTGATGTATCTGTTGTTTTATCTCCATCTACAGCCAATTCCGGTTTAAACTGTGGCGCTTCTGCCTCTACACCTGATGCAGTTACTTTTTTCCCTCTGGCAATATTTCCCGTCACTGTATTCGGTTTATCAGGACTATCTAATTCTCCATGCACTTCACATTCATAAACACCGATACTTCTTTTCGCCGCATTCTGATTAGCAGAAGTAAAACGAAGACGAATATATCTTGAAACTTCTGTAGGCTGTCCATTTTTCGTCAAATCTACTTTTCTTGTAATATTTGCATCGTTACCTGAAGGAATATCTAACTTTCCAACTTCTGTCCACTTCGCATTACTTCCATTATTGTCTGAAGTTTCAATAACAAAACTTCCATATAATTTTGCAAAAAATTTCACTGTCACATCGGATACTTTTGCCGAATTTCCTAAATCCACTTCTATCCACTGTTCTGTAAATGTATCATCATCTCCACTCTGCCAGCGGCTATTCAATCCATCGGTTGTTGTATTATCTCCTTTTCCGTCAAATGCAAGATTCGGTAATCTTGCAGGATTTCCATCTGTCGCCTCTAAATACTTTGATGCTCTTGCGGGACGGTTTAGTGCAAGGTTTGTTTCTACTCCTCGTTTTTCTGCAACTTCCTGTACTTGTGTAACTTCTTCACTCGCTGCCTGCACCATGCTAATAGATGATAGATTTCCCATTGTCAGCGTGGCTGCAAGCAATAATGCCATAACTCTTTTCTTTTTCATTTTCTTTCCCCACTTTCAAACATATCCTTTTGGTTATTTCCTTCTTCTCTCCAAAAATGCAATAACCGCCATACTAAGCATTGCTCCTAAACCTGCCATTACCGGTGTTGATACATCTGATGTCTTTGGCACTTCCGAGTTGTTTGGTTTCACTGTTTCTTCTTTAGAAGGATGATTTGGATGATTTGGACTATTTGGTTCTTCAGGATTTTCAGGTTTATTCGATTCTTCCTGTTTTTTCATCCCCAAAATAACAGAATTCAAATTACCCATTGCCTCTTCCAACTCTTCCACTGTCACATTATCTTTTGCAAGCAATTCTTCCAAACTGTGCACTGCTCTGCGAAGTTCTTTCACGCTCGCCTCTGTGTATATTTCCGGATTATCATATGCTTTTGCTTTCACAACCAATTCTTTTGCCTCTTTCTTCTTGGCAATTACCGCTTCAGGAACAACCGGTTCTTCCGGCTCTTCTTTTATCTTCTCCATGTTTGTGATAGCACTGTTCAGATTTTCAATTGCCTTATTCAACTGTTCAACCGTCACATCACTCTGTTCTACTATCTGTTCCGCTACATTAATCGCATCACGAAGTACTTTTATACTTTTTTCTGTATATACGGAAGAGTCGTCATATTCTTTTGCTTTCTGAATTAACTCTTTTGTTTCTTCTATCTTAATTTCAATTTCTCTGACATCTATAAATCGAATTTGATGTTCCTTCGCAAATTTTTCTGCTGCGCTTCCTTTCTCACCGAGAATTGTAAGTCCTCCCATATTTACTCCTGTAAAAGAGTCCTGCATAATCTCTTCTACAGATTTCGGGATATAAATTTTAGTAAGACTACCACAACCATTCAATGCATACGAAGGAATATTTGTAATACCATCTTCTAACACAATTTCTTTTAAATTTTTCTTTCCATTCAAAGCAATATTATCCAGTTTTACTGTCCCTGCCACATAAATTTTTTCTTTTCCTTCCGGAACTGTAAACAGTATAGTTTGATCCGTATTATAAACTGCTCCATCATAAGAAGAAAATTTTGTATTTCCTTCTTCCACCAAAAGTTCCTTTACATATGGATTTTGAAAAGTTTCTTTCTCATCATAGTGCTGCACTTCTTTTGGAATAACAAAACTTATATCCTCTTTCTGATATGGATAAATTAAAATTTTAGACAAATCTTTTGTAAATAACACTCCGTCTTTAGATGTATAGTTTTGATTTTCCTTAGCCACAGTTATACTTTTCAATGTCGTTGACTGATTTACATCTTCTATATTATTTACTTTTTCTGTTACAACAAGATGTTCCATTCCATATTTGCTTGAGAATACTGACTCAGAGACAGAGGTCACATCCATTCCATTGAACTTCTCCGGAACAGTAATCGTCTTCTCTCCCCCTGTTATCCCCAAAACTGCAAGTCCTTTATGAAATCCTAAAATAACTCCATTCTCATCAACAGCAGATACTCCTTGTAAATCAACGGATGTATGGCTTTTAGAAAATTCTTCTAACCCATAATCAAAGTTTTTGGGATCGGAAGTTCCCCATGTACTATCTGAGAAAAACCATTTTCCGTCAGTATAGACCATATTCCACGCATGCGCTCCCGATGTTGTATCTCCTGTAACTAAGATTGCCGGAATTCCCGCAAGGTTCAGCATCGCTTTATAAAGGTTTGAGTACCCTCCGCAGACAGCCACTTTATACTGAAACACTTCATATGGTCGCAATCCTACATTTTGATCCTGCGGTCTTGCATAGCGAATATTTTTCATAATCCATTCATAAATTTTCTTTGCTTTCCGGTAATCGTCTTTCTCATCTTTGATAACTGTTGTTTCCAAAAATGTTTTGATTTCAGCCGCCTCTTTCTCCGTCATCTCGCCAAGTGACTGATCCCAAGTTTGAAAATCTTCAGGTTTTAATGAAGTAACAAAGTCTAATGCAATTGTATTATATTCCTTTGCAGAGACTTTTTGAGTTTCTTTCTTCTGTGCATATACATATTCTGTCTTTGCCTGCACCTGTTTTTGATAAGGTACAGTTGAAATCGAAATGCTTATTATCGATACTAAAACACCTAATTTGAGCCAAATTTTTTTTCTTTTCATTATTTTTCTCACTTTCGCAATATTTTCTTCATTATAGCAGATATTCGATAAAAAAACCAATTTTATTTTATACTCCGCATATTTTTTGTGCATAATAACAAAAGGAAGATACTATGAAGTATCTCCCTAACTTTCTAACCTACTTTAAATTTGAATTTTTGAATTTCTTTTTCACTTGCAACTCTTTCAATTACACCGCCAAGACTTCTTAATTTCTCCTCAAATCTTTCATATCCTCTTTGAATGTAAACAATATCGTCTACAATTGTAATTCCTTCCGCTGCAAGTCCTGCTATACAAAGCGCCGCTCCCGCTCTTAAATCCGGTGCACTCACTCTTGCTCCCGAGAATTTCTCTACACCTTCAATTGTCGCCGAATTACCTTCTACTTTAATATTTGCACCCATTCTCGCCAGTTCATCTAAATATTTAAAACGATTTTCAAAAATACTTTCTGTAATCGTACTTGTCCCTGAACATAATGCCAATGTCACTCCCATTTGTGGCTGCATATCTGTAGGAAATCCCGGATATGGCAATGTTTTCACCTGTGTATGTTTCAGTCTTCCCTTTGAAACAACACGAACTGCATCGTCAAACTCTTCCACTTCACAACCGATTTCTACTAATTTTGCCGTAGTTGCCTCCAAATGTTTCGGAATAACATTCATAACCGTGACATCTCCTCTTGTCGCTGCCGCTGCCATCATAAATGTTCCCGCTTCTATCTGATCCGGAATAATAGAATATTCCGTCTTGTGAAGTTTCGGAACCCCTTTAATTTTAATCACATCCGTCCCTGCACCTCTGATATTCGCACCCATACTGTTCAAAAAGTTTGCAACATCTACTACATGAGGCTCTTTCGCCACATTTTCCATAATTGTTGTTCCCTCAGCCATCGCTGCTGCCATCATCACATTAATTGTCGCTCCCACACTTACCACGTCAAAGTAAAGATGTGTTCCTTTCAACTGTTCTGCCTCAGCAATAATCTTCCCATGCTCAATAATAACATCGGCTCCAATTGCCTTAAATCCTTTCAAATGTTGATCTATCGGTCTGCTTCCGATATTACAACCACCCGGAAGGGCAACCTCTGCCTTATTATATTTACCTAATAATGCGCCTAAGAGATAGTAAGATGCACGAATCTTCTTAATATAATCATATTCAATGCTGAAATCTCTTACTCCACTACCGTTAATCTTCACTGTATGACGGTCGATTCTTTGGATTGTTGCACCTATTCCTGACATTGCTTCCAACAATACGTTAATATCGTTTACATCAGGTAAATTATCAATTGTTACTGTTTCATCTGTCATAATTGCAGCCGCAAGTATTGCGAGCGCTGCATTTTTAGCACCACCGATTTGTACCTCCCCAACCAGCGGTGTTCCTCCCTTTATAATATATTGCTCCATATTGCACCTCGATTACTGGATATTTATTCCTGTTTCTATGTTAATTTTCTTCTCTTCTAGTTCTTTTCTAATTTTAAGCATAGTATGTTTTTATTATAACACAAAATCTTTATTTGTAAAATCTTTTTCAAAATGAATAAAAAAAGAAATTCGACAGTAATCTCCATAATTCTATCGATTACTGTCTTTTTTATTCTAGCACACTGCATACCAATCGTCCATATCAATAAAACCTTCTTCTGCGTCTTCGATGTTCATTTCTTCTCTTCATCAGTTCATTTAACAATAAAACTTCTACTATATCTCTAATATTTCCCCGATTGTTTTGTCTTTTCTGCTGCATTTCTAACTCGTCTTCAATATCCTCTCTCCTATCCATTGCTTCCACCCGTTCACAAATACGATTGCACATCAAACGTATGCCAAGCATATCGGGATATTCATCATAAATCATACTTCCCTCATATTCCATTCTCTCACACTCATCTTCCACAAACGGAAGTATCCTTTTTACCGCATTCGGATATAGACTTTTCATATATTCCATATCCTGCCTTTCTTTTCTCTCATCGTCATATTCAAAAGGCATTGGGTACGCCATATAATAAGGTAATTTATAATCCATTACTCCTCTTCCCTTCACACTTTATCTACTGTATTATATGTTTCTTTAAAAAAATCGTGATTCGGTTAGACTTGCGTTTCCACAGATGCACACAATATATTTTCTTCCAATATAAAAACAGGGACTTCAAGTCCCTGTTTTTATATTAATCTCTATTCATCTTCTTTTCTTCTACGTTTTATCACAAAAACTCCTGCTGCTGAAGCCATCATTGCAAGAACAAATGCAAACGGCATCTGTGCATCTCCTGTTTTTACAGGCTGATTTTTATCCGGTTTCACATTCGTATTACTATCCGGATTTATATTTGTACTGCCGTCCGGTTTTGTTGTTCCGCTTTCTTCCTCCGGAACTTTTGCCGGTTTCTTCTGCAATTCTTCTATCGCTTCTTGGAGAACTTTCGCTGCTGTATCTACCACTTCCTGACTTGCTTTCACATCTTCATTTACTTCCTGTGCTTTTGCAAGCGCCTCCGCAAATGCTTTCCAACTTTCTGATGTGTAATCTTTCTCTGCTTTCTTCTCCGCCTGAGCGATTACTGACTGCAGCGCTTTTTTATCCGCCTCTATAAATTCAGGCTCTTTCTCTTTCAAGTTGTCCATCGCTTTCTGCAGAACTTCCGTTGCATTGTCCACTTCTTCCTGACTTGCCTTATCGTCTGCATTTACTTCCTGTGCTTTTGCAAGCGCCTCCGCAAATGCTTTCCAACTTTCTGATGTGTAATCTTTCTCTGCTTTCTTCTCCGCCTGAGCGATTACTGACTGTAATGCCTCTTTATCCGCTTTCACTTCAGATTTTACATAAAGTTTCGCGTCTGCCCAGTCCACACAGTCATCATTTTTATTTTCCACTTCATCTGCAACGAGAATCAATTTGTTTACACTGCTGACATCTAAATTGACAAATTGGGCTTCATCTGCCTGTTTAATGATTCCTGAATCATAAAGCAGATTTTCTTCAGATACCTCTTCTTTATAAATAAGGAATTTTGCACCGTCACGTCCTGTTTTTCCCGCCTTGATGTAGTCGATTCCCAGCCATGTCTGGAAATATTTCTCTGTTCCGGCAACCTTGCTCAAATCATATGTAATCTGTGCATTTGTATTTGCGCTTAAACCGTTTGCAAATGTTGTCTGTTGATTATCTATCTTCATGCTGATATCTGTCGTAGATTTATCTGTTCCTGTGTCTGCCTTATTAATATGAACACCGCCCCAGCCTGATACGGCATCTTCATATTTCAGCACCTGATAACCTTCTCCCGCTTCCATAGCGCCTTCAACACCATCTCCCGTCAAATAGTACGTATCTAACTTCAACATATCTTCTCCAACGGTAACTTCAGTTGTTGTCTGCACCTTAGAACCGTCTTTCGCCGTAGCTTTAAGTGTTGCCACTCCGTTTCCGAGAGCACGGACTTTTCCGTTTTCATCAATTCTCAACACTGCCGGATTAGAACTTTCAAATGTTACGCTCTTGTCCGTAGCATTTTCCGGTTCCGCAGATACGGTCACTGTAAACGTATCTCCTGCACTTACTTTTCCCGGAATACCTTTCATTGTAAGTTTCGTGACAGGTACATTTTCCGGTTTCTCTCCTGCAAGTTCTTTGAGCAGTTTCAAATCATTTTCAGTAAGTTTTCCGTCATTGTCCAAATCTCCTGCGCGCAGGTAAAGCGTATCCGCCTCTTCTCCTGCAAGATAAGATTCCATCTTTTCTACGTCTGCCTCTGTGACAAGCCCGTCTGCACTTCCGTCAATATCTCCGCTGACTGCCAACGTCAGAGTATCTTTGATTGTACCGTTTACCGTAAGTGTTAATTTATATCCAGTTGCTGCCGGAGAACTGTCTGACTGTTCGCCACCCATCGCTTCGGACATTGTAATGGTCGCTCCGTCAATTTCCCTGAACATCTTTTTCAATTCTCCTGCCGTTGTGCCTGAGGCAATACCGTACAGAATATTGTTTTCTCTGTCCATTTTCGCTTTCGCATCATCTTTCAACTCGAACCGGTCGTTTTCCTGTTCTCCGTCACCTTTTACAAGTTTCGGATCACCCCATGTAACCATGTCATGTCCATTATTTCCGAGCATATCCGCATACAGCATAATTTCTTCTGCCCCTTTAACGTCTATGTCAAAATAATACGCATTCTGTCCGTGTTTTAATACTTTTGAGCGTTCTACTTCATTTCCGTCAACGAAAACCGCTAATTCCACACCGTCTTTTGACTGTGTTTTATGGCAGTCAATTCCGCCATATACCTGAAGCCTTGATACATTCAAATCTGAGATATCAAAATACAATTTAGATTCTGCATTTACTCCGTATCCGGTTGAGAATGTCGTCCGTTTTCCATCTACCCAAAGGTCGAGCGCCGTTCCGCCATTATCCTCATTTACATGAATGCCGGCGTAACCTGATGTACTTCTTTTTGTATCATATCCTACCTCTGTCAATGGAATTTCTTTGCTCATTTCCATCTGAATCGTATATGTTCTGCTATATCCGTTTTTAGCGGTCGCTTTTACCGTCGCAGTTCCCGGAATAGCCTCTGCCTGTGTAATCTCAACTTTTACATCTTCTGATGCGGCCGTTGCGGTTACCTGTGGAACCTGCCCTTCTGTTCCATACGCATCGAAAGTATATGAAGTCACTTCATTGTTAAATCCCGGAAGGTCTTTTTCTCCTACTTTAATTCCTTTTAAAAGCACCGTCTCATCTTTAACTGTTACCTTACTTTCCTCCACCATCTGTTCTTTCGTTTCTCCCGAAAGCGCTTTCAAATGATATGTGTATGTATATGTCTGTGAACTTGGAAGTCTATACTTTGAAAGAGTTGCAGGTCCGCAGCTTGCCGTTCCAAGTCCCATCTGTGCATAGTCGATCGTAAGTACCGTATTTTTTGTTCCTTCTAATTGATATGGGTGTCCCGCCTTATCCAAATCTTCCTGTGTATAGTGCAATGCACTCATCTCAAGCAGATGATCTGTCGCATCAACAAGCAGACCGTTTCCGTCTTTATCTGTCAAAGCCATGAAACGCACGTCTGTCTTATTTCCTGTCTCCTGCGGATACACAAAGTTTATAAACTGATCTTTTACAGTGCTTTCATAGATACCTACATCGTATCCTGTCTTACGGTCACTGTAACTGTCCGCTTCCCCGCGTCCGTACCATGTCATATTTTCCAGACTTTCGTCTAACTGCACTCTGTTACCTACACGGAGTAAATCTCCCATCTGGTTAGACGGAATCAATGTACTCTTCACAAAAATATCTCCTGAAGAATAAATCGTATATGTCAGGCTGTCTTTAGAATCTGAGCAGTTTGTCAATGTACGGTCGATTGTCACATAGATTGCTTTCTCACTCTTTGTCACGCTGACAGCATCTACCTTTGCATTTTCATTTGCTTTTTTCCAATTCGCATCAACAGCCTCTTTCTTGTCGTTGTCTGTGTATGCTCTCCAGTAGTTTGGAAGTAAATCTTCCGCAATCATTTCTTTTCCATTTACTTCAAAAGAAGAGAGACTTCCTTTTTCCTTATTAAATGCAACAGACCAATCGTCCTGTTTTATCGTCACTTCTTTTTCTGTTTCTTTTACTGCGGAATCCTCAAACGCCTTCATCGCCCCTGTGTCCAGACCACGATCTGCCGCCTCTTTTTCAAAGTCCAAATCAAACTGCGCCTCTGCAACAATATCTCCTGCTTTGCCCCAACTTGTATCTGCTTTTGTCACAAATTGAATATGCAGGAAATATTCGTCTCCCTCTTTTGCGTCCGTCGGAACAGTATAAGGAATTTTCACCTCTTTTGTTGCAAGCGGAGCAATGTCAACGTCCGTGATTTCTCCTTTTTGCACTGATGTTCCGTCTTTTTCCAAACTCCAAAGCATCTTATATTCACTTGCATTTGTGTCGGTATATTCGTTATGAATAGAAACCGTCTGTGCTTTTTCGTCCGCCATAGTCATCTGAAGCGCCTGATAAATACGTTTTACTTCATATGCTTCCGGCTGTAGTGTGCGGTCTGCAGAAACAATACCGTTTACACAGAAATCCGCGTTTCCTGATTTCCATGAGGAGTAGTCTCCCTTATTCCAGTCTCCGTCATAGCCCCAGTATGTTGTTTTGCCGTCCCATTTTCCGTCTTCAATAAGCGGAGTGTTAAATGTCTGGTCTACCCAGTCCCAAATGAAACCGCCCTGTAAAATACCGTATTTTCTAATCTTATCCCAGTAGTCAATCATTCCGCCGCCGCTGTTACCCATTGTGTGCAGATATTCGCACATAATATACGGTTTTGTGTAGTTCGTTTTAATCTTATCAATTTCCGGATACATATTTGACTCTACGTCCACACCTTCATTAGCGTTCCAGCCCTGATAGTGTACTACTCGTGTATCGTCATTGTTCTGGAAATAGTCAATCTCTGCCTGAAGCGAATCACCTGTACCGGTTTCATTTCCCGGTGACCACATGATTACACTCGGATAGTTTTTATCACGTTCCAGCATATTGATTGCACGGTCTTCTGCCGCTTCCACGTATCCTGAAATGCTTCCCGGAACATTGTACTGGCTTCGTCCGTTATGAGATTCCACATTTGCCTCGTCCATAACGTAAAGTCCATACTCATCACACAGTTCATAGAAAACAGGGTCGTCCGGATAATGCGCCGTACGAACTGCATTAATGTTTAATGATTTCATGAGTTCGATTTCTTCTCTCATATCTTCTTCCGTCAGATAGCGTCCCGTCTCCGGATCATTTTCATGACGGTTTACACCGTACAATGTAATAACCTGTCCGTTGACACGAAGTCTTGCATCGTTTGTCCCCTTATCCGTAATCTCCACTTCACGGAAGCCGACTTTTACGGACGTAATTTCCGTCTCTTTTCCGTCTTTTTCAAGAACAAGTACAAGGTTGTACAGATTCGGGTGCTCTGCCGTCCATTTCTTCGGATTTGTAATCTGTCCGGATAATTTAACGGTTGTCTCCTTCTTATCGCCAAATGATGCCTCCGCACTCAGCGGTGTATCTGTCACAAGATTTCCTGCCGCATCATAGAGATAGCCTTTGACACTGTAACCATCTTTTTTACCGTCAAAATTTCTCAAATCCACATCTACATTCAATGCCGCGTTTTCATATTTCTCATCTAAATCTGTCACAACAGTAAAATCTCTGATTTCCGTCTGCTCTTTTGCCGTCATATATACATCACGGAAAATTCCGGCAAGTCTTAAGAAATCCTGATTTTCAATGTAACTTCCGTCACACCAGCGGTATACTTCCACCGTAATTACATTTTCATTGCCTTTTGAAAAATCCAATGCGTCTGTAATGTTAAATTCATTTCTTGTGAAACTGTCCTCAGAATATCCGATATACTCCCCGTTTACCCAGAGATACATTGCGGATTCCACGCCTTCAAAGTTCAGGAAAATCTCTTTTCCTTCCCAACTTGAATCTACGGTGAATGTCTTTCGGTATGTTCCCACCGGATTGCATTCTTCCGGCGCCTGACCGACTTTGTAATCTTTATAATTCTTTCCCTCAGCATTTATCCATGGATAGTTCTGGTTGGAATAAATAACCGGATCATACTTAAACGACCCGTCCTTGTTCAGATATGTCTGCCAGTTTCTCGGAACGGTAATGTTATCCCAGTTGCTGTCGTCATAGTCTTTTTTGTTGAAATTTTTGTCTTTTGCCGCGATGCGGTCAGCAGGTTTTACTGCCCAGCTAAACTTCCAGTCATCTCCGTTCAGCAACTGATAATAACTCGAACTTTGCTTATCCCCTTTTTTCGCCTTATCCACACTGTCATATCTGTAAAATGTGGCACGGGCTTTCTCCCTGTTCACTTGGAATACCTCCGGATTGTTCGTCCACTCCCTCGTGTCCGTGTCCGCTGCCAAAACATTCATCATGTCTTTGCCGAGTTCTCCAAATCCTGACAGAAACGTGCCTAAAACAAGCGATCCTGCCAAAAGTGTTGAAACAAAACGTTTCTTTCTCATGTCTTTACTCCTTTCTTTCTCAAAAAGGTCCCTTAAATTCTGCAAGTTACCTTGCTAAAGTTTATCATTCTGTTATTATTTATTTCAATACATTTTTTTAAGAAAAAAGTTCGATTTTTTATACAAAAAATAAAAAAAAATTGATGCCCCGACAGATTTCCTCTGTCAAGACATCAACTCTTTTAACATTTATTCTATTTCGCACCGTTAATTCTGGCTACCGCCCTCTTCAACGCCGCTTCCGCACGGATAACATCAACAGAATCACTCTTGCTGTTCAAACGTTCCTCCGCACGCTTCTTTGCCTCCTCTGCACGGGCAACGTCAATCTCTTCCGGCCACTGTGCATCT
>UMFX01037295.1_pt1 | contig 17301 bp, 27 predicted proteins | sample 1965131 | NCBI WGS metagenome assembly UMFX01 (sample SAMEA4836058, study PRJEB28245) | human gut metagenome | biome: gut microbiome; material: fecal sample | place: Denmark | collected 2008 | reverse complement strand
TTCTGACCTTTCTGTCCTCTGCCTGCAGTCTTTCCGTTTCCTGAACCATGTCCACGACCTACACGGAAAGCATCGCTGTGTTTGGAACCTGCAGCAGGATGTAAATTAGATAAATTCATTTACGGGTACCTCCTTATCTGCAATTAAATTTCTTCAACTTTTACCAAGTGTCTAACATGCCAAATCATTCCGCGTACAGCATCGTTGTCAGGCATTTCAACTGTTTTGTTGACTTTTTTAAGTCCTAATGCTTCTACAGTTGCTCTCTGTTTAGGAATAGCACCGATAGGAGACTTAACTAATGTGATTTTTAATTTATCTGCCATCTTTCTTTCCTCCTTTTACAGTTCGTCAACTGATTTGCCACGAAGTCTTGCAACTTCTTCTGGAGTCTTGATTTCTTTAAGACCAGCGATTGTAGCAAGTACTACGTTCTGTTTGTTGTTAGATCCTAATGCTTTGGAACGGATATTCTTATATCCTGCAAGTTCAAGAACCGCACGAGAAGGACCTCCGGCGATGATACCGGTACCTTCTGGAGATGCTTTTAATAAAACTTCTGCACTTCCAAATTTTCCAATGAAATCATGTGGGATGGAACCTACTTCATTTACAGGAACCTTAACCAGTTTCTTCATAGCGTCTTCTTTTCCCTTACGGATAGCTTCAGGAATTTCAATCGCTTTACCTAAACCAGCTCCAACATGACCGTTTTTATCACCAACTACTACTAAAGCAGCGAAACGCATATTACGTCCACCTTTTACTACCTTAGTAACACGTTTGATTGATACTACTGTTTCTTCTAATTCTAATTGACTAGCATCAATTAATTCGCGCTTCATGTTATATCCTCCTTGTTTAGAAATTAAGACCAGCTTCACGGGCTGCATCTGCCAGTGCCTGAATCTTACCCTGGTAAATGAAACCTCCTCTGTCGAAGACAACTGTTGTGATACCTTTTTCAATTGCTCTCTTAGCAATTACTGTTCCTAAATGGGCTGCTGCTGCAACGTCATTCGTTTTTTCAAGCTCTGCCTTAACTTCTTTCTGTACTGTAGAAGCTGAAACGAGAGTTTTTCCAACGGTATCATCAATAATCTGAGCATACATATGATTGTTGCTTCTGAATACGGCTAAACGTGGAGTAGAAGCAGTTCCGCTGATGCGGTTACGAAGTCTTCTATGTTTTTTAGCACGAACTTCACTTCTTGATTTTTTATTAATCATTCTTACTTCCTCCTAATTATTTCTTACCTGTCTTGCCGACTTTACGTCTGATTACTTCATCAGCATACTTGATACCTTTTCCCTTGTAAGGTTCTGGTTTTCTCTTTTCTCTGATTTCAGCTGCGTACTGTCCAACTTTCTGTTTGTCGATTCCCTTGATAGTAATCTTGTTCTGTCCTTCTAATACAGACTCAAGACCTTCTGGGTCTTCTATTTCTACAGGATGAGAATATCCAAGAGAAAGAATAAGTTTCTTGCCCTGTTTCTGAGCTCTGTAACCAACACCGTTGATTTCAAGAACTTTTTCGTATCCCTTTGTAACACCTGTTACCATATTTGCAACCAGAGTTCTTGTAAGACCATGTAAAGATTTCATTTTCTTTAAATCGTTAGGTCTTGTAACAACTACCTGATTATTTTCAACTTTAATGTCCATCTCTACAGGAAGACTCTCTGTGAGTGTTCCTTTAGGACCTTTTACAGTCACAACGTTGTTCTCTGCAACAGTAATTTCAACACCTGCAGGAATTTCAACTGGTAATCTACCAATTCGTGACATATCGCACCTCCTTAAATTGTCGGAAAAGACTGCGTCTTTTCTGTTTTCAGTAGTATAAAATATCTATAATATCAGATGTAAAGTAGTTCTGTTGAAGAACTACCATACAAATGCTAATACCTCTCCACCTACGTTCATAGAACGAGCTTCTTTGTCTGTAACAACACCTTTATTTGTGGAAATAATTGCTACGCCTAAACCACCAAGTACTCTTGGCATGTTCTCAACGTCTGCGTATACTCGAAGTCCTGGTTTAGAGATTCTCTTTAATCCAGAAATAATTCTTTCATTCTTATCAGCACCGTATTTTAATGCAATACGGATTGTTTTGAATGCACCATCCTCGATGATGTCATAACCTTTGATGTATCCTTCTTTTAAAAGGATATCAGCGATGGAAATTTTCATTTTAGATGCAGGAACATCTACTGTATCGTGTTTTGCAGTATTTGCATTACGAATTCTAGTAAGCATATCTGCAATTGGATCGCTCATTGTCATTATTAGCTGCCTCCTTCCTAATATTTCTACCAGCTTGCTTTTTTAACTCCAGGAATCTGACCTTTATATGCTAATTCACGGAAGCAGATTCTGCAGATTCCGTATTTTCTTAAATAAGCATGTGGGCGGCCACAAATTTTGCAACGAGAATATTCTCTAGATGAGAATTTCTGATTACGCTGCTGTTTAACTTTCATTGCTTTCTTAGCCATTAGAAATCCTCCTAACTATTTTGCGTACGGCATTCCAAATAAAGTAAGTAATTCACGAGCTTCTTCATCAGTATGAGCTGTTGTAACGAAGATAACATCCATACCTCTAACTTTGTCTACCTGATCGTACTCGATTTCAGGGAAGATTAACTGCTCTTTAATACCAAGAGCGTAGTTTCCTCTTCCGTCAAATGCGTTAGGGTTAACACCTCTAAAGTCACGTACACGTGGTAAAGCAAGGTTAATAAGACGATCAGCGAATTCGTACATCTTGTCGCCTCTTAAAGTTACTTTACATCCGATAGGCATTCCTTCTCTTAACTTGAAGTTAGCAACGGATTTCTTTGCTTTACAAACTACAGCTTTCTGACCTGTGATCTTTTCCATATCACCGATTGCAGAATCTAATAATTTATGATTTTCTTTTGCATCACCAACACCCATGTTTACAACGATCTTAACGAGCTTTGGAATCTGCATTTCATTTTTATAGCCAAATTTTTTCATCATGGCAGCCTTAATCTGGCTGTCATACTGTTCTTTCAGTCTACTCAACTTCGGTCAGCCTCCTCTCTTGAATTAGTCGATTACTTCGCCAGTTGATTTTGCGAAACGTACTTTCTTTCCATCTACAAATTTGAAACCAACTCTTGTAGGCTGTCCATTGTGGAGCAGCATAACGTTAGATACGTCGATTGCTGCTTCTTCCTGAACAATACCACCAGCCTGATTCTGCATGCTTGGTTTTGTATGTTTTGTAGCCATGTTGATGCCTTCTACAACAACTTTATGATTCTTAGCGTCAACGGAAAGAACTTTTCCTTCTTTATCAATATCTTTACCGGCAATAACTTTTACCATGTCATTTCTTTTAATTTTCTGAGCCACAGTAGTTACCTCCTTATAATACTTCCGGTGCTAAGGAAACAATCTTCATGAATTTCTTCTCACGAAGTTCTCTAGCAACTGGTCCAAAAATACGGGTTCCTCTTGGATTCAGGTCATCTTTGATGATAACTGCAGCATTTTCGTCAAATTTGATGTAAGAACCATCTTTACGACGAGCGCCTTTTTTGGTACGTACAACTACGGCTTTTACTACGTCACCTTTTTTTACAACACCGCCTGGTGTTGCATCTTTAACTGTAGCAACGATAGTATCACCGATATTAGCATATCTTCTTGTTGAGCCACCCATAACACGGATACAAAGAAGTTCTTTTGCTCCAGTATTATCAGCAACTTTAAGTCTAGATTCCTGTTGGATCATACTATATCTCCTTCCGTGCTAACTATTTAGCCTTCTCAACGATTTCAACAAGTCTCCATCTTTTATCTTTAGATAAAGGTCTTGTTTCCATTACTTTTACTCTGTCACCAATTCTACACTCATTGTTTTCATCATGAGCTTTTAATTTATAAGTTCTTTTTACGATCTTGTTATATAAAGGATGTTTTACGTTGTCTGTTACGCTTACAACGATTGTTTTATCCATTTTATCGCTTGTTACGAGACCTACACGAGTTTTTCTAAGGTTTCTTTCCACAACAAATTCCTCCTTCCCGATTACTCAGCACTATTCTGTTCAGCAATGATTCCCTGGATTCTGGCAATATTTCTTCTGACTTCTTTAATTCTGCTGGTGTTATCTAACTGATTTGTTGCGTTCTGGAATCTCAAATTAAATAATTCCTTTTTAGCAGCTACTAATTCTTCATTAAGTTCTGCGATGGATTTTGCTCTTAAATCTTCTACATACTTAGTTGTTTTCACTGTTATCACCGCCTTCTAAATCTGCACGAGATACGATTTTACATTTTACTGGCAATTTATGCATTGCAAGACGTAAAGCTTCTCTCGCTGTTTCTTCAGGTACTCCAGCAACTTCGAACATTACACGACCTGGTTTAACTACTGCTACCCAATATTCCAGTGAACCTTTACCAGAACCCATACGAGTTTCTGCAGGCTTTGCTGTAACCGGTTTATCTGGGAAAATTTTGATCCAAACTTTACCACCACGCTTCATATAACGAGTCATGGCTACACGGGCTGCTTCAATCTGGTTGGATTTAATCCAACATGGATCACAAGCTACCAGTCCGAAATCACCATAAGTGATAGTTGTTCCTCTTGTAGCTTTTCCAGCCATGGAACCACGGAACTGTTTACGACGTTTTACTCTTTTAGGCATTAACATTATTTATCGCTCCCTTCCTTAGTTTCCTTTGTAGGAAGTACTTCACCATGGTATACCCAAACTTTTACACCAACTTTTCCGTAAGTTGTGTTAGCTTCAGCGAAACCATAATCAATATTTGCTCTAAGTGTCTGCAGTGGAATTGTTCCCTCGCTGTAGAACTCTGTACGGGCCATATCTGCTCCACCTAAACGTCCGGAACAAGATGTCTTAATACCTAATGCACCGTTTCTCATAGTTCTCTGCATACAGGATTTCATTGCACGACGGAAGGAAATACGATTCTCTAACTGCTGTGCGATGTTCTCAGCTACTAACTGAGCATCTTTATCTACATCAAATCTCTTAACTTCTTTGATTTCGATGATGAGTTTCTTTCCTGTAAGCTTTTCAAGCTCTTTCTTTAACTCATCGATTGCAGAACCGCCACGTCCAATAACGATACCCGGTTTTGCTGTATGAATAATGATCTTTACACGATCGGAAGCACGTTCGATTTCTGTTCTAGAAATTCCTGCGCTGTATAAACGTTTTTTAATATATTTTCTGATTTTATCATCTTCAACAAGATTATCTGCGAAATCTTTTTCTGCATACCATCTTGAATCCCAATCCTTGATGATTCCGACTCTTAAACCATGAGGATTAACTTTCTGTCCCATTGTAAACCTCCTTATCTTTCATCCAGAACAACAGTAATATGGCACTGTCTCTTTTCGATTCTGTAAGCACGGCCCTGTGCTCTAGGCTGTATTCTCTTCATTGTAGGTCCTTTATCTGCGTAACACTCTGCTACATAAAGGTTCTCTCTATTCATGCCATTATTGTTCTCTGCGTTTGCAATGGCAGATTTTAATAACTTTCCAATGATTTCTGAAGCGTATCTTGGATTATATTCTAAAATTCCTAAAGCTGTTTCAACATCTTTACCTCTGATGGCATCAAGTACGAAACATGCTTTTGTTACAGAACATCTAGCGTAAGAAAGCTTAGCAGATGGTCTGGTATCTTTATTTGCATTTCTCTCTCTTTTAATCTGGGATCTATGTCCTTTTGCCATGGATGAACCCTCCTTTCAGGCTGTTATCTATCTAACTTTACTCTTCTTTTCGTCTTTTCCATGTCCTCTGTATGTTCTGGTTGCAACGAATTCTCCTAATTTATGTCCAACCATATCTTCTGTAACATATACAGGTACATGTCTTCTTCCATCATGAACTGCGAAGGTATGACCTACGAAGGATGGGAAGATAGTAGAACGGCGGGACCATGTTTTAATAACACTCTTGTCGCCGGACTGATTCATCGCATCTACTTTTTTTAATAAACTTGCATCAGCAAATGGTCCTTTTTTTAATGAACGAGCCATGAGTTACCTCCTTAATTATTTAACGTTCTTTCCGTCTCTTGTTCTTACAATCAATTTGTTAGACTGCTTGTTTTTCTTTCTGGTCTTTAAGCCGAGTGCCGGTTTACCCCATGGAGTACATGGACCTGGACGACCGATACTAGCTTTACCTTCTCCACCACCATGTGGATGGTCGTTAGGGTTCATAACAGAACCACGAACTGTAGGACGGATTCCCATGTGACGTTTACGTCCTGCTTTACCAATGTTGATCAGGTCATGTTCAATGTTTCCAACCTGGCCGATTGTAGCACGACAGTTCAGAGGAACCATTCTCATTTCTCCGGATGGAAGTCTTAATGTTGCATATTTTCCTTCCTTAGCCATAAGCTGTGCGGAGTTACCAGCGGAACGAACTAACTGAGCTCCTTTTCCAGGATGCATCTCGATGTTGTGAATTTCTGTACCAACTGGGATGTTCTCAAGTGGAAGGCAGTTTCCAATATGAATTTCAGCGTCTGGACCGTTCATGATTGTTGTGCCAACCTCTAATTTATTAGGTGCAATAATGTAGGACTTCTGTCCATCTACGTAACAGATTAAAGCAATGTTTGCTGTTCTGTTTGGATCGTACTCGATAGCAACAACTTTTGCTGGAATACCATCTTTATTTCTCTTGAAATCGATTAATCTATATTTCTTCTTAGCACCGCCGCCACGATGTCTAACTGTGATTTTACCCTGGTTGTTACGGCCGGAATTCTTCTTTAAAGAATAAGTGAGAGATTTCTCAGGACTTTTCTTTGTGATCTCTGAAAAATCAGATCCGGTCATATGTCTTCTGGAAGGTGTATATGGGTTATAAGTTTTGATTCCCATTACTTTCACTCCTTTCGTTTCCGAATATTTGATATCACGCTTTTATGCGTATAATTTCCTGTTATCTTTAAATCTTACAGACCTTCAAAAATCTGAATATCAGCGCTATCCTGTGTTAACTGAACAATGGCTTTTTTCTTGGCAGCAGTTCTTCCGTAAACCATGCCTCTTCTTTTCTTTTTACCTTTTAAGTTCATTGTGTTAACTTTAGCAACTTTAGCACCCTCGAACATTCTCTCAACTGCTTCTTTAACCTGAGTCTTAGTTGCATCTGGATTTACGTAAAATGTGTATTTCTTTTCGCCCATAGCAGTCATACTTTTTTCAGTAACGACTGGCTTTAAGATGACGTCATAATATTTTAAATCTGCCATTATGCGTATACCTCCTCGATTGCTGCAACTGCCTCGCTTGTAACAACAACTGTATCGTATTTAAGAATATCGTATACGTTGATGTTGTTTAATGCAGTAGTTGCTACTTTAGGTAAGTTGTTAGCTGACTTAACCACAACATCGTCTTTTTCTTTTGTTACGATTAAAGCCTTCTCAACTTTGAGATTATCTAAAACTGCTTTGATCTGTTTTGTTTTAATCTCAGCTAATTTTAACTCATCTAATACGATGAATTTGCTCTCATTAACTTTAGATGTTAAAACAGATTTCATTGCGAGCTGTTTTTCTTTCTTATTCATCTTTACGGAATAATCTCTTGGTGTTGGAGCAAATACAACTCCGCCGCCTGTCCACTGTGGAGCACGGATAGATCCCTGTCTTGCATGACCTGTTCCTTTCTGTCTCCATGGTTTTCTTCCGCCGCCTCTTACTTCAGAACGTGTTTTAGCTTTCTGAGTACCCTGGCGTTTATTTGCAAGCTGTGCTACAACAGCCTGATGTACTAAATGTTCATTCACAGGCACTGCAAAGATAGAATCGCTTAATTCGATTGTACCAACCTGAGCACCTTCCATATTATAAACAGATACTGATGCCATTTGTAAGTCCTCCTTCCTTAAGCGCCTACGCTTTAACTGCTGCTTTTAATGTTACTAAAGACTTCTTAGGTCCTGGAACGGATCCTTTTACTAAAATAACATTATTTTCTGCATCTATTTTAACTACTTCAAGATTCTGGATAGTGATCTGTACATGTCCCATCTGTCCAGGCATCTTCTTGCCTTTCATTACCTTGGATGGGTCAGATGCCATACCGTTTGATCCTGCATGACGATGGTATTTAGAACCATGTGTCTTAGGACCCGTATGCTGTCCATGTCTCTTGATAGCTCCCTGAAAACCTTTACCTTTTGAAATAGCAGTTGCATCAACTTTATCACCAGCTTCAAAAATATCAACTGTGATTTTCTGACCTAATTCGTAATTCTCTGCATCGTCTAATTTAAATTCTTTGACGAATCTCTTAACAGATACTCCTGCTTTTTCGAAATGTCCTTTCATTGGCTTTGTGGATAACTTTTCTCTCATATCCTGGAAGCCAACCTGTACGGCACTGTAGCCGTCATTCTCAACTGTTTTAACCTGTGTTACTTCACAAGGTCCAGCCTGTAATACTGTAACCGGAATTAATTCACCATCTTCTGCGAAGATCTGAGTCATACCGATCTTTGTTGCTAAAATAGCCTTCTTCATTTCGTCTTCCTCCTAATTTTCTACAGCGGATTGCTTCAAACATCTGATGCAATCATTCTAGTCTACAGCGGATTACCCTCTCAAAATGTCTTACGTTACCGTCTGGATAATCATACTAGCTATAGGACATAAAATTATTTCTGTTTCATCTTGATGTCGATGTAAACACCTGCTGGCATTTCGAGTCTTGATAATGCATCAACTGTCTTCTGTGTTGGTGTAATGATATCAATTAATCTCTTATGTGTTCTCTGCTCGAACTGCTCTCTGGAATCTTTGTATTTGTGAACCGCTCTAAGAATTGTAACTACCTCTTTCTTAGTTGGCATCGGTACTGGACCGCTCACCTTAGATCCTGTTTTCTTTACAGTTTCGATAATGCTCTTTGCGGATGCATCGATTAACTGATGATCATACGCCTTCAACGTGATTCTCATAATTTGACTTGCCATAAAAAAAGTCGCCTCCTTTTCGCACTTAATCTAGTACGACAAGCGGTGACTGTACACTCCTCCGTGTGTATCATCTAAGATACCACACTGCGTCTCTACGCTGAATTTGTAGATTGTAATTATTGTACAGTGACTTGTCGCCAGTTTCTAAACTTGACATTCGCTCCACGGAAAACCTGCAATGGATTTTTCCATCACAGCAACCTCTCGCTTCATCGCTATCATGTCACACAACGCTTTTTATTATACACGATTTTCCCGAGAAATCAAGTACTTTTTTAAAAAACTTTTGAAGTTATATCAAGAAGTTTTTTGTGCAGATTGACGAAAAAATTATTTTTATCATAGAGACAAAACTTCATGATATGCGGGAATCATGAAGTTTCGTTCTAAATACCCTGGGGACAATCCCATCTGTTTTGATTTTCTCTATTGTTTATATTCTTTATTCAGTATAGTAAATTTATCTTTGAGTCCTTTTGTAACAGTAACTTTTTTATTCTGATCAATGAATACACCTTCTGCTCCATAGGTTTCTAGTAGTTTTTCTCCTTTTTCCTTGCCGAGGACAAAACAGGCTGTAGATAGACCATCGGAGAGCAAGCCGCTATCGCTTACGATTGTTACGGAAATCAATCCGCTGTCTGCCGGATATCCAGTTGACGGATCAAGGATGTGATGATATCTTTTTCCATCCTGCATAAAATACTTTTCGTAATCTCCGGATGTGGAGACGTTGGTTGTGCCGGAGAGGGACAGGACGCCCATCACTTCCCCGTCTTGCCCTCTTGGGTTTTGTACGGCAACGTTCCAATCGCTTCCATCTGCTTTACTTCCATATAAAAGGATGCTGCCTCCAACGGCAATGAGCGCTCCACTTACTTCCTTTTGCTTTTTTAAATAATCCTGCACTACATCACAGGCAATCCCTTTTCCTACCGCTCCAAGATCAAGAGTGCATTTATCCCCTATATATATAGAAGAAACACTTTCATTTGTATTGGTATTTTGGCTTGTATCTTCGGATGTTTCTTTATTTTTAGCTGTATTATCTTTTATATCTTTATCTACGTTCTTTTTCGTATTTGCTGTATTCTGAGATTCTACTTTCTCCAGATGTATCTTAGTATACCCCGTATCTTCTAAAGTATTCTTTATTTCCTGTTTTGACGGAACTTTCGGGTTGTCCCCTTCTATGTTCCATAATCTTGTAAGTCTGCCGATTGTCGGGTCAAATGCTCCGTTACTTCGCTTTGCAAGTTCTAAAGAATCCTCTACCCATGAAGTCATATCAGAATCCAGTTTTGTCTTTATCCCTTTTTGTGCATCTGCATTAATCTTTGAAACAACGCTGTGATCCTCCCTCCAGGAAAGCTGATCTTTTTCAAGTTTATCAAGTTCTTCCTTTATATCTTGGGTAACATCTTTTGTTCCGTATATTTTTTCACTTAATACGGTACTCATGACGAAGTCAGTTTTGCTATATTCCTGAGGCGAGGAAGTTTCTATAGAAGCATCTGCTGTTGTTTGTTCGAATGCCGGTTTCATATTTCCCTTATCAGAAGAACAGGCTGTCATAGATAAGAGGAGGCAACCTGCCATAATAATAGATAAAATTTGTTTCTTCATATTAGATATCCCATTCCTCGTCTTCCACTATTGGAATATTCTCAGATATTAGTTCTTTCTCTTTATTTTTTTGCTTCTTTTTTCCATCTATACTCAACACTAGTTCTCTGCAAGCATCCAATCCTTCTTTACATATTTCTATGTCATCCTTACTTACAAAAAAAGAATTGTCTCCTGGATATCTTGCATTGAAATAATAGTCATTCAACGCATTAATATCACGTTTTACTCTCAATGGAATCTGAATACTCATTTCATTAGATAAATAATTCATCAACTGCGATAAATTATATGTTCGTAAAGTTCTCGTTCGCAAATCAAGTCTTTGCTCATCATGGTCATATTGGTCTATCAGGTGTTTTAAATACTTCTCGGCAGTATTCTGTGCATTCGCAGCCATATTATTGGCTACATATCCTGATTCATAACTATGCATAAAATATTTATAATCATTTTCTGCAAAATCTAAATAAGTCATACTGTCCATAATTCTAACCCCTCCTTTTTTATATTTGTATGGTATGTGCTATTTGATTTCAAAAAAATATTCCTATTTTCAAAGTGAATATCTATATCTATATCGTTAAACGAGCTGTTTTCTATACGAAACTTTCTACACTCTTCTGCCGTTAAATCATTATCGTTTAATACAATAAAAATATCCAAATCACTCATTCCATGTGCAGACCCTCTGGCAACACTTCCATAAAGATATACAGCAGATACTAATTTTTGATTATCCAATTCTTTAATCTTTCTTGCTATATGCCCTAACGCTTTCGCTTGCTTCTCATTCAGCTTAGTTAACACCTGATTATCTTTTACAATTTTAACTTCTCCTTTTTCATTGATTGCACCAAATAGTGAACGATGGAGTCTTCCATTTGCAAGATAAAGATATTGATCGGTTCTTTTCACAGCACACCTCCTGTCCTGTATTAATATCTCACATCTGATATTACTATCTATACTCCTCTCTGCAATACCCTCTTTCCGGCTTACTTCCTTTAAAATTAAGGTAAGTCTCACCGTCTAATGTCTTCCACCAGAACGCTCCAGTCTCCAGTATCATATAACTATGTTCCGAATTTTCCTTTGGAATAGATACGGAACCTGGATTCATGTAAGTATAACTTTCATGTACTCTGCATACTGGAACATGGGTATGCCCATGCAATAATATCAAACCCTCCTGTGTCTTTTCAAACATCGGCGGCAGCTTCTTTTCATTAAAATGATGACCATGAGTTGCAAAGATATTCAAATCTCCTTCTGTAATCATCACATAGTCTGCCATAATCGGAAATTCTAATACCATCTGGTCTACTTCCGCATCACAGTTTCCACGAACACAAAGAATCTTTTCTTTTATATTATTAAGCATCTCTATTACTTTTTTTGGTGCATATCCTTCTGGCAGGTCATTTCGTGGTCCATGATAGAGAATGTCCCCTAACAAAAGTAATTTATCTGCCTGTTCTCTTTTAAATGCCTTAAGCATCTTCTCGCAGTAAAATGCGGAACCATGTATATCTGATGCAATCATCCATTTCATTGTATTTTTCTCCCTGTTTTTTCTATCTGATTTTGCGAGGAAATCAAAATTCCAACTGTACTTTTTTGTATTATATACTCGATTTCATAACAGGTAAAGTCCTTTGCATTAAATAATAAGTTAGTCCAGGCAAAGCTGACGCTCTCCAAGAAAGAAGATATCCTATATTTGTGGCTCTATCACTGCGGGTTGAATATTCGCTTAATGGCTCACATTCAATCCTCGCTCTAAGGTCACAAATATAGGATATCTTCTTTCTTGGAGAGCTGGCATTGGCTGGAGGAAAAATTACTATTTAATCCCGGAGAAATTTGTTTTATTCCAAGTAAATATTACTGCGTCCACCGTATATTTTTTGTCAGATACTCAAAAAATGAAAGTGATCATTCTCCATTTGCGAAACTATACAAAAAAACATCTGTGAAAGGAAAATATTGGTAAATAAATAAGAAAAAGTATTTGCTATGAAGATATAGCATGAGCTATAATGAAAGATAACTTATCACAGGTTATTGTGAACATAGAAGCACAGAAAGCAGAACCATCGGCATATGATATAATAAATAGAGCAGTCTTCTATATTAGCAGAATGATTTCCTCACAGAAAGGCAGAGAGTTTATAAAGTCCAATTATAATGATATAAAACGAGTATATTCCATATGGCTTTGTATGAATATGTCTCAAAACTGTATGAATTATATTCACTTTACACAGGAAAGTGTAGTCGGTACTTATCAATGGAAAGGTGACATAGACCTTGCAAATATTGTTTTGATTGGTTTGGCAGAAGATCTTCCAGAAAAAGAAGAAAAATATGAACTTCATCGTTTACTTGGAGCATTATTATCTGCTAAACTGGATGTAAATACGAAATTAGATATTATAGGAAATGAATTTGATATTCCATTGGAAAGTGATATCAGAAAGGATGTAAATGATATGTGTAATCTGAGTCAGGGAATAAAAGAACAGGCATATGTGGAAGGTACTGAGAATGGAATCGCCATTGGAAAATAAGAAGGAATTGCCGAGACTATAATTAAGATGTACCGAAAAGGGTATAAACCAGCGCAGATAAGTGATTTATTAGATATGGAACTAGATGAGATACAGGAAATCATTGAGAATGAGTAAGCCAGTCCAATCTAATAAAAAAGAAACCGACATAACGCCGGCTTCTAAAGAGAGGAAAGTATGAAAAAATCTATCAAAAATCTGTTGTTGTTTTTGATGGTTTTATCATACTGTAGATTTGTGAACAGGTTGTGAGCAAAGAATGAAGATAATCTGACAAAACAGAAATCACTGACGTTTTTCTGTAAGAAATAAGAAATAGAATAAGTTAATAGTATTAAAAGTAGACCGCTAGGTTTGACAACTCATATCAAAATGAATGTCAAATCTAACGGTCTGTTTTATTTCTATGCTTTGAAGTATTAAGGTCTTGATAGTATTCTGTAAAATCACTATAAAAGCTATTTTTCCAGTAACCGTACTACATTTTCTGCTTCTTCATAACATGCTCCCTCTATAGCAATATCGTTCTCGGAATATTCTCCTAGTCCTGCTTTAATATGATACACATCCCCATCTGATGTGTAAGCCAGTGCTGTAAGATTGTAATCGTGGAACTCGTCTTGTCTTTTATCAAGTTTTTTAACTGCCTTTATAAACTGTTCTGTTTTCTTTGCAGAAAGCTGATATTCCTCATTATTGTATTTTACTATGATTCTCTCAATTTTATCAAAATCTGCCGTAGATAATACTCTATATCCAGTATGCTTCGTAATAAATTTTACAAGTTTCTTATTCGGCCCTATTCGATAATCTTCTCCTGAAGAATCGCAAAAATGTAATACGTCTCCTTTAAAAGTATTCAGCCACACATTCTGTACTTCTCCATGATTATTTTTATAGACAATACAGATTTTTGCATATTTTTCCTGCGTATTCTCTTTAACACCATAGTTACTGAGCGAATCGCCATCTTTTAAAATAGGACTTTCCTCAATCAAATCTATCAATTCAATAACCTCTTTTTTATTTAAAGATAGAAAAGTATCATTTGAGGCTTCTGTAGTAACACCTGTATCATTTACGGATGTAGAAACACTTTCCTCTTTTTTATTATGACAGGCTGATAAAATACACATTATTAAAATTATCGCAATACAACTATACCTTCTTTTCATTTTGCAACCACCCCTCTATGAATATCTAAAGTATCATCCTATTCAGTATTATATTTCTACAAGATCTATTTTTCTATATCCTGTCAAGAATTTTGTAAACTTTATTTTAAGAAGGAGTGGTTCTGTATAACCCAACATAACCAGAAATACTTTAAAATACACAGAAAATCGAACCCAACTCTCTACGCAGATGATTCGCTCAATACTTATAAATAGAAAAAGATTAAAAGCAAAAAAGAGGTTTTATGCCTTTGTGCTATGGAATTCTGACTCTGGAAACTTCGGACTGCTTTCTCCGAAGTTTCTGCTTTTTGAGGCAGAATGGAATGTTCAGCACAAGAGTATACAAACCTCTTTTTTGCTTTTAATCTTTTTCTCTTACATACCAACGAAGCGAATTATCGCACCGATATATGAACTTTATTCGATTTTCGTCTGTCTTTCGTCAGCTTTCTAAAGCATCCTAAACATGTTTCTGTCTATGACCAACCCGAAGTCTCGCCATTGCACGGGAAAGGGAAGCCTGTGTATGATAATACTCCTGAATACTCTGTTTCTGACGTATTTTTTCCAAAGCTCTCTCTTTTGCTTCCTGTGCTCTTGCAATGTCGATTTCCTCTGGGCGTTCCACGCTTTCTACGAGAAGGGTGACTCGGTTATTAATGATTTCGATGAAACCGATGCCAACTACGGCATACTGCCATTCGCTTTCCTCTTCTGGAAGGAAACGCATCTCTCCTTCATTGACAGCAATAACCATGTTTTCATGATGTGCCAGTACTTCTTTTTGTCCGTCATATCCCGGAACGATAATAGACTGGCATCTTCCTGTAAAAAATACACGATTGGCGGATATGATTTTTAAACTAAATGTATTTGAAGCCATATCTACCCCTCCTAGTTTGCTGTTTTCATTTCCTCAGCTTTTTTCTTTACGTCCTCGATTGTTCCGACGTTGAAGAATGCATTTTCCGGATATTCGTCCATCTCGCCATCAAGGATTGCCTTGAATCCACGAATAGTTTCTTTTACTGGTACATAAACACCTTTGATACCGGTAAAGTTCTCTGCTACATGGAATGGCTGGGAAAGGAATTTCTGAATCTTTCTTGCTCTGAATACGACTGTCTTATCTTCGTCAGATAATTCTTCCATACCAAGAATAGCGATGATATCCTGTAATTCTTTGTATTTTTGTAATGCTTCCTGTACTTTTCTGGCTACTTCGTAGTGTTCTTCTCCTACGATATCTGCCTCAAGAATACGGGATGAGGATTCAAGTGGGTCAACGGCAGGATAAATACCCTGTTCTACAATCTTTCTTGAAAGTACAGTTGTTGCATCTAAGTGAGCAAATGTTGTTGCAGGGGCCGGGTCAGTTAAGTCATCGGCTGGTACATATACTGCCTGTACACTTGTTACGGAACCGTTCTTTGTAGAAGCGATTCGCTCCTGTAATTCACCCATTTCTGTTGCTAATGTTGGCTGATAACCAACGGCGGAAGGCATACGTCCAAGTAAGGCGGATACCTCGGAACCTGCCTGTGTAAAACGGAAAATGTTATCAATGAATAATAACACGTCCTGTTTCTTTTCATCTCTGAAATATTCTGCCATAGTCAGTCCGGTTTCTGCTACTCTCATACGAGCTCCCGGGGGTTCATTCATCTGTCCAAATACTAAGGCTGTCTTAGCAAGAACTCCGGATTCTCCCATTTCTGTCCAAAGGTCATTACCCTCTCTAGAACGCTCTCCTACACCGGTAAAGATAGAATATCCACCATGTTCTGTTGCAATATTACTGATTAATTCCTGAATCAGTACGGTCTTACCTACACCGGCACCACCGAACAGACCAATCTTACCACCTTTTGCATATGGCGCAAGAAGGTCGATAACTTTAATTCCGGTTTCAAGAATTTCTACTGCCGGGTTCTGTTCTTCGAATGTCGGAGGTTCTCTGTGAATTACCATCTTTGGAGCATCTTTAATTGGCTCCCCATCATCAATCGTTTCACCGAGTACGTTAAAGAGACGGCCTAATGTTTTCTCTCCAACAGGTACTTTGATACCGCTTCCCTCAGCAGTAACTTCCATATCTCTGTGAAGACCTTCGCTGGCTGCCAGCATAATACATCTTACAACGTGATTACCGATATGCTGTGCAACTTCCATCACACATTTTTTATCTCCATTTTGTACTTCGAGAGCATCTCTGATTGCAGGCAATTCTTGATTTTCAAATTCAACATCGACTACAGGTCCAAGAACCTGAATAATTTTTCCTGTTTTCATCAAAAAAGCCTCCTTATATTATTTCCGCTTTTTATTTCTTCTTTTTCTTCTGCGACTTCGCTCCGGCTATTACCTCGGTAATCTCCTGCGTGATCGCAGCCTGTCTGGCTCTGTTATATTCAATATCCAGTTCCTTTAACATTTGTTTCGCACTGTTTGTCGCACCTTCCATCGCCATCATTCTGGCATTTTGTTCACAGGAAAATGCTTCTACTAATGCACCATACACAAAACCTACTACATAGTTTGGAACGATGTGGTCCATAACCTCTTCAGCAGAAGGTTTTAATGAAAGTCCCTCTAATGGGATATCGATTGGAACCGGAATCTTAAAGTCTGCCTTTTTCAGCGGCAGGAGCTGTGCAACCTGTGCCTCCTCCTGCATTGCATTTACCATAGTTGTATATATAATGTAAAGTTCATCAAGTTGATTTCCATGATAAAGCTTTAATAAATCCTCAGCAATTCTTCTGGCACGGCTTAAGGATGGATCCTGAACAACAAAATGGAATTGTTTATCAATATTAATTCCTTTCTGCTCAAAATAATGCCGGCCCAATTCACCGAGAACAAACAGTTTATAATCATCTCTTTTTGC
>UMFX01045955.1_pt1 | contig 17455 bp, 17 predicted proteins | sample 1965131 | NCBI WGS metagenome assembly UMFX01 (sample SAMEA4836058, study PRJEB28245) | human gut metagenome | biome: gut microbiome; material: fecal sample | place: Denmark | collected 2008 | reverse complement strand
TTATTGACTCTTGTTTGTCTTGTATTCAGTTTTCAAGGTGCATTCTTTCTTTTTGTTTCGGCCGTTCTTGCGACCGCCTAAGTATATTATCATGGGAACTATTTCTTGTCAACATCTTTTTTACAATTTTTTAAGATTTTTTTTACAAAACACAAAAAACCCTGTAAAAACAGGGCTTTTCGTCGAAAACTTTTTTCATTTTACGCGCCTAACAGATGGAAAAATGCCGTCGCCGGGAACACGACCGCCAATGCCGGCAGCAAATTTGCCGCCCGCACTTCTTTGATTTTCGCAATATTCAGCCCCAAAATAAATGTCATCAAGCCACCTACGGCAACAAAATTCTGTATGGCTGCCGGATCAAGATAGGACATCATCCATTTCCCCGCGTAAAAACATAAAGACAATATGAGAAACTGCGGCACCACAATCAGATTCATGCCAAATCCCAGTGCCATGGCAAATATGGCTGCCGCGAAAATATCCATAACCGCCTTTGACATCAATATGGTCATATCCCCCGTTGCGCCTTCCTGAAAGGCACCGAAGATGTTGGTTCCGCTAGCACAGAGGGTCACAGCCACTACCAAATAAAACCGCATATAAATTTCTTTATCCCCTTCGATTTTAAAATGTAAATGATGCAGTCCATGCAAAAATCCCGTTTTGATTTTTCTGTCCAAGTCAGCCAATTCTCCTATAATCATTCCCAAAATCAATGCCAGAAGCACCGCCGGCAAAGACTCCAGCTTGATCACAGAAACCATACCAATGGCAATGGCGCACATACCGAATATCACCATCAATGGCTCCTGAAGTTTGGTTGGAATCTTATTCCGCAGCAGTGTGCCAGCATTGGCTCCAAGCAAAACACAACAACAATCCAGTATTCCCCCTCTTGGAATCATGCTGTCGCCCCCTTTTCTGTATTTCCGGCAAAAGTCAGCGCAATCTCACCTGTGCCGCCGTCTATATGGATTTGTTTTTTTCCTTCCGTATTCTGTTGGGGAACGGTAAAATCTTCATCAAAGTCCATTTCCCAGCTGTCCAAATCGCCGCCATTTTGTTCCACAGAAACTTCCGGCTCCAATGTTTTTCCATTTACCGTAACATTCCTGGTGAAAAAAGAACCGGATATATCATAATCCTCTGCTGTTTCCGGCATAGTCAGGGAAATTTTTCCTGTGCCGCCATCCAGCTGAATTTCATCCCCCAGACTGCCAGCAAAGTCCACATCTCCCATGCCGCCATGGATGGTCAGCTTCTTTGCCACCTGCAAATATTCCCCTTCTGCCAGACCGCCGCATTCCAGCTCCAGATTTTCCGCCGTCACATGCTTCAGCATCATCTGTCCAGTGCCCTGATGCAGCAATAGTTCTTTTGCTTCTGCCCCATCCACATAAAAGGTCCTGTGCCTGCTGTCAACGAAGTTTTTTCCAGTGTCCACTCCTCCGGCAAAGTCAGCGTCAAATGATGGCTGTCTGTTTCCATGTCCTCCACCGCTTCTTCGTCCGGTGGGATATAGGATACAGTCACAACGCCATTTTCCTCTGTCACTGTCAGCCACTGAGAAACAACATGTTCTGTTTTCAGCTCTGCCTTTTCTCCTTTCTGAATGAAAACGCTGCCAATATCCGCCGTAACTATGAGTTCTCCGCAGTTCTGCGGCAGTTCATAAACTTCTGACGACAGTTCCACCGTCTGTTTTTGTGTGCCACATGCGCACAAAAATAACAGAACCACTGGCAGCATCAGCCATTGCTTCCCTTTTCCTGTTGTTTGTTTCATGATTTTCCTCTTTCAATTTAGATTTCTTTCGAAAGATGTGGCATTTTAACATATGGATTTCAAAAAAGCAACGGCTTTTCCCGTTTCTTCCCACAAAAAAATGACGGTTTTCACACCGTCATTTTTCTCGTCATTTCAAGCAAATATGGTCAAAATAAAATACATCAATATGTTGTTTTCGTACAAAGGCAGTGCCACATGGGTCAAATTCAACGCATCGAAGAAAAAGTCGAAGGCAGAATTGCACTGGAAAAATGTCAGCACAAAACAAATGAGCCATGCTACGCACAATCCTTTCAGCAAACCTACCAAAAAGCCGCATGCCCGGTTGAAGAAATTCAATACAGGCAGTTTGCTGATGAGATTCAGCGCCTTCAGCACAAATTTCACTGCCAGCCATACCACAACAAACACCAGCAGCACACTGATGATATTGATGCAGATATTGGCCAGAAAACCTGCAATATAGGACTGCAAACTTTCCACATCCAGCAGATGATAAATCACCGGATTATTGTTTTCCACCAGACTTTCCTTCAGAAAATCCGGCAAATGCATGCTTTCAATGATTTCTGTCTGGGTCTGCATAGCAGCGTCCCCAATGGCGTTCTCCAAATGCAGTCCATTACCTACTGTATTGGTCAGGGCATCGAAAAAGGGTGTTTTTCGTAAAAGCTCACTGACCGTAGGCGTCAAAAACCTGGTTGCCGCCAGCGCTGCCACCATTGGCAGGAAATTCAGTGCCGCCCGCACAAAACCCTTGCGGTACGCCTGCACTGCCGTCCCCACCACCAGCACCAACGCCAGAATATCTAATATATAGGGCAAAAATGTCATTCTTCTGCCCACCTCCTACCATTAAGACTCTGCGGGAACATCCCCCGATTCCGTATTCTCCGCAGGCTGCGTTGTTTCTGTTGTTTCTGTCTGTTCTGTATCTGTTGTTCCTTCTGTTTCAGGTGTTTCTGTTGCCTGTGTATCAGAAGCGTTGGTTTCACCTTCTGTGCCAGTTGTTTCCTGCTGACCTCCTGTTCCTTCCTGACTGCCATCCTCCTGGGTTGCATCCGTATTTGTTTCTCCCTCTGCCGGCAGCGGTTCATCTGTCTGCACTTCCGGTGTGGTTTCCACCAGATCTTCCGGCACGTCAGGCACCTCGCCTGTGTATTTGTCCATATCCAGAATCCGTGCCATATCCTGACCCACCACCAGTACATGAGAAAAACTTTCCATGGGGATCACATCTGTCACATCCTGTGTTGCCTGATAAACCCAAGCTTCCCGTCCCGTATGGCGGATGCCTGTATAAGTATGGTCTGCGCCTACCACAATACCATCTTTCCAAACACTCAGATATGTGATGTCCTTTCCGCTGACATAAGAAGCTTCTTCCGCCCCATTGGCACTGAGCCAGCAGACAGTGCCTTCTTCCTTGCCTTCTTCTCCCGGCAGGGCATCACCCAATGTGAGCACCACTCTGTCTTTTTGCTGGAAAGAAACATAATCCACCACATTGGTCAAATAGTAACTCCAGACTTCTTCGCTGTCCTTGAAACCATAAACGCCCTTATCGGAAACTGCCGCCAGAACGCCGTTGCTGCGATAACTAATGGTGCCAATGATTTCATCTGCCTTATCCGCAGCAGAAGCATACAAACTATCTGTATAGTTTTCGCTGTCTTCTGGATTGACATAGAAAAACAGCACCCGCCCAATGGGATACACATCGGTGGTATCCACATAGCTGACAGCAAAAGACTTATTGTCATCGGACACGTCTGTGGAAATGGGGTATACCCCTGCGGTTTCTTCCACCCTGCCTTTGAGCAGTGTGCCTTTGGAATTATAGATTTTTACCTCGTAACCACTGTCTTTCTTTTCCAGCAAAGAAAGATACCCGTTTTGGTTCAGGGCAAACTGACTGAGATTTCCTTCCAGCTGTACATTATACAGCAGACCGCTTTCGTCATAGACCCGGACATTCTTGCCGCCCAAATCGCCTACAGCCATGAAAGAGCCTTCCTGAATCACCGTAGGTGTGGTCATATTGAATGTGTCGTTCCATTTCTGGTCGCCTACACTGTTGTAATACTTGGCACCGTCTTTTGTGCAGAGCAAAAATGCCTCATCAAACACAGCAAAAGACGCGGAACTGCCCGCATCCAGAGGGATTTCCGCCAGCACCCCTGCTGAAGCGTTTCCTGTATTTTGTGTCACACTGGATTTGACAAACAGACTGCGGATTTTCCCGCTGCCGTAAGCCGTATCCAGATATACCAGACCGCAGCCGATGCAAAGCACCAGCACCACAGCCAGACCGATTTTCATCTGCTTTGTAAAATGAAATTTTTTTGGGGTTTGTTCTTCCATTAAAACCAGACCCTCCTTCTGTGCGTCTTTAGGCTTTCATCATACTACATTCACCGTTCTTTTGCAAACCATAGGACAGGGGAAAGCCAAATTCTAACCAAAAAAGAAGCCAGAAACTTCCCATTAAAATTTCTGACTTCTTGTTTTTGTTTTCTGTGTATGCAAAAAGGCTTATTCGCCGTCCCGCAGACTTTCGTAAAGTTTGATATATTCTCTTGCGGAGCTTTCCCAGGAATAATTGGAAGCCATTGCATTTTTTACCACATTCTGCCATTCATCTTTGCCCTGATGGTATACTGCAAGAGCCTGATCCAATGCCCACAGAAGCCCGTTGCCGTCGTATGTTTCAAAGAGGAAACCATTGCCCTCTTTTGTTTCTGTGCTGTACTGGAAGATGGTGTCTGCCAGACCACCGGTTTTCCGCACGATGGGTACGGTACCATAACGCAGGGCAAACATCTGACCCAGACCGCAGGGTTCAAACAGAGAAGGCATCAGGAACATATCAGAACCTGCATAGATCTGCTGTGCCAGATTTTCGTCGAAGAAAATATTGGCGCTGACTCTGCCGCGATAGCGTTCTTCCATACTGCGGAACAGGTATTCAAAACGATTTTCCCCTGTACCCAGCAGAACGAACTGCACATCTCTGCACATCATTTCATCAAATACATAAGAAAGGATATCCAGACCTTTCTGGTCTGCCAGTCTGGTGATCATGCCGATGATGGGCACATCTCTCTGTTCCAGACCCAGTCTTTCCTGTAATAGCCGTTTGTTTTCCGCCTTGCCTTCCAGATGATCTGCGTCGAAATGCACCTGAATCCGTTTGTCTGTAGCGGGATCGTTTGTCACATAGTCAATGCCGTTGATGATGCCGCTGAGGACATTCTTCCGGCTTTTCAAAATACCATCCATGCCGTAACCATACTGCCATGTCTGGATTTCTTTTGCGTAAGTCTGGCTGACGGTGCTGATACGGTCTGCATACATCAGCCCCATTTTCATGTAGCTGACATTGCCGTAAAATTCCACGTTGCCGTTTTCATAACAGTAGTAGGGCACACCCAGAAGTTCCATGGTGCTCTTGTCAAAATTCCCCTGATACTGCAAGTTATGAATGGTAAACAGTGTTTTGATACGAGAATAGTAGATCATCTTCCGATAGATTTCCTTCAAATACATGCAGACAGGACCAGTCTGCCAGTCATTGCAGTGGATCACATCGGGATAGAAGTCCAGCATTGCCATCATATCCATAACCGCTTTGCCAAAGAATGCAAAACGTTCGTTGTCATCTCCATAGCCATATAAGCCGCCGCGACCGAAATAAAAATTATTTTCTATAAAATAAATGGGGATTTCACTGGGCTTCACCAAAATTTTTGCCTGCTGTGTCCGCCACAGCAGATGAACAGGGAATTCGCCCAGATATTCCACTCCATACATTTCTTTTTCCTTAACTGTCATGTAACGGGGAATGACTACCCGCACATCGACACCCTGTGCCCGCAGTGCTTTGGGCAAAGAACCTGCCACATCGCCCAGACCGCCGCTTTTGATAAAGGGCGCAGCCTCAGAGGCCACCAGTAATACTTTCAAGCAATCTTTCATGCTACCTCACCTCATTATCATCATACTATGAATTCCAACATTCAGCAAGAAAATATTCACCAATACATTCATGTTTTGTATAGATTTTCCTGTTTTGTCGTCATATGCCTATAACTCCTTTTTATTCTTAGCCAAAAGTGGTATACTAAAAAAAGATTTCACGCAAAAAAGGGGCATGCCCCTGTGAAATCCCACAAAAGGGACGTTTCCCGTCTGACAAATTCAGCAATATAGAAAGGATGATTCCATTTGAAACATACCTTACCGAAGCGGTCTGATGTTGCCGCCGCAGATAAATGGCACATCGAAGACTATTATGAAAATGATTCCCTCTGGGAAGAAGCTTATACCATGCTCATGGAAGAAATTCCAGAATTGGCTGCTTACAGCGGTCATCTGGGTGAAAGCGCAGCCACACTTTTGGCATGCCTGGAAAAGAATCAGGAACTGTCTCTGATTCTGGATCAGGTTTATACCTATGCCAATATGCGTATGCATGAAGACAGCGCAAATGCTTTCTATCAGGGTATGGCTTCCAGAGCAGAAATGCTCCTGATCCGTTATTCCGACGCCATTTCCTTCCTGACACCGGAAATCCTTTCCCTGCCAGAAGATGTGCTGGCGGATTTCCGTATGGAACGGGCGGAAGATTTCCACCTCTACGACCATTTCTTTGACAATCTCCTGCGTCAGAAAGCCCACACCCTTTCTCCTGCTGAAGAAAGCCTGCTGGCAAAAACAGCGGAACTGGGCGGCGCACCCCAGAACATTTTCACCATGCTCAATGACGCAGATATGCGTTTTGGGGACATCACCGACGCCGATGGGGACAAAGTGCCTCTGACCAAAGGCAGATATGTGACATTCCTCGAAAGCAGTGACCGCCGTGTCCGCAAAGAAGCTTTCCAAACATTGTATGCTGCTTATCTGAAACAGAAAAACACACTGGCGGCAACTTACGCTGCTTCCGTGAAAAGCGACGTATTCTTTGCTTCCGCCAGAAAGTACAACTCTGCCAGAGCCATGGCATTATATGATGACAATATTCCTCTTTCTGTTTATGATAACCTCATCGAAACCGTCCATGCCAATCTGCATCTGATGCATCGTTATGTTGCCCTCAGAAAAAAACTGCTGGGACTGGATGAAGTTCACATGTACGATCTGTACGCACCCTTGGTGGAGGATGTAGACGCGAAAATCACTTTCGAAGAAGCAAAAGAAACCGTAGAAAAAGCCCTTGCTGTCATGGGCAAAAAATACACCGACGCCCTCCATTATGGCATGAACGCCGGCTGGATCGACGTTTACGAAAACGAAGGCAAACGCAGCGGCGCTTATTCCTGGGGCAGCTACGGCGTACACCCCTATGTGCTCCTGAACCATAACGACACCGTCAACAGCATGTTCACACTGGCACATGAAATGGGTCACGCCCTTCACAGCTATTTCACATGGGAAAAACAGCCTTATCTTTACAGCGGCCATAAAATTTTCGTGGCAGAAGTGGCTTCCACCTGCAACGAAGCCCTCCTTATGGAATATCTGCTGAAAACAACAGAGGACAAAAACATGCGGAAATATCTGGTGAACTACTTCCTGGAACAGTTCCGCGGTACTCTGTTCCGCCAGACCATGTTTGCGGAATTTGAAAAGATTACCCACGAAATGGCAGAAAAAGGCGAACCTTTGACATGGGAAGGCATGAACAAAATTTACCATGACCTGAACAGACTGTATTTCGGTGATGACATCGTCATTGATGAAGAAATCGACATCGAATGGGCAAGAATCCCCCATTTCTATAACGCTTTCTATGTATATCAGTATGCAACCGGCTACAGCGCAGCCATTGCCCTTTCCAGAAAAATCCTTTCTGAAGGTCAGCCTGCCGTGGACGCATATCTGGACTTCCTTTCCAAAGGCGACAGCGAATATTCCATTGACCTGCTGAAAGGCGCAGGGGTAGATATGTCCAAGAAAGACGCTGTGGAAAACGCCATGGCTGTTTTCGAAAGCCTGCTGGATGAAATGGAAAAATTCTAATCAAACATTTCAGTCACATAAAAAAGTTCCGTCTGCTTTTCAAAAGCAGGCGGAACTTTTTTATTCATACGAGAAACAATCCCTTTGCTTCCACTATTTTTTTCAAAAGACCAAGAGCATCCTTATTTTCTTCCGTAACTTTTTTCAAAGTGACTAAGAGATATACATCATCCCGAAAATAATGGAACAATGCTGTCACTTTCTGTTTTGCCCTGTAATAAGTCACCCTTGCCCAACTTGCGCTTTTTCCGAAAAGCTGTCCAATTTTCTCGAAAGGCAGTTCCCCAAATACCCGCAGGGTAAACACCTCTTTGTATGGCTCGTCCATTTCATGGAGAAATCCATGCACCGCAAAAGCCGTTTCCGCGTCCGTCATTTTCTCCAGAAACAACGGTTCCGCCGCCTGTTCCTTTTCTGCTTCCAAGGGCTCCGTCTTTTTCTGCTTCCGACAATGGTCATAATAGGTGTTCTTGCTGATGGCAAAGAGCCATGGGCGAATATCCCCCCTGCCCGTCAAATCGGTCAATGGATTTCAGGGCTTTGAAAAAAGTTTCCTGAGCGATTTCCTCTGCCAGCACACGGTCACCGCACAACCCCCAGACATAGAACAGCACATCCCGGAAAAACGCCCGATACACTTGGTCAAAGTCCATGTTTTTCCCCCCCTTTCACCCAATTCACGCACAAAAACAAAAAACGTTACAGCATGTCAAAAATTTTTTTCAATGAAAAAAGCCGGAAGTTTAGGGGCATCTTCATAAGAAAACAAAGAAAGCTGAAATCCTTTTCATACAGAGGATTCCAGCTTTCTTATCTTTATTAAGATTGTGTCTGTATGTTTTCTTAAGAGAAGTTGCTTTCTTCGACTTTTTATCATCCTATCTCAACAATTCCATTGAAGTTTTGCCGCCTGTTCATTCGGCGCTGTCTTGACCTGCATCAGAGATGCCAAAATCTGTTCCAATTCCTTTGTGGCAAGCATATCATAGGTTTCTTTGGTTTCTGCCGTACCTGCCTGATGGTAAGCCATAGCCGCTGCCCCATAAAAACAAAATCCCAAAGCATTGGTGGGTGTCTGCCATGTGCCGCAGGCGGTGACAATGGCTCTTGCCGCTGCTTCCCGTACAGGCTCTTTTTCCGCCGCTGACGCTTTTCTCGCCTCAGAGAGAAGCCCTTTCCATTCCTTCAAAGGCAAATTTCTAGTCATACAATCTTTTGTCTTTTCCAGCAGTTCCGAAAAAAGCGGCACTTCTGCCACCAAAGGCAGATACTTTTCCGTCACATAAGCCATTGCCCATGTTGTCAGGGTTTCTTTGGACTTTCCTTCCATGCCTTCCATCAGTGAAATCACCGTCGGTTCCGTTGGGCTTCCCAGTGTTTTCCGCAGCTTTGCCATATCCTCGCCTCATTTCTTTTGATTCCTTAGGGACATGGTAACATAGCTGCTCCCGTCCTTCAATACCCCATAAGGCAGATGGAAAGATTCAAATACCCTGCGAATGTGAGCCACAGCAGATAGGGCACCAGCAGATATCCCGCCCGCTTGTCGATGCTTTTAAACTGTTTCCACAGCCGGAACACCAATACCCACAGCAATACCAGCCACCCAAAAGCCAGACCGCAAAGCCCCAGACCAAAAAACAGAATGGGCCAGATTACATTGACGATGAGCTGCACCCAAAAAGCCCGGAGTGCCTCCTGACTGTCCGGGTCATAACTTTTTGCCACCAGACAGGCGGCAATGCCCATAAGGATATACAGAATCGTCCAGACCACCGGAAATACCCATCCCGGCGGTGACAAAGGCGGTTTTGCCATCTGTTCATAAGCTGCCATGCCGCTGCCGGAAATCATGCCCGCTGCCGCTCCTGCCACCAGCGGCACCAGAATATAAAACCAGCATTTCTTTTTTCCGTTCATTTCCATATTTGTGCCCCCTTCGTGTCAAAACAGCCCCCTGCCGCATATCATAAAGCAAGTACAAAACTTTACAGGAGGCATTTTCATTATGGGTATTACTGCTTCTTCTTATACACTTTTTCCCGATACCATTTCCTGCGGCGGCGAGGTAGAAGGGATTCTTTCTCTTTCCGCAGGTCCTGACATCGTTTCCAATCCGGCAGACATCGTCATGGTGCTGGACTGTTCCGGCAGCATGGAAGGTGAACCTTTTGCCGCCATGAAAGCCAGTGTCAAAACATTCATCGACATCATCGACGAATCCACTGACGAAAATCAGGACGGCAATATCGGCGGCGGCAGCCAGATTGCCATCGTCAGCTTTGCCCGGACTGCCACCCAGCGGACAGGATTTTTGACAAATACGGCAGACCTGAAAACGGCTGTCAATAACCTGACCATTGATGGCGGCACCAACCACGAGGACGCTTTCACCAAAGCATACAGCCTCTTTGACCCGGACACCACCCACCAGAAAATCATGGTCATGTTCACAGACGGGCAAAGCACCGCCGGCGGTTCTGCTGTGCCCATCACCACATTAGCCAAAGAAAACGGCGTTGTCATTTACTGCGTTGTGCTCAAAGGTCTCTTTGGCACCGATGTACCTGCCGCATCCCTTTGGGTATCTACGCCCGTCACATCCTTCCTTTCCATTGCGCCTACCCCAGCGGAATTGGAAGAAATCTTTGCCGAGCTGGCTGCCAACATTTCCAATCCCGGCGCAACAGAAATCCTCATGCAAGGATTTGTGTCTGATGACTTTATCCTGACAGAACTGCTGCCGCCGGATAAAGGCACCGCCCAAATGTTAGATGCCCATTCCTTCCGCTGGAACATCGCAAAACTTGGTGCAACGGCCATCGAAGGGGCTTCACTGCGCTTCCGCCTGAAGCATATCGCCACCACTTCCGGCGAAAAAGCCCCCATGAAAGAAATTTCGTATTCCGATGTGGAAAACAATGTGGTCATCTTCCCTGTGCGCAAGGTATTTACGGACTGTACCGAGGAAATCGACATCACTCCCTGTCCGCCGGTAGTCACATTCACCATGGACGACTGTCAGGATTTTCTGGAGTATGATCTGGGAAATTTTATCTGGGAGAACGCGGGTCGTATCTTGGAATGCAGCCTGACCCTGCGTCAGATCTGCCCTAACCGCTCCACTGCCTTGGCATTGATCCTGACGGAAATTGACGACGAAGGCGAAAGCCGCCCTCGTGGCTTCCAGACATTCACCATTCCCGCCCATCACGCCAACGGCTGCCGAGACATCCATGTGAAATCCATCCGCTTCGTTCTGCCGGAGGACAGCGACACCGCCTGCCGCAGCTGCCGTCTATGCAAAAAACGGCGGTTCAAAATGCAGGTCATTGCCCACGCCATCGAAAGCAATTTTTCCTGCAAATAAACCAATATCCAAACAGGGGGAATGTTTCTCCCCCTGTTTTTTATATGGGTTTCTGCCACAAACTCCAGTGATTCCTTTTCTTTCTCAATGACAAAACAGATGAAAAATCACTGTCCATGGCAAGTACATATCCGCCCGGCAATAATCGCTCCGCCATGCTCTCCCCGGACAGCCCGCTTTTTTCCGTCAGAATCAAGGAAAATCGCCGCTCCGCAAAGGCATTTGTCAAAGCTGCCGCCGTGCCTTCCACTGCCGTATGCCATCCCTGCACAAAGGGAAACACATCCCCTCTGTATCCTTCCACTTCTGACAAAGCATAGGTCTGCACCTGTTTCCCTTGCTCTTTCAGGTAGTTCTGTACCTCAAAAATACTGTCCCCAATACCGCAGTCCACAGCAAGAAAAGAAATTGATGTTTCAGGCAGTTCCATTTCAGGCAATAACGCCATCATGTCCTCACTGCGGCAAAAACCCTGCCCCCATGCATCTACGCCATGTTTCTGCAAAAACAGTTCCCGACCAGCCGCCAATGTACGCCCCCATACCACGCCGCCGGTAACACTGCCGAAATGATGGCAGTACACGTCTGTACAGAGAAACTGCCGGAAGCCCTTTCGCCTTGCCCGCAGGGAAACATCATCATCCCAGAATTCCATGGTCTGAAACCAGCGGTCACCAAATCCCATCTTATCCAGTTTTTCCACATCATAAACCCCAATAACAGGCATGATTCTTGCCCGATGACGCCATTTCCCTTTTTCATAAAATTCCTTTGCAAAATCCTCCAATCCTTCCAAAGGACAGGGGGCAATCCCCTGACAATTTGATGTAAAAGGCGTCACTGGCGTTGCGCTGAGAGCATTTTCTTCTCTTTCTAAGCAATCCAGCAAATGGGAAAGCCAGCCCTCCGTCACAATGGTGTCATTGCTGACAAAAGCCAGATATCGCCCGCAGCATGCCCGAAAGGCAACGGAAAACATGAGCATGCCCACATTTTCCCGAAACCGTATGACTTTTGCGTTGGGGATGGTGTGAAAATACGCCGCCGTTTCGTCTTTGGAGCCATGGTCCAGCAAAAGCAGTTCACACTCCCTCAAATCCGTATGACGCAGGACGCTTTCCACACACTGTTTTGTATACTCCAAGTGATTGCAGGCAGGAATGAAAATGCTGACTTTCTTTGGCTCCATCCTTCGCGGATTCACCCGTCTGTGATGGGAAACAAATTCCTCCTGCCAATAAACTTGCCGTTTTTCTATATCCTCTGCCACACACCCCCAGAAATAAATCTCCTCCCTGAGTTCCCACAGAAAAGACAGGAGGGTATAGGATGCCAGTTCTACCTTCTGGTCTGTCTGGGTCAAATCCAGAAGGACAGCACGGACATTTTTCATCTGTCCGGCGTAATGGCAATTTTTCAGTTCTTCCACTGGGTCACAGATGTTTTCAATCTCTCCCAGCCAATTCCCCATTTTTCCAAAATCCCCCGCATTCCCTGCCGCTATCCTTTCCGCTTCTTCCAGCAAGCAGGAAAAAAGAGACATACAATCTCGAAACCAGTCCGTTTGCCAGCGAAATGTCATTCCTTCCATATACCCCCCTGCCTTTCAAAGTCTGCCAATGTGGGCAGATTTCCGTCCCTTTGGGACACAATGGGACGCATTCCCACAGTCAGCCCCCAATCCACGCCCACGTCTACATCATCCCAGCGAATGCCTCCATCCCCCTCTGGGTCGTATGCCCCACTGCACAGATAGCTCACCAGCGCAAAGTCCGACCGCACCAGAAATCCATGGGCAAATCCTTCCGGCAGGTACAACCCCTGTCTGTTTTCGTGGCTCAGCACAAGCCCCTCCCACCGCCCATAAGTAGGTGAGCCTTGGCGTAAATCTACCCCCACATCGAAAATCTCCCCGTAAAGCACCGTCACCAGCTTTGCCTGTGGGTTCGGGCGTTGGATATGCAGTCCCCGCAGCACATTTCTTTTGGAAAAGGTCACGAAACTCTCCCAAATTTCCCCATCCATACCCGCTCCCCGAAATGCCCCTTTTTCATATATTTTCAAAAAATATCCCCGCAGGTCTGTGGCATAAAAAGGTGTCACTTTCTGCAATCCTTCCAGTTTCAAAGGCGTAAATGTAAGTCCGCTCACAGCAGCCCCTCCTTTCGCCAGTGCCAAAGTCTGCCGATGCCCTCGGCAAAAGGCACCCGACAGCAAAATCCCGTATCCTGTTCCAACTCCTTAGTGTCAAAGTCCTGTTCTGTCAGGGAAACGCCAGAAAAGGGAATTTTTCCGAAGTCCCCTCCTCCTCCTGTCACTTCCATAGCTTCTTCCAGCCAATTCCGCAGGGGACGGGGCTTTCCACTGCCGATAATGTAGTTTTTGCCGTCCGCACCCCTTTCCCCTATGGCGACAAATGCCCTTGCCGCATCGGTCACATAAAGAAAATCATACATCTGCTCTCCTGCGGTCAAAGGCGGCACTTCCCCATTTTCCCATGCGTCCATAACCCTGCAAATGAGTCGGTCAGATTTTTCTCCCACGCCAAAAGTATTCGTGATGCGTCCTGTCACATGTCTGATGCCCCATTCCTTTGCCAAGGCACGGCTGAGGTTTCCGGCGGCGGTTTTTGCAAGGGCATAACAGTCCGTACCTTTTGGCGACAAACCAGCCTTTTTCGCTGCTTCCACTTCCGCCTCCATGATGCTTCCCGCAAAGATAAAGGTATGACACCCCAGTTTTTTTGCCAAAGCCAAGGCTTCTAATGTCTGCCTTATGTTTTCTGCCTGCAAAAAACCGTCTTTCCGCCCATCTCCCGCACTGCCAGCCCATGCCAGATGATAGAAAACATCATATTTCCGTTCTGTATCCCCCTGCCACACATTGGGCTGAAAGTCCAGCCCCTTTCGTTTTGGTAGATATGCCTCTTTTTCCGGCAAATCTATGACTGTCACGGAAATCTCTTTTTCCAGCAGTGTCCGCACCAGTGCCTGCCCCAGAAATCCGCAGCCGCCTGTCACCACAGCCCTCTCAGGCTTTCCGTATGGCGTCATAGAGCACCTCCCCCTCATAAGCCAGCTGTTCCGCCGTCAACCCCGGATAGACTCCCACCCAGAAGGTATCCCGCAAAATCCGGTCTGTCACAGGCAACTCCCCAATCACGCGATAATCCACCCCTTTTTCCAGCGTATCAAAGCAGGGATGCCGCAGGAGGTTCCCTGCAAACAGAGGACGGGTCTGGATGCCCTTTTCTTCCAGCTGGGAAACGATGTTTTCTCTGGAAATGTCTTCCCGACAGGTCAGCAGGAATCCAAAGGGACTTGCCATGGCGTTTTCCGTCACTTCCGGCAAAATCACTTTTTCGCCGCAATTTTCCAAGAGTGTCAGGAGATAGTCAAAATGGTACCGCCGTTTTTTCACAAAATCCGGCAGTTTTTCCAGCTGCGCCAATCCAATTGCCCCCTGCATTTCCGTAGCTTTCAGATTGAATCCCAAATGGGAATAGACATATTTATGGTCGTAGCCAAAGGGCAATTTGCCATACTGCCTGTCAAAACGATGTTTACAGCGGTTATCCTGCCCCGGGGCACAGGTGCAGTCCCGCCCCCAATCCCGGAGGGAAACCATGATTTTTGCCAGCAAATCATCATTGGTGCAGACAGCACCGCCTTCCCCCATGGTCATGTGATGGGGCGGGTAAAAACTAACGGTGGATAAATGCCCGAATGTGCCTGTTTTCTGCCAATTTCCATCTAAGCAGTAAGCAGCCCCCACAGCGTCGCAGTTATCCTCCACCAGCCATAAATCATGTTTTTGACAAAAATCCAATACGGCTTTCACATCAAAAGGATTCCCTAATGTATGGGCAATCATCACTGCCTTTGTTTTGGGAGAAAAAGCTTCTTCCAGCATGGAAACATCTATGTTGTACTGAGGCAATGTCACATCCACAAAGACAGGTACCGCCCCATACTGCAAGATGGGTGCAACCGTCGTAGGAAATCCAGCCGCCACGGTGATGACTTCATCCCCCCTGCAAATGCGTTTTTTTCCCAGCAAAGGTGAAGTCAAAGTATGGAATGCCAGCAGATTGGCAGAGGAACCGGAATTGACCAGCGCGCAATGCTTCACCCCTATGTATGCAGCAAAATTCCGCTCAAACGCCATGGCAAACCGCCCTGCCGTCAAACCAAAATCCAGCATGGCTTCTGTGAGATTTTCCATTTCTCTTTCGTCGTAGACCCTGCCGCCATAAGACACATGTTTTCCATCCCAGCGTTTCCCGTCATGGAAACAGTGGTAATATTCCCGTACTTTCCCCAGTATCTCTCGTCTTGCTTCCGCTTCCGTCATATCCATTCCCCTTTCTCATAAGCCGCCGCTTCCTGCCGCATTTCTTCTATCAAGTCGCCGCCTCTCTGCCAGACCTTCGTCCATGCCACCGTTGCCGAAACCGCCTGCTCCACATTCCAGTGTGGCGTCCAGCCCAGTTTTTCCTGTATTTTCTCCCCATTCAGCCGTAAAACCGCCTGTTCTCTGGGAAAATCCGTCCGTTCTGCCTGCCATGTCATGCCGTTCCCCCAATATTTGCAGAAAAGCCCAGCCAATTCCCCATTGGAAATATCCTCCCCTTTGGGTGCCACGTTGTAGCAGCCTGCCAGCTCCGGCGCCTCCCACTGTTTCCACGCCGTCCAGAGATATGCCGTCAAAGGCTCCAACACATGCTGATAGGGACGCACCCCTTCAGGATGTCGCAAAACAACGGGCTTTCGTTCTACTGCCGCCCGGATGCAGTCCGGCAAGATGCGATGTGCTGCAAAATCACCGCCGCCAATGACATTCCCTGCCCGCAAACGGGACAATGCTACTTTCCCTTGCAAAAAGCACCGCCCATAACATGCCGCCGCCAGTTCTGCACAGGATTTGCTGTTGGCATAAGGGTCAAAGCCATCCAAAGTGCTTTCCTCCCCTGCGGCTTCTTTCGTTTCGGCGTAAACCTTATCCGTCGTCACCACCACCACCGACCGCAGGCTTTCCACTTTTCGCAACGCTTCCAGCAGATATACAGTGCCCATAAGATTAGTTTCATAAGTCCGCACAGGCTGGATATATCCCACAGAAACCAAAGGCTGTGCCGCCAGATGGAAAACCACTTCCGGCTCCGCTTTTTTCACAAAAGCCGCCAGTTTTTTGGGCTGGCGAATATCCTCGTAACAAGACACCAGCCCTTTTTCCCAGTCCAGCAGCCCATACAGGCTTTTCCGCTCCGGTGCCAAGGCGTAACCGTAGACCTTTGCCCCCATATCCAGCAGCAAACGGCACAGCCATGCCCCTTTGAAGCCCGTGTGCCCCGTCACCAGCACCCGTTTGTCTTTATAAAAATTTCTCATTTCTCCCAAATCCGCCACGGCGCACCTTCTTTCCAGAGCTGTTCCAGTTTTTCTTTATCCCTAAGAGTATCCATGCACTGCCAGAATCCCCTGTGCTGATATGCCGCCAGTTCTCCTTCCGCTGCCAATGTGGACAGGGGTTCCTGTTCCAGTATGGTTTCGTCCCCTTTCAAATAAGAAAGGACAGAAGGTTCCAGCACCAGAAAACCGCCGTTGATCCAGCCGCTGTCACTGTCCACTTTCTCCCGAAAAGCACGGACACAGCCTGCTTCAATTTCTGCCGTACCGAATCGTCCTGCCGGCTGCACCACAGTCATAGTGGCTTTCTTCCCCATTTTTTCATGGAATGCCAGCAGTTTGGTGATATCCACATCTGCCACTCCATCGCCATAAGTAAGGAAAAACCGTTCTCCTCCCAAATAGGAAGCTGCCCGTTTCACACGCCCTCCTGTCATGGTATTCAAGCCTGTATCCACCAATGTCACCTGCCATGGTTCCGTCTGGCGGTGATGGATGATCATTTCCGTTCCTTTGCGAAAATCAAACGTCACATCGCTGTGATGGAGGGCATAATGGGAAAAATACTCCTTGATGCAGTACCCCTTATAGCCGCAGCAAATGACAAAGTCCGTCACGCCGTAGGCACTGAAAATCTTCATGATATGCCACAAAATGGGCTTGCCGCCAATTTCGATCATGGGCTTGGGGCGCAGATGGGATTCCTCCGCAATCCGCGTGCCAAAGCCCCCTGCCAGTATGACTGCTTTCATGGAAGCCGCCTCCCCAAAACATTCTGCTTTTCAGTATATGGAAAAAGCAGCCTGCCCTATGCCTGTTTTTGGGCATAAAAACCTGCTAACAAAAGTCAAGACCTTTTCGC
>UMFX01000004.1_pt1 | contig 18076 bp, 9 predicted proteins | sample 1965131 | NCBI WGS metagenome assembly UMFX01 (sample SAMEA4836058, study PRJEB28245) | human gut metagenome | biome: gut microbiome; material: fecal sample | place: Denmark | collected 2008 | reverse complement strand
ATGCGCTGTTCGCGTTCATGATTGCAGCGCTCATCTGTATCCCGCAGGCTTTGCAGATGCGAACGCAGGCGGCAGCCAAGCCGGGCACGGTTAAGCTTAACAGTATTTCGGCTCCGGCTTACAACAAAATCAATGTCAAATGGAAAAAGACATCAAGCGCCACTCATTACATCGTTTACTATAAAAAAGAAGGAACGAAAAAGTGGACAAAAATCAAAACGCTTGACAATTCCAAGAGCAGCTACACTCACACTTCTTCCAAGAAGTATCCAATCGTTGTAGGCCAGAAATATACCTATACCGTAAAGGCTTATAATAAGAAGACCAAAAAATCAGGGTCTTACAATAAGAAAGGCCTTACGGCTTATACCAAGCCGGCAATGGTAAAAAACATTAAAGCTACATATAAAGACGGTATTGTAACACTGACATGGGATAAAGCAGCAGGCGCTGACAAATATCTTGTATACCGTAAAGATAACGGTAAGTGGAAAATGCTGGCACTGAAAAATTCATTATCATATGAAGATGCAGCTTACAAAAAAGGTGAAGTCAATACCTATATGGTACGCGGTTATTACAGTGGTAAGAAGACGAAAGGAAGCTACGACAAGGACGGAGTTTCCGTTAAGGTTCCGGCTGATGCAGCAAAACCTACTGAGAAACCAGAGCCAACAGAAAAACCGGTGATTCCAACTCCTACCGCAACACCGTCTCCGAAACCTACAAAGGTTCCAGACCCAACAGAGACTCCGAAGCCTACCGAAAAGCCAGCGACTCCTACACCGACAGCTACACCGAAGCCGGTTACTCCAAAACCTACAAAGGCACCGGAACCTACTGAGAAGCCGGTAACCCCGATTCCTACTGCTACACCGACAGAGAAACCGGCAACACCTACACCAACCGCAACGCCGATTCCTACCGCTACTCCTACACCGACTCCAGAACCGGAGATGAGTGTTGAGGAAATGGCCTCCGAGGTTATCAGATTGACAAACATCGAGAGAGTTAAAGCAGGACGTTCACCGTTACAGTATCACGCAGGGCTCCAGAGAGCAGCAATGGTCAGAGCTGAAGAGATTACAAGAAAATTCTCTCATATAAGACCAGACGGAACAGACAGTAGTACAGCATTATATGAAAACGGAGTAGCTTGTGACGGAGGAGAAAACATCGCTGCAGGCCAGAAAACCCCAGAAGCAGTTGTCAGAGCGTGGATGAACAGCTCTGGACATAAAGCAACAATGATGCAGCAGAGCATTACACATATCGGGGTTGGCGTATGTAAAAGCCCAATCACCGGGCAGTGGCTATGGGTTCAGGACTTTTCATCAAATCCGGATTTAAAGGGAACTGTTAATTTTAATGCAAATGGAGGATTATTTATAAGCAATAATAGCAATCTTGTATCAATTGTAGAGCCAGTTGGAAGAGACATGGACATTTCTACAATTGAAACTCCTGTGAAAGAAGGATACACCTTTAATGGTTGGACATATCATGAATCTATAATAACTAAATTTAGAGTTCAGAAAAGAGTGCTAGAGATAATCGCGACCTGGACGCCAATTTCCGAATCTTAAACACAAAAAACAACGCATCGTAAGATGCGTTGTTTTTTATTTTTTTTGTTCTATTGTTACCTTTATCTTTCAGCTTTTTCAGATTTATTTTCTTTTCCGTCTATGTTTCCTCTTATTTTTCTTCTTTTCATCAAGAAGTAAATATAAGCATCCGGTAAACGCAATTGCGACAAATCCTACAAAGCCATACATCCAGGTTCCATCAGAACCGGTCATCGGCATTAAGAACACCTGATTGTTTTTGATTTCATACTTGCAATCAAAGAAATACCATTTTTTCGTATAGTTTGTATCTTCTTTTGCAAGGTCTTTGTTTACATTTCCGTATGAGTCAGCTTCATCTTTCGTTAGCTGTAACGGAAGTGTTACCTTGATTACGTCTGTCAGCAGTGCACATCCATCAACAGTCTTCGTCTCTCTGATTTCATAATCACCCTGGTCAAGATTCTCCCATGTGATTTTTCCATCTGCGTCAGTTGTTGCTGTTGCAGTTTCACCAACATTCAACAGGCGGCTAAAGCTCTCGCTCTTGTTCTTTGTTGCTGTTTCAGATTCTTTTACAAATTTCAGTTCAAATTCAACGCCAGCAAGCGGTGAACCGTCATCTTTATATTTTGTAAGCTGTACCTTTGCAGGTTCAAGGTCGTTGTATACTGTCTTTGACAGGTCAACGGTAGAACCATTCTGTGCATCTGCAAGATTTACTACGAATGGCTCGCTGTTCAAAACATATGAAGCAGGAGTACTTACTTCTGTAAATCTCAACTGTCCGTAATAAGGAAGAACAATATTGTTGTTAAATTTGAAGAACTCATCTGAACGATACTGTGTTAAGCTTGTTACAACATGGTTGTCATCAAATCTTACAATACCATTTGCGTCAGACTGTAAATACCATGTACGTTTTACATTATCAGAATTTCCATTAAAGTCGTCAATGTATTCTACCTTGAATATGGTGCCGGAAATCGGGTTCCCTTTTGCACTTAATTTCTTGATAGTCATACGGCTGTCTAAGACTTTCGGGTCATCTGAAAACTGTACTTCAATTACACGGTCTTTGTCCTGAGGCATTGTTACAGAGAACGATTTTGTTACTCCATAATTATTATGTCCAAGAGGAGCTTCTATTTCAGTTACTTTATAGCTTGTGATTTTTGGATTCAAAGCCATATTGGCGATACCCTCATCATCTCCGGTGTATTCATCGATATTATCAATTACTTCATCAGAAGAATCAGAATAATCAGCATCAAGTAATGCATCTACATCTTCAGAAATCGCATTGTTTGTATTCACTACGTCGTCAGAGATGTTGTCAGATGTAGTATCTACATCTTCCATATCAGTATATGCAGTTTCATCAGACGTTTCGTCTGTTGCAAGCGCATCATCTAAAGGTGCAATTGTTGTTTCATCCACTACTGCCCGACCGGTATCCTCATAATCATTTGCTACAGCTGCCTGATATGCATTATTCGGAAGCTGTAAGTGATTTGAAATACCATTCTCTTCAGTTGTTAAGGTACCGGTAAATCCACCACCTGTAACTGAGAATTTACCACCTTTCAGTGAATATCCATCTAAGTCCATAAGGTCTTGTCCTGCTCTTGACGTCTTCTTTACGTAGACATATCCGGTTCCAGGTGTCGGCGGTTCATCCGTCGGTGTTGGTATTGGAGTTGATGTCGGCGTAGGTGTATTCGTCGGTGTTGGAGTAGGTGTATTTGTAGGTGTCGGTGTCGGAGTCGGCGTATTTGTCGGTGTCGGCGTCGGAGTGCTTGTCGGTGTTGGCGTCGGTGAATTGCTTGGGGGCGGTGTTACCGGCTGTGTGATTACTGGTGTTGGAGTAGGTGTATTTGTCGGTGTCGGCGTCGGAGTGCTTGTCGGTGTCGGAGTCGGTGAATTGCTTGGAGTCGGTGTTACCGGCTGTGTGATTACTGGTGTCGGTGAAGCTGTCGGAGTTAAGTTCACGATACCTCTATCTCCACCAAATGTCTGCAATTCGCCAGATTCGTCTCCTCTGTTTTTTAATGCTTCATATGTAGAGCGGTTCCATGTTAATGTGTATTTCTTAGTTGAATCAAAGATATATCCAGCAGGAGCACTGTATTCTTTACAATATAATGTATATGAATCAACATCTCCATCTATTTGCTGAATTGTTTCAATATCTGTGTATCCATCGTCATTTGTTTCAAGAGTAGCAATTGAATTAATGCAATCTTTATTATCGTAAATATCAAATACAACTCCTTTTACAGGTTTTCCATTGCCATCAACCTTCTTTACTCTATAACGTAATCTCCATTTTTCAGAAACCTTCTCGTCATACACACCAAGTCCATTGATACCATTTTCTCCAAATGTTCTGGTCTGGCCATCATCATTTGCTTTTGTTAAAGTTAAATGATATATAGTATCATTTCTCTGATATCCTTCTGGCGCTTCTATCTCACGGCAATATACAGTAGTGCTGTTGACGTCTCCGTCAAACTCCATCCTGTAAGTTCCAGTGTAACCATCTCTGTCAGATGTAAGTCTTGCGATTAAGTTGTTACAGTTTCTGTCACTATAGATTCCGAATACAGCATTGCTTAACGGAGTTCCATCTGCTGCATCCATTTTCTTAGTCATCAAATCAACGTTCCAGCCATCCGGGTATTCAATGATAGTTAAGTCTTCAGCTTCCAGGTCTGGAATCGTGTAAACTCCATTGCTATCCAGACGTCCTGTCAGTTTGATTGAATGTGTCTGAGTATCAAGCTTATATCCGGCCGGAGCCTTAACTTCTGTTACCCATAAAGAACCGGAAGGAATTGCCCAGGTTCCGTCATCAAGTTTCAACGGGTCATCACTCCAGCTTCCATTAAAGTTTGAAACATAATGGTTGCTGTCATATAAAACTTCACCGTTTGAATCAGTCTCGAAATACCAGGTGTACATAGGATTATATCCATCCTCTGGCTCTAATGGAGAATAAACAACTTTGAAAGTTGCTCCTGAAAGAGGTCTTCCATTTGGGTCTGTTTTTGAAAACATTTTTCCTGTTAATCTGAACGGGTTATTCGCAACTGCCGTTCCGGAATTTCCGGTCTCAACGTTTGTGAATTTGTTTATCGTCTTTCCTGCTATTATATCAAAATAATACGTATTCGTATTCTGTACGGTTCCAGGGTTACGTTTTGATTCCTGCAGATAATATCTACCAGGTTTCAATCCTTCTACCATGACAGAATATGATGTATCATCTGTATTGTTAGCAGAAACAGCCACCGTCTTAACTAATCCAGAGCATGTCTTTGTTGCAGTATCATAGTCTGAATAAATCTTAAACTGAGTGTTAATATACAGTCTCGGTGTTTTTGAAGTAAAGTTTGACGGATGGTATATTTTCTTGTTTAGCTGGAAATCTCCAGTGTCTGGGGTGTTTATAAACGTTGGAACGTTATATAATAATGTACGCGTTTCGTTATCAACTGCTTTTAATGATACAGTTACAGGTTTGCTGTTAAGCTGATATCCATCAGGTGCTTCTACTTCTGTAATTGTTAAACATCCAGGAGGTAATACCGGGTCATTTGCTGCATTCAGCGGAGCCTCTGATGACGGAACAGTTTTTCCGTTTGGTAATTTATATTTAGTATAAATATGTTTATTATCAAGAATAATTTCGCCATTAGTATCGGTTTTTGCATACCATGTTGCTTCCGGAGAACTTGTTGAGTTTGGTTTATACTCAATTTTAAAATATGCTCCAGATAAAGGTATTCCTTCGTTATTTTCTTTCTTCAAAATTATTCCATGATAATACTGTGTATAGTTAAGAACGTATGTTCCTGAAACATTCTCTGTGACACTGTCGTTTTCAACGTCATTTCCTGTCTGCCATGAAGGATTAGATTCGTTTAGATAAAAGATATATTTGTCGTGATTTAACACACAGCCATTACTGTTAGTTTCTTCAACTACTTTATATTTACCTTTTTGAAGGCCCTCAATACTTACACTATCTCTTGTAGCGCCAGACAGTGTTACGGTTTTTTGTTCCTTCCAAGCATTGTTTGTATATCTGTATATTGTAAATTTTGTATTCAATCTTACACGATAAAACTTTGCTGCCCATTCTTCGTTAACAAGTCTCTTCCTGATGGTGATACTATATCCAGAAGTTCCTGTAAAAGAGTTGTCACCTGTCAGCTTTTGATAATTTCCTGACAAAGCAGCATTTCCTACAGCATCAAGTCTTACTGTAAGTTTGTTTGTCTTTGAATTATAGGTTGCTGTAGCTGTTATTTCAAACGGGAACTGGTTTGACGCATACCATCCAGCATGTTGCCCTTGTCCCCAAGTTTCACAATCAGCACATATTAACTGATATGTATTTAACCATGCTTTAAAATTTTTCATATTTGCTGCATCGTACGAATTTGTAAGTCCGGAAACCCATTTAGCAATAGCAGCTTGACCGCTTGATGTAATACCTAACATTATAGTTCTGTATCCAACTGCGCCAATACCGACATTTGCACCATGAGCCTGTCCTACGCCGATTGTGCCAAAATTTTTAGTATTAGTTCCGCTTGCATAAGCAACGATATCATCCTCATCTTCTGGTGGAGTATTAACATTTCCGTATATTTGTTCTATTTCGTCAACATCATCTTTTGTTATATAGTTATCTTTAATTGGATGCCATGCTCCAAAATAGCTTTGTCCTGAACCAAACATACAAATATTGTTTGTATCATCAATGGTTATATACTCATCATCTTTGAGGCTAACGTTATAAGTGTAAATTTTTCCTGAATCGGAATCTACTGTTGTAAAGTTTACGGCTTCAGGGTTTTCCTCGCCTGCACCATTTAACACTTTTACAACAGGATTAATTTCATTAAAAGTATTAATATTAGATACCTGTACAGTAAAAGTTACATTTGATTGTTCTGACGCATAAAGTTCGCCATATTCAAGTCTTTCGCCGTTCATTCTTACGTCAATACTGTCATTTAAAACTTTAATCCTATGGCCATCAAGATGGTCTACTACATTGATAGTTGTATCTACATACCATCTGTATTTAGGTAATGTAAAATATGAAACAACATATCTTAATGTATAGCTTCCAGGCTTAGACACATCAAAATCTCCAAGGTCGCCTGTTGTTGACATTCTAAATCTTGAGATATCGTATCCATTAGTTACGACGTCTGGATTCCAGCTTGTGTCATTTACTAATACATTATAAGTTTTGCCCTGCAATACAGTACCAGCCAATTCTGGAACACCTACTCCATCTGCGTCTCCTATTGGAGCCCAGTCTGGAAGAATATTGTCACATTCGCTGGATTTGGCTGTAGCCATATCTGCATCTTCAACTACAACGAATTTAACCTCTTTGTTCCAGTAGTAGTCTGGATTGTCTTTCAATGACTCTTTGTATACTACAGTAAAAGAATCGTCGTCATTCCATGTTTGCTGGTCTGTGTTTCCATCTACAGATACTACTTCAATATTAGTGTTTTCGTATTCACTATAAGTATTGATGTCAAAATACTTGTCTTTCTTTGCGACAGCTTCAGTTTTGTATATGTATGATGCACATGAAGGGTAGCCCTCTTCATCTGCGATATCACCTTCTGTATCAGATTTTGCCTCATCAGCTGCAAGTTCTTTTTCTTCATCAATCTCGTCACCAGTAACTAATTCGGTTGAGATGTTACTGTCATTTAATAATTCATCTTCATTTTCGTCTTCATTACTCGTTGTTACAGATGGGTCTGTTTCTTCTTCAATACTTTCAGTGGTACCATCACCTTCCTCTCCATCCACAACAGCTTTATCTTCACTGCTGCTTCCGTCAATTCCAATGTCGTCATTAACAGTCAAGTCTCCCATCTTGTCGTCTGCGTCAGCATCATCTTCCGCCGTTTCACTTCCGGCTTCAGTACCCTCAGTTTCAGTACCAGTACCTTCAGCATCTGCTGTCTTATCAACGTCCTCAACGGTATCATTAACTGTCAAATCGCCAGACAAGTCATTTTCAGTCTTATCCTCTTTGCCGTCTGCTTTTCCGTCTTCGCTCTTTTCGTCGTTAACGGTCATGTCATCGGCCAGGTCTTCCTGAGTATCTTTCTTGTCTTCTGCTTTTATTTCCTCAACTGTAATATCGTCTTCAGGGGTCTCTGTCTTCTCAAACCCAATCGTTATTGTCTTATCCGCATTAACAAAGGTTGGATACATAAAAGACGTAACCTTTTCGTCAAACCCGGTTTCTTCGGGCTTGCTCGTGTCGTCGTCTACAAGCTCGTACAGGTTAATGACATACCCGTCATCTGCCTCGGCTTTGACACTTACGATATTGTCAGCTTCCGCTTCGTATACGTACATGTAAGCACTCTCTGCTGCATTCTCGCTTGAGACAAGCAGGCCGTTCTGGTCATACACGTCTATATACTCACTGCCATCCTGTTTTTCATCCAGGCGGATGGTCTGCTCCTGGTCTTTTCCTTCTGATATGATGGCTTTACCACCAGTTGTTTTAAGGTTAAGGAAAAGGAATTTCGTTTCTTTTTCTTCGCTGCTGTCATCGTTATTATCTTCAAGATTAAATGTCTGTGATACGGTGCCGTCGTCATTTACAACAATATTGTCAGCGACATTATCGCTTGCATATGCGGTATATGAAGACAGAACCGGCGATGCGGCGGTCATTACAGCCATTGCGATAGACAGAGCCTTGTACTTTAAGTTCTGCATCTTGTTTTTAGTCCTCCTTTTTATATTATTTTTGTCGGTTTCCGGGGATTCCCGGAGCCAAGGCCGGAGGAAAAGGCTGTACGGAAACAAGGTCTCGAACAGTTTTCCCTGCAACCTTGTAAATCCGATGCGTTACTTAATTGTTACAGCCGCATATATATACGGCCAACAAACGAAGGTAAGAAGTTTACCTTCGTTCATATATAATATGAAAAATAACACAAAAAAAAGAAATTTTTTGGCTTTACACTTCTGATGCCGGCAGCCAGCGGCTTTGCCGGCAGGTCTGCCGGTCGGAAAGAGTCTCGGCAACAAACACGCAGTTTTCAACCCGCAAAAAAACCGGCAAATTATGCCGGTTCAAATCTCAAACTCATCTTGTTCTTCCATCTGCATCGCCTGCATCAGGTAAGCTTTGATTATAGTATCATCGTCTTTTTTGGAATCAGGCGAGGCATTCTCCATATCCCTCAAAAAAACGGCAGCCAGTTTACTTTTTGCGGACGCTATCTCATACTCACACACCGCAGCATCACCATTCACCAAATCAAACGCCTTTTTGACATTTTCAGGATTACTTAATCCGAAATCAATGTATTCCTTCAGCAGCTCGGCGTCGTGGCTTATGACAGTCATCGCCAGGATGGCGGCATCCTTTTCATGCAGGTATGCAGCCAGTTTTTTTCCGTCTTTTGTTGCCCTTTCTTTTTGGCTCATGTTACCGTAAGTCTTAACTGCAACACGGCAGCCGGTATCAAAGACTGAAGACTGATAAGCCTTGTTGACGATTTTTTTAAGCATTCGTTTTTGGGCTTTCAGCGAAAATGACAGCACTGGTGAAAAGCATACTTTCGCGACATCGTCAAGCAGTTTCTTCCTGTCTGCAATCAGCATCGCACGAGGGAAGAAATAAGACTGACTATTTACGTTTACCTGGAAGGTGCCTCCGATTATATGGATTCTATGGACGTCACTATTGACTATCCCGGTGATGCACGTGCTCAGGATATCCGGCAGATTGGAGAAGCCATCAAGGCTTATTGACTTTACGTTCCGGAAGTTATAGTCTTGAACTCTTACAAAACCAGGCAGATACAGGCTTTCAGCTGTACAGTCTTCAAACGCCATTGACTCAATAATGAGAGGCTTTTTTCGGTCAGGTACAAATGTCAGTGACGTCAGTGGTGAAGAATCAAATGCCATTGGGCCTATATCATCAACACTGGCGGGAATTGTTGTGGTTGTCAGGCTTTTGCAGTTGTGAAAAGCGCAATAACCAATCTTTTTCAGGCCTTCATTTAACACGATTTCAGTCAGGTAAACACTTGACATAAAGGCATACTTATCAATCAGCCTGAGGCTCTGCGGGCAAACAACCTTATTGACCGCGCTTCTGTCAAACGCCGACTCTTTAATGATTTTAACGCCCTCTTGGATTTTTATACATCCGGATTTTCCGCACGGAACGGCGACAAGTATCAGCCCGTCTTTCGTGTATATGATGCCGTCAATGCTGATGTATTTTGGATTGTCATCATACACCTCAAAATCTGTAATATCCAATGGTGACGTGAGGAATGGTCCATAGTAGTCCAACACCTGTCTTACATCATCGTTTTCAAACACAAGAATCGTTTTTCCGTTTTCTTTTTTAAGCTTCATAAGTTTTCTTTTCCTTTCTTTTTTGTACTTATACATACAGTATGCCGGATTTCGCCGGTAGCAAAATACAAAACCCCCGCTGCCGGCAAAGACAGCGGGGGTTTAAAACAAAGAAAGGAACGAATACGACGGCGAATCCGTCTTATGTATTGAAGAAGATGTTTCTTCCTCATCTCTTGTATATAGTATACCAGATTTTCCGTTGGGCGCAAATTTTTGTCGGATTTTTTCGCAGCCACGAGAGGTCGGGCGCTGCCGGTGGCTTTCCGGAATTTTTGCAAAAAAATAAGCCGTGCAATGATGCACAGCCAAAGGACGTTCAGTGGAAAAGCCTCTTCTTCCACAAATAAAGTATAGCACAAAATATGTCAAATTGCAAGATGTAAATTACATATACAGTATATCATATTTTTCACCAAATGCAACAGCAAAGCCGCAAAACCTTCCGGCGGTACATTATCTTGGGGATGTATGCATTCACACCACCAAAGCATACCTCCAAAGCACAGTTGCATCTCGGGTCATAGTAGTCCGAGGCCTCGTGAACCCTCCACGCCTAATCCGCTTTCGCGAATATAGACGGGGCTTCCAAACTCTGCATGAACTTTCGTTCATGCCTGCTACTTTAGGTAGGAGTGGATTCCTAACTACAGATACAGCGCAAACTCAGTGACTCTGTCGCGCGGCATCGCCTTCGGCCGGAGATTCAGGCTTTGCCTTGGATGCGCAGAGTACCGCATAAGCGTTAATTAGTGTGGCCAGGCAGCAGCTGGTCCGTCTGTTGAGTTCTGGGACTTTGGCCAAAACTAACAACTCTTCCTTTGCAGAAAGAGATTTAAGGAGTACACGGATGAAGAACCGTGCACAGATATTTTTAGATGCGGAAAGGTCGCAGTTATAGACCTTACCGGTTGTAAATTTACATAATTCGTAAGTATTAAATCCTGCATCTTTGCCGCGGAGAACTTTTCCGGAGCCGTCAAAAGCAAGACGTGATGTATTTACAGCGCAGATATAAGAAACACGGATTCCGTTTCTGGCAGCAAGCGCTTCAACGCGGTGCTGGATATCACGTTTCCTCCACAAGGAAAGTTTCTGTTTGTTCCCTCTCTTCTTTTTCTTCATATTGAGGTGCTCAAAAACAATAACGTCCGCTTTGGATTCCATGGCGAATCTGACAATCTTCACAGCTGTTTTAATGGAGATTGCCTCATTATAGTTATTTGCCAGCCTCAAAAGTCTTGGTGTTTTATGATTACCATTCTGTTGCGCTTTTTTGATAGAATTCAACAATCCATACATACGGTCTTTTTCTACAGGATGATTGATGAATCGCTGCCCTGTGACAGTTCCGTCTTTATGTACTACTGAACACACTGCATCTGTATTGATTCCCAAATCTACTCCAATCACAGTCTCGACTTCCTTATCTTTCTTAAACTTCGGAAATTTAGAGCCTGCCAGTTCATAAGAAATGCGGAGTTCATATCGGTGATTACGTTTTACAAGAACCGGGGCAGAAGCTTTCCATTCTTTCATATGATTGTAGGCATACATGAAATCACAGTCACGTATTACAAAAGTCTCCCAAATCCAGTCCTTACCATTATATAATTTCAGGCTTACGATATTTGCCTCTTCGCTGTCAAGAAATGTATTATTTCTGTAAAAGCACGGCATTGTATTCTGATTTCGGTTCAGATATGGTCTGCGACCATGTTTTCCGCCATCTTCCCATTTCTGTAACTGGGAGCGGTAAGACAAAATCAGCCCGATTGCAGTGTTTATTGCATCACGTCTGAGATAACTCGGAAATTTATAAAATTCCTTATCGAAACGCTTATATACAGCATCATTATTTGTTGTGGAATGGATTAAACGTTCCATTTTCTGCTGTCTTCTCTGCTGTGCTGAAATAATAACTTTTCCATCATCGCCTGTTATACTTTCAAGAGATTTCAATTCGTCATAGTGACGTATTGCAATGTCAGAGATATAATGTACGGCATTGTGGTATATTTTAATTGTCTTGTCGAAAATATGATAGGCTTCTGTGATTTTTAATCCATATGATGCTTCACCGTTACCGGTTCAGCACCAGAGCAAGCATGATACTGTCGCCATACATTGACACCTCCTTGTCTTAAAATTTCTTACATATATAATATGCAGGATTTTTAAAAGTTTTGTCGTTTTTTGCGAAAAAAATGCAAAGTTTATTTTGCCAGTTTCCCGTAACAGCACTTACCACGCCTAAACGTCAGACATGACATTTTTAGATGTCTGACGCTATAGACGGGGTATGCGTGCATGGCTGTTCTAGTTTTTATTTAATTAAAGCATTAAGTATTGGTTCAATATCTGATGTGTCATAGCAGTTTATTACTACCCTTCTGACCTTGACGAAGTTGTTATCCGACAAGGAGACCAACCTGTACGGAAGCTCTATCTCATCAGCATGACACCACCCAAAAGCACCATATGCAATCTTAAGCCGGTTATTGCATTTTTGCGGGCGATTCTGAAACTTCAGGTTTCGGAGAGGGCTCTTGCTGAATGCATGATACATAACATCCAGCACTGTGTCAGGATGGTGATATTATCAAGCATAGGACACATACGAAATGCATATTCATCAATATGAGTGAGACCTTCGTTCAGTACGACCTCTCTTAGATTTTCGCATTTATTAAATGCATAAGGAACGATTGCCTATTAAATGCATAAGGAACGATTGCCGTTACCGTTTTTGGCAGTATGACTTTTGAAGCCTTACTGTTTGTAAACGCATCGCCGGCAATCATTTCTGTACCAGGAGCAATTTCTACAGTCCCCTTCTTGTCTGGTGGCACGGCAACCAACATAAGCCTTGCTTTTCCGTTAGGCATTGTCTTCTTTTTGCCATAATACAAAAGCCCGCCTTCTGAATAAAGCCTTGGATTCTCGGCATCAACCTCATAATCGGTAACGCCGTTTTCCTGAACGTTTTCTATCATCTTTATTATTTTCCCCTCGTTTGTATCATCTTTTCCGATGTACGCGATTACTTTTTCGTTTTGCTGTATTATTTTCATTGGCTTTTTTCCTTTCTTTTTTTTATATTTATACATACAATATGCCGGTTTTCGCCTGTAGCAAAACACAAAACCCCCGCTGCCGGCAAATACATCTGCAAATACAACTGCTCTTCTGCAGGCAAAAAAAGAAGCGCCGCATTCGCGGCACTTCAGGCTTCATAGCAAAAATTTTTGTTTACAGGAACTATTTCCAAGCGCCTGCAGCATACACGCATTCATATCAGCCGCATCTGTCCTGAAATCGTTTTCCAAAACAACCTCAATATCTTTCATATTGTGCAGGCCAAACTTCAGGTAATCCATCAGCTTCTTTGCATCTCCAGATTTATAGAACGCTCGGATGATATTTCTGCTATGCATTTTTAATACTTTTTTTGCTTTTTCTTTTATTTCGCTGTCTTCAGTATTACAATACACCTTCATCGCCGCATCATATGACGCATCCAGCGGAGTCTCTGCTGCATCCATGGCATACATCTGCAGGTCATACAGCTTCTCATTTAATGGCTTTTCGACAAGCTGCATTTTTTCAATGAATGTTCCTTTTACATACCCATCCATTATTTTGGGGATATATACATTTACACCACCAATGCATACCTCCAAGGCACAGTTACATCTCGGGTCATAGTAGTCCGAGGCCTCATTAAGAGGTACGAAATTCCTGACAATTAAAGCATTAAGTATTGGCTCAATATCTGATGTGTCATAGCAGTTTATTACTACTCTTCTGACCTTGACAAAGTTATTATCCGAAAGTGAGACCAGCCTGTACGGAAGCTCTATCTCATCAGCATGGCACCACCTAAAAGCACCGTATGCAATCTTAAGCCGGTTATTGCATTTTTGCGGGCGATTCTGAAACTTCAAATTTCGGAGAGGACTCTCGCAGAATGCATTAGACATAATATCCAGTACCGTATCAGGGATGGTGATATCATCAAGCAAAGGGCACATACGAAATGCACATTCATCAATATGTGTGAGGCCTTCGCTTAGAACGACCTCTTTCAGGTTTTCGCAGTTATTAAATGCATAAGGAGTGATTGCCGTTACCGTTTCTGGCAGTATGACTTTTGAAGCTTTACTGTCTGCAAACGCATCGCCAGCAATTATTTCTGTACCGTAAGCAACCTTCACAGTTCCCTTTTTGTCTGGCGGCGCGGCAATCAGTGTAAGTCTTGTTTCTCCGTTAGGCATTGTCTTCTTTTTGCCATACAAAAGCCCGTCTTCTGAATAAAACATTGGATTCTCGGAATCAACCTCAAAATCGGTAACGCCGTTCTCCTGAATGCTTTCTATCATTTTCATGTTCATGATTTTCCGTTCGTTTGTCTCATCTTTGCCGATGCACGCAATTACTTTCTCGTCTTGCTGTATTATTTTCATAAGCTCTTTTCCTTTCTTTTTATATTTATACATGCAATATGCCGGATTTCGCCGGCAGCAAAACACAAAACCCCACGCTGCCGTCAAAGGCCGCGGGAGGTCTGGCGCTGCCGGCAAATCATCGGCAACCATAACTACTCTTTTTCCGGCAAAAAAGAAGCGCCGCAAATGCGGCGCCTCAGGCTTCATAGCAAAAATTTTTGTTTACAGGAACTATTTCCAAGCGCCTGCAGCATACACGCATTCATATCAGCCGCATCAGTCCTGAAATCGCTTTCCAGAACAGTCTCAATGTCTTCCACCTTATGCAGGCCCAGCTTCAGGTAATCCATCAGCTTCTTTACATCTTCAGATTTATAGAACGCCTGGATGATATTCTGGCTGTGTGTTTGTAATATTTTTTTTGCTTTTTCTTTTATTGCTCTGTCTTCAGTATTACAATACACCTTCATCGCCGCATCATATGACGCATCCAGCGGAGTCTCTGCTGCATCCAAGGCATACATCTGCAGGTCGTGCAGCTTCTTATTCAGCGGCTTTTCGGCAATCTGCATTACATCAGAAATATCTTTAAGGAATTTTCCTTTTGCATTCCGCCCCATTATCTTGGGGATGTATGCATTCACACCACCAAAGCATACCTCCAACGCACAGTTGCATCTCGGGTCATAGTAGTCCGAGGCCTCATTAATAGGTGCGAAATTCCTAACAATCAAAGCATTAAGTATTGACTTAATATCTGATGTGTCATAGCAGTTTATTACTACCCTTCTGGCCTTGGCAAAGTTATCGTCCGAAAGTGAGACCAGTCTGTTCGGAAGCTCTATCTCATCGGCATGACACCATCCAAAAGCGCCGTATGCAATCTTAAGCCGGTTATTGCATTTCTGCGGGCGGCTCTGAAACTTCAAGTTTCGGAGAGGACTCTCGCAGAATGCATTATACATAATATCCAGCACTGTGTCAGGGATGGTGATATCATCAAGCAAAGGACACAGACGAAATGCATATTCATCAATATGTGTAAGGCCTTCATTCAGGACGACCTCTCTCAGATTTTCGCAATTATTGAATGCATAAGAAGTGATTGCCGTTACCGTTTCTGGCAGTATGACTTTTGAAGCCTTACTGTCTGCAAACGCATCGCCGGCAATTATTTCTGTACCGTAAGCAACCTTCACAGTACCCTTCTTGTCTGGCGGCACGGAAATCAACATAAGCTTTACTTTTCCGTTAGGCATTGTCTTTTTCTTACTATACAAAAGCCCGCCTTTTGAATAAAGCCTTGGGTTCTTGGCATCAACCTTATAATCAGTAACGCCGTTCGCTTGAACACTTTCTATCATTTCTATTAATTTCTGCTCATTTGTATCGTCTTTTTCAATACACGCGATTACTTTTTCGTCTTCTTTGATTATTTTCATAAGATTTTTTCCTTTCTTTTTTTTGCTTTTATACATACAGTATGCCGGATTCTGCGGGCAGCAAAAAGGCCGCGGCTCAAAGCCGCGGCACACACGTAGAAAGAAAGGAATTCCGACGGCGAATCCGTCTGACGTATCGGAAGGAGCTGTCCTTCTCGCTTACATATATAGTATACCAGATTTTTTGGCTGGTGCAAATTTTTATCGGATTTTTTTGCCGGCGATGGACGGCGGAGGGATGACCCGGGATTTTGTATTGCTGGCTGAATTTTTGCCGACAATTTTTGCAAAAAAAAGAAGCTGCGCATATTTTGCACAGCCAGGTGACGCCCAGCGAAAAAAGCCTCTTCTTTCACAAATACATTTTAACATAAAACATGTCAAATTTCAAGCGGCAAGTTGTAAGTTATGATTTCAGTATAGCATACTTTCTGCAAAATACAACAGCGAAGCCGCAAAAACTGCAGGCAATACAAAAAGCAGGCCGCAACAAATGCAGCCTGTAGTTTCCGTCTCACCAGCCATCATCTCAGCCGGCAAATTCCCGTTCAATCCTGCCAGCAACTTCAAGCCTGTCCTCATCAATCGCAAACGCCCAGATATCGCGCATAAATCCGATAAGCTTTTTGCGCTTACGCTTAAACGAAAAGCCCCGGCAGCAGATTCTTTCCATGGCCATTATCGCTTCTACGCCATCATCCATCCGTTTCGGAACGAAGAACATATGGTCATCATACTTGATTTCGTACACTCCACTTTCGTCCTTTCCGTTCATATCCTCCTGAAGCATATTTCTACCTCCGGCAGCATGCGGATGCCTTCTTTTGTATCTGGTATTGCTGGAGTTGCTTTTTCCATTATTTTTGTCATTATTTTTATCTCCTTTCTTTTTGACTTCCAGTATTGCCGGCATATTTTATCTACACTTCCAATATGTCGGATTCTGCCGGCCGCAAAACATCGGCAAAACGCAAAAGCCCCGCTGCCGGCAAAGACGGCGGGGCTCAAAAACAAAGAAAGGAACGAACACGACGGCGAATCCGTCTTATGTATTGAGGAAATTCTTCTTCCTCATCTCTTGTATATATTATACCAGATTTTTCGGCAAGCGCAAATTTTTGTCGGATTTTTTTTCGCTGGCAGCAGATGACGACAATCGGCATTCAATGCAGCATCCGGCAGCCGGTACAATATTCGTCAGCTGGTATCCGGAATCCTGTATTCCGCCAGCAGCTTTTTGCCGCCCGCCGCCTCTTTATACAAGCAAACGAAGCCTCACGCCAGCCATTGTACTACTTGACCGGCCAGTACTCTCCCGCCCGCCTTATCTTCTTTACAGGGCAAATCTCAGACTTCCGTTTGCGAACAACCCTTCTTTCCAGGCGCCTTCGGCGCCGGCAACCACGTTTCATGAGCCATAAACAAATAAACAAAAGAACATTCCAAAAGAATCCTCAAAAGAACTTTAAAAATAACTCCAAAAGCAATCCCAAAGAGCCCAAATAAAGCCTCAAAAAAATTTCCAAAATAACCACCAAAAGAATCTCCCCTCCACGCAAAAGAGAATCTCTTCTCTTCGTTTCCGAAACAAAAAAAAGCCAGCCCCGCGTTAGCGGGGCTGGCCAGGCTTTTCAAAAGATTTAAAAAAGTTTAGAAAATAATCGAGTGCCGGCAAAGAATGACTGGCGACGATACTGGATTGACTAAGTTAAGAAACTTTTGTGTAGGTATCGGCTACATTGGAAGGAAAATTGGCGGTACCATAATCACCATTAAATGTCTCGCCGATAACGTTTCGCCATGTGCCGGAGAGAAAGTAATCTGTTCTGGCAAATTTAAATGTAACGCCGGTTTTGATGGTTGTCAGACCGCTGCAGTCGTAAAACATAGAGCTCATATTCGTTACCTTCGCTGTATTAAACGAAGTTAAATCAAGGCTTGTCAGACCTGAGCAGCTGTAGAACATAGATTTCATACTCGTCACATTCGCTGTATTAAGCGGTGTCAAATCAAGGCTAGTCAGACCGGAGCAGCGGTAGAACATAGATTCCATATTCGTCACCTTTGCTGTATTAAGCGGTGTCAAATCCAGGCTTGTCAGGCTGGAGCAGCCGTGGAACATCTCACTCATATCCGTCACGGAAAGACAGAGTTGGATGCTGCCGGATTTATCCGTGCA
>UMFX01044538.1_pt1 | contig 18177 bp, 30 predicted proteins | sample 1965131 | NCBI WGS metagenome assembly UMFX01 (sample SAMEA4836058, study PRJEB28245) | human gut metagenome | biome: gut microbiome; material: fecal sample | place: Denmark | collected 2008 | reverse complement strand
CCCAAGCACCTTCTCGGCTTCCCGGGCCGCCACCTCCGTAGCCGTCATCTGGCGGTCGATGCGGGAAACGGTTTCCAGCATGGGAACGTAAAAAGCCTCTTCAATCTTGGCGTACAGGCCCCGCAGGTATTCCAGCCCGATATCATACTGCCCTTGTGTGCCCCATTCGCGCGGCAAGCCAAGTTCCGCCGCTTCCGGAGAAATGACGGTTTGGCCTCCGGCGCGCAAATCCACCTCCCCATACTGCTTTGCCAGCAGGAAAAGCCTCGGATAAGCCTTTGTCTGTCCCAGCGTGTAAAGAATCTTCTCCATGTCGATAGCCATGCGGATCGTGCGCCGCGCGAACCATGCCGGTCCCACCCCGTAGGGGCTGTCTCCCCAGCGCAGAAAGCGCGTCACCAGAAACGGAAATTCGAAAAAACCGCTCTCAAACACAATCTTCTTATCGTCCAACGAAATAATGACGTCCTTCCACGCTCTCTTGCCAGGCGGCACATGGTCGGACAACAGCTTGCCCTGCGGGTTAGGCAGGACGCATTGCACAAACTCGAAAGAATCCGTATAGCGTCTCCTGGCATCCTTGAGCGCTCTCCGCACTTTTGGGCCCAGAGCCTCCTCCTTCCACTTCTGCGCCGCCTGGTGAGCCGTCAGCCGGAACCAGCGCACCAGCGTATCAACATCCCCTGACTCCGACTCCGCGATAGCGTAAGTTCCCGTGGGAATGTGCCGGAAAATCAGCTGCCTGTTAATATTCATCTCGGCAAACATGCAGCCGGTTCCCGTCAGGCAGCGATCAAGGTAAACCTCATGAATCACTGAATAAAAATTGGAAACGGCAAGTTCCCGCTCCATCACCTCCGTAACCTTGCTGTACCAATCATTCAAAGCCTGATTCCCATCCTTATTAAAACCTACCGGGCGCAAGGTAAACCAGCGCCTGTCCAAAGGCGTAATATAAGTCAAATGGGCGGATGCCAGCTTCTTCAGGCTGTTATTGGCGACGTCGCTATGCTCCAATCCGCCGCTGTGATCAGGTACGCGGTCGGGATAAGCGTTGCCCGTAGCCCTGGGCATGATAATACGGCGCATTTCATCCCAGCCGCCTTCAAAAGCGGCGCGTTCCGTGCGCAGATTATCTGCCAGGGAAATGTAATCGCGTACCTCCATGGCTGCTATCCCAGGGTTTTGCGCAACGTGGACAAACCGCCGGACAGATTCGGATTATTCACCGTATCGGACAGCTTCAACCTGCGCTTACTTTTGGTCTGAACATCCTCCGAAGCATCGGAAACAGACTTCTCCGTAGCCGTCGGATTCAGCGGCTCTTCTACTACCGGCGGAGCCGGAGCCTGTGTCACTTTAGGTTTGAAAATAGATCCCATAACAACTAATGATGAAAACAACTAAACAAGCTCCTGCGCCACGCTGAACGCATCGTCACAGCGGGTCAGCCAGCCCTTCCCGAACACAGGAAACTGCTTGCACGAGCGGTAAAACGCCTGACGCTTCTCCTGCAGGGCGATAAGGAACACCGCTTCACCCGTAGCGGCCAGCTGGTCCTGCAACTCCTGCCGGGTCCTGGGGCCAACAATCCCGTCCACTGTGAGACCGGCGCCGTGGACATTCAGCGCGCGCTGCAAAATCTTCCCGGTATTCCTGCTCCCGGAATTGAAATAATGATCCCGCAGGATGAATTCAACGCCAGGATAAGCGGCGGAACCCAGCCAGGAACGCACGGCGGCGGGATTATCCAGGACATACTGGAGACAACCTTCCCAGGCCTCTTCACGTCTTCCGGCATCCAACAGGGCCTTCAACCTGTTAAACACGTCCGGTTCAATACCGTCGCAAATGCCGCAAATCTCCCACTTGCCGCCTTTGTCGGCGGCGGGAAGGCGGGAAACGCGCAGGGAATCCAGCCCGGTGACGCGGCTGTCTTCAAAGCGGAGGATGGCCGCAGCCATCTTTCTTTCTGTAGGATTCATATTGTAAACTATTGGCTATTAAATAAAGGGAACTTGTAAGAAAAACTTTACAGTTGGTCAGCGTTCCGCACATCGGAGGAACACAAGGCACGCAATGGGGAAACAGAACACGGCAATGCCGGCCTCTGTGTCTCCGCACGCGGCAAAAACGCCGGCCATCACGAACCCCATCAGAGGCAGAAGAACGGAAAGGTTCAGGAGATTATTCACTTTTCCAGCTTCCTTTCTATGTTTTCGATTCTGACGGCAAGTAGTTGGATCGCCTTGGCCGTCTCCACCTGGGCCTGCGTCTGCATGGTCATCAGATCACAAAGGCGGTCATTGTGGTGGCTGACCACCTCCCCGATGTACCAGCATGCCCCGCCGCATATCGTCAGCGACATCAGGACGCAGGCAAACACGGGGGAAGCCTTGGCAAAATCCAGGAAACGCGCCGGTACTTCGGAGAGCTTACACATGGCCTTATTTCTTGATGGTTTGCACGATGGGCGGAACATCCGTTTCCGGCTGGGCCTGACTGTAGGAGATATGCCCCGGTTCCAGCACTAGGCAGGAGCCGTCTTTGCATACCACCGTCTTTTCCGGCGTCACGTCCACGGAATGGCCGCAGCCCTGGAACAGGGAAAAACCAAGAGCACCAACAGCGGCGTAGGCCAAGCCCAGCAGAACCTTTTTCCACCAAGTGGACGCGCCGGAAGCCTTGAGGCCGAGATAGGCCCGAACATCTTCCAGCGCATGCTTACCGATGATCGGGAGGGCAGTATTTGCTACGGCAATCCATCCTTGTTGTTCGTTTTCCGTCAGGTCTGCCCAGTGAGGGATTGGAGTGTTGGACTCATTGTGTGCCTGGGCTGCATAGTACATGTGCATTTCTCTGGCGATAGCCTCGGCATGATTGCATTGATTATTAGTAGTCATATGATTATGTTGTTATTGGTAGAGGTAGTGAAGTAATTGAAAAACTCCACGGCGGCGGGGTCGGTCAGGATAAAAGCCGGGTAGTCCGAGACTGTAAAAATCCTGCGGCCTTTGGTCTCCGCATGGACGGCCTCAACGGTCAAAGACACCGCATCAATCATTGTATAGGTGCCGTCTTCCGCAAGGGTCAGGGCATTTTTTCCCAGCCTTGCCCATACCTGGACGGCTTGCCAGTCCTCGCCCAGTTCCACCAGAGCGGCAACGACGGCGGCCATGGCCGGGGTCTGGTTCGCCGGAATTTCGTCCTGCGTATAGCGGTCTATGCGGGTGTACCCGTCCGCGTCCTGATAGACAGCTGTCAGAGTGAATTCCTGCCAGTTGCCGGGCTGCGGGAACTGAATTTGTATTTCTGCGTCGTTCATCATTAGAGAGGTATGTTAATGTCCACAAAATCAGCCGTTTCTTCGGCTTCAATATCGTTTCTTGCCAATGCTTCCAGCGCGTAATAAACGGGATTGATGTTGCCGGGCTGGTAGAGGGTGCGCACCGCAGACCCAACATGCATGTACACATCCCCGCTCGCGTTCCCCGGCAAATCAGTAACTATCGAACTAATCCCCAAGCCCGTTTCAAAGGCATTAACGCCGCGCACCGCCGCGATTTTATGCAGCTGCACCGTCTGCCCTCCGCCCGTCAGCAAATAGAGGCTGCCGTACGAAATATATTCGCTCTCGAATTTGTACTGGGTTCGTTGATGATAGATAATTTTATTAACGATTGAAGGTATAGGCTCGTTATGCGTCGCGGGCACAAAACTTGTAGTAGTTTTCACCCTCCACCCTGCCGCCTTGGAAAGAGCGTAAATCTCACGCACCTTGACCACGTAGCCCCCGCGGGTCGCATCCCGTACATTATCAAATGTGATGTCCAGAATTTCGCCGCTGTTGTGGGCCAGATTATTGCCAGGGATAATACTGTACGATCCCTGGGTTAAATCAGATCTTGTCGTTTTGCTGCCTCGTCCGATGCCTATGGTAATTTTGCCTGCGCCGAGTATGCGCCACGGAATGGAGAATCCCGCAAAGTTGGAATAATTATGTTGACCGTTAGGCCCTGTGAAGGGAAAGACAATCGTGCTGTGAGTCCCGGCAGGCACTCTAACCTGCGCATACTGGCCGGGAATGAGAGCGGTAGTTGCCGCCGTCCCTGTCGCCGTAATGCTGCCCGTGTTGAGGTAGGCGTGCTGGGAAAAAATGTCCGTCACTCCGGCCAAGCCTGCGGCATGCAGGCGGTTGACCGCGCCCGTATCCGTCGGCGCTCCCACGGCCAGCGGAATGTTGACGCCGCCATTGGCGTTAATAGCCCCCGCCGCCGTCAGACCTCCGGCCAGCGTCATGTTGCCGGAGGCGTCCACTTCTGGGATGGCCTCAAGGGCCTGCTGGGCCGCCGTCGCGGAGCTAGCCGCGCTGGTGGCCGCTGTCGTGGCATTAGTTGCCGCCGTATTGATGCGACCCTCCGCCTGATCTATAGCCTCTTTGGCGGTTTCGGCGCGCTGAACAAGGGGCGTGACCGCTCCCACCGCTTCCGTCTGCGCTGTCTGGACGGCTTGAACAGCGGTACTTTGCGCGCCGGCTATATTCTGCTGCGCGGTCTGTGAGGCACGTCCCACGGCAAGAACGGCATCGGCTTGCTTATCCTGAATGGCAGTAACAGCCTCATTCCTGGCTTCAACAATTTTCTTCTCCCCGTTGCTGACCGTTTCCGGCCAGGTGGCGGCCAGCGACTCCACAGCCGTTTTAGCGTCATTGGCGCTCTTGGCGTCACGGGCTGCGTTAGTTGAGGATGTGCCAGCAGCGGACGCAGAATCGGCGGCGGCCCTTTTGGAGGCCAAAGCGGAACCTGCATAGCCTTCCGCCTCTTCGGCCCGTGCAGCAGCGGTGGCTGCCGCGTCCGTTGCCGTCTTGGCTGCCTGGCTCGCCGTTTCCGCATTGGTGGAGGATGTGTTGGCATTCTGTTGCGCCTGTTGGGCCGCGATAATGGAGGCCGTGTTGGAAAGCCACTGGGCCTTGATCGTCTTACTTGCCTCAACAGGTATCGTAATACCCATTGCAGGAATATCGTACACCGTGGACGACTCAACAGGAGCCACAGAATCCACGGCCCCAATATAACCGGAAAACAGCCTCAAATCCTCTCCGGACTCATCCTGTGCATGAATGGCATACGGCCAGCGGCCAACAGGCAGGGCAGGAAAAGTAAGCTCCAAACAATGTTCTTGCTCGCCGTGTTCAATAACAACGGGCAAGTCTCCCTGTTCCGTCTTCACCGCACCGGTGAAAGAAACTCCTGTTAACGGGAACGGAGATTGCGTCACATCCTCGAACAAAAGCCAGCCTATGCGCTTGGCATAGCCTGCCGTCGTGGACAAATGGCGCGTCATTCCCAGAAAATTTAACATGGCTCAATCATGAGCCACAAAACACGGGAAATGCAAGTTGGCGAGAATCAATGTTTTTATCCCTGCTTCACGGGAGGCTCAAAAGGCAGGGAGGACAGCAGAGTTATAAAATTCTCTCCTGCATCCACTTCCATCTTCTGAGGAGTGTATGCGCCATCCATCTTGTTAAGCTCGGCAATAGCGGCGATTTTTGAGGGCATCTTAAATTTCGCTCCGGTTTCGTCCATGGAAACCTCCTGACAGAGATCGGATGCGCTATCAACATTGCCGATGGGAGTTGTCACCACGCGGGACAACCATTCCATGCGCTGCTGCCTGGTCAGCACAGCAGACTTATCCAGTTGCTTATTCAATTCGTCAATCATTCGCAAAACTTCGCCATCTTTGGACAAACGGGATGCCGCCTTGCTGGCCGCGTCATTACTCATATCCTTGCGATTGTAAGCCTTACGATAGACGTCCGCCTTGGACAACTTTTCCGCAACCAGAAGCCTCGCAAACTCCTTCTTCTTCTCGGTCACTTTGGTCTTGTTATCCTTCCTTCTCATACCAATATTTTACCCTCCTGATTTTCAGCGCGTCAATTTGGTGAGAATCAATACTTCTTGCCCGGGACAATCAACCTGTTGGCTTTGAATCCTCAAGACTCTCTAAAAAATCACGCCCCTGCCTGCTGATATAAAACACGCAAGGCCGCGTGCCGGTTCTGATCACGTCGCCGGCCTGCACCAGATAATCCAGCCGGTGAGACACATTGCTGGGATCCAAATGGCAACGAGTGGCAATCTCCCGCGACATCCTGCCCGGATGGTCTCGGATTTCCATCAGAATAAGCAGTTGCGACGGACTCACCTTCCGGTGTATAATGTTCCTCAATAGATTCTTATATTCCTGCTTCATCTCCCTTCCTCCCTTCTCATATACCGTTCAAAACAATAATCCGGCGCATCCTTGACCCGGCACACCACGTTATTGCCGCGGTAGAGTCGTGAGGCAATCCGGGCATCCAGATGTTCCCCGATATGCTCCGGCAGCAGGTTAGACGTGAGCATCGTCCATTTCCCCAGCCGCCCATCGACAACACGGTTCAGGGCGGAAAGAATAGCGGGGGAAGTATTCTCCGCGCCAATATCATCCAGAATCAGTACGTACACCTCTTTAACCAAATATTCAATAAACGCCCAATCCCCGGAACGAAGCATGGAAACCACCTTCTGCCACTTCCAAAGCTGAATGGGCAACGTGGGGCGTGATTTAGTCAGCGCATCCCTGGCAGCCTCCGCCAGATGCGTCTTGCCCACCCCGGAAGCCCCCAGCAGGGACAGCCAGCGGCGCGGACGAACCTTATTAACGATATCGTTAATAAACCACTGCACTTCCCGGTGCATGGCCTGCACCTCCGGGTGAACGGACTCGTCAAACCCGCCCATATCGTACCGTACCGGCTTGTAACTGCGGACAATCCCGTCCTGGGAAGGCATCACGGAAACCTGCCCGGCCAAACGTTGAATATCATCCATCATTCGTACCTCCTTCCCGCATTGGCGTCATTCCGCCCAGACGAACCTTGATGTCCCCGCTGCGCATTATTCGTGACCCAGGAACGGGCATACTTCCGGGCTGCCGGCTTCCAATCGGCAAGAGGAATCCCCTTGCTGTCCCGCCATCCACGGGCGCTGAAATCATCAAAAAACGACTCTGCGCACCGTTTCAACTCGTCTCCCTTGGGAGCCATAAGCTGGGCCGCCATGAAAAGCCGCACATCCTCCGCGTCCCGCGGGAACTGCTCTATGCCTCGGCTTACAGGTAATTTCTTCGCATTCGCATCCGTCTTCGTCTCCGTCTCCGAATACGCATTCGCATAAGTAACGGGTTGAGGCGAATCGTTACGACCTGTTACGAGTTTCCGCAGTTCGTATTTCTTGTCAGAAACTTTCAGCACTTCGTAACCGTTCGGAAGCGGCCATTTGGGCATGGACTTCCCCTGCTGGTCGAACCCCAGAATCATCAAGTATGGCTTCTCATTGTGAGAATAAAGCAGAATAAGCCCCGCGGCCTCACACGCGGAGAGGCAGCGTTGAATATTGCACTCGCTCATCTTGTCGAGTTGGAGAGGATACAGCGCAGAACGGAGAATGGGCGTCCTGGCGTCATAAAGGCCGTAATCGTCTGCCACAGACATCAAGCGTCGGTAGAACACCTCGGCCTCCCACGAAAGAGAGGCGACGCGCCCTGATGTCAAAATAGCATCTCTGATCAATCGTGTTGGCATATCAAAAAAGCGTCAGTTGGGGGTTGTAGATTTCATAAAGACCAGGAAGACGGTCTTCCCGCGGCGGTGTCCGAACAAAGGTTCATGGCTGGCCAGTTTCAGAACTTCCGCGGTTGAAACCTGATCCTCGCACCACTTGAACACCAGAATGCCGCCCGGTTCCAAAACCCGGAAACACTCCCGGAAGCCGGATTTCAAATCCTCCCTCCAGGTTTTCTGGTCCAGTTTTCCGTACTTCTTGGCCAGCCAGGATGATTCCCCAGCGTGAATCAAGTGCGGAGGGTCGAATACCACAAGGCGAAACGCCCCGTCGTTGAAAGGCATCTTCCGGAAGTCCCCGACGACGTCCGGCTTGATTTCCAGGGTTCGCCCGTCGCAAAGCATGTGCGTTTCCTCCCGGCGGTCCATGAACACCACGTCAGGATGGCGGCGGTCAAACCAGAACATGCGGGAGCCGCAGCAGGCGTCAAGAATGGCTTTCATAACACTGCCTCCTTTCCGTCCGCCGCCATATCCACGCCAAAAGCCGCGGCGTATTTCTTGGCCTCTTGCGGGTCTTGCAAATAGCCCAGCAGGAAACGCAAGGCATCTTCCACCGTGGCTTTTCGCATTTGGAGATTGTTGTAAAGATGCTGAACGGCAGTGCCCTTGGTGTTGCCGTAGGCAATAAACCCATAGTCATCATACAGGTTGCACAATTCTTGGAGCATATCGACATTCCCGATAAAAACGGAATATTGCGGCCTGCACCAAGATCGATACGTTCCGATACGGTGCTTGTTGGCCTTAGCCCAAGCATCCACCTCCGGGGGCAATCCCACGGCGTAGGGTTTCCGTGCAAGGTCACGGGGTGGCAGGTCAAAGAGGTATTTCATGCGAGCCTCCTTTCTAAGATGTCCGCTTGCTCGTCCGTGATATACTGCCAGCTCTGCGGCGGACGGGTCATGCCGATGTCAGAGAGCGGCACTGTGGAAATCCTCACGGGGTCCTGGACGCCCCAGACATAGCAAGGCAGGTAATTCCGCAGGCGCTCTTCCGCCACGCAAGCTTGGTTCATGGTCCATTCTAAAATTCCCTTTGGGGGATATGGTCGAAGTCCAGCAGTGACAACTAAACGGCACTTGCCGATAATAGCCCGCGCCCCGTACTGGCCGGATTCATAGAGCCACAGTGTGACGTGTTCTCCGCGGGGGATGCGGGGTGCGTTTTTACGCAGTTCCCATCTCTTTTCCCCGTCCATGATAAAACCGGAGAAAGGCCGCCTGACGGATAAGAGGATGTTAATCATTGCTCCGTCCCTCCCTCCTGTTCGAGTTCCCAAGGCCATCTAATGACATGAGTATCTGCAATCGTGAATACCGGTCTTCCTTCACCTCTCCTCACGTCCATCATTGCTAGATTTTTATTAACGTTTATCACTTCACAAATGCTTCCATCCTCTACTTGCAACTTGTCCCCCGGCCAAACCCTCATGATGGGAGGAAACAAAGAAACAAGCCTATCCATATCTTCAATACATGCCTTCTTGGTTTTCCAAAAATGGGAACTCTGGAAGAAGCAGTTGTAGCAACCAGCAACCCAATCGGTTGTTATCCCATGGACATCATATCCTCGTATGGCTTTCAAAGGTGTGCCGCACAGCGGGCATTTAGGCGTTTTCATCGTCCCTCCTTTCAAACACGATTTCCACCTTGCCGGCGTGGGCCAGGTCATGCACGCGGTCAATCCCGGCGCAGTCCAGCGTCCGGTCGTCGATGCCCATAGCCTTGCAGGCCCCGTCCAGATACGCCTTGCAACGTGCCAGGCAATTATCCGCATCCGGCTTATTACCCTTGTAAAACCAGACCACCCGGTAATGCGTCGGTTGCATCCTCCGGCCATTCAGGGCTTCACAAGTCCTGCCCCAGGCTATATTCCGGGCGCGGCTCTTGGCAGCCGTCTTCTTATAACCGGCCACAATGGCCCCCCTCTGCGTGAGAGGGGCCTTCGCATTGGGGGACAAACACCGCGGCGTGTGGGGCAAAGTAATGGTCAGCGTGGTCATCATGCCGCACCTCCTTCCCATCCCTTTTTAAGTTCCCAGCGCGGAATGCGGAAATACCGCGGCAAGGCCACAGCTCCCGGATAAATCCCCGTCGCCACGCACTCGGCGTACTGGCGCAGGGCGGCCATATACTGCCCCCGGTAATGCTCCAGGGCCTCCTGATCCATCCGCACCTCGGAAATGCAGTAAGGAGCTGCCGACTCCATGAACACAAACATGAAAATCCTGCGTATCCCGAAAATCGCTTCATACAAATCGCAATACAAGGCAGCCTGCCAGCCGTACCCGTAGCGGGCCATATCCCGGTCAATCAGACCGGGATCCTCCACGGGCGTGGAAGTCGTCTTCATATCAATAATCGGCATCTCTTCATCGTGAGGCAGGATATCAATCATCCCCGTAATCGTAATCGGAACCGGAGGCTTGTCCGGTGCGTACTCAATGAGCAGCATCTTGTACATCGCCACCTGGGAATCAAACGAATCCCCCAGCACCAGTCCGTGTTCGGTTCGCAGGTAATTATTGAAAATCCCCACGGCCTTCTGCGCTTCGGCGTACTCCTCCGGCGTCAGCACGGCTCCCCCACGGTCGGCAAACGCCGCCCAGCGGGCTGCTTGCCCGTCGTCCTGCTTCGTCTTGGACACGGAGCCGTTCTTATTCACCCCCGGCAGCCACTCTTCCACGAGATACTGACTCTGGAACTGATCCGGCGTCAGGGCCAGACAATCCACCAGGGAACCAAACCGGAACCCCTGGGAAACCTTCTCAATCCCTTCATCCTGCCGATACTTCCATTTATAGGGATTCCGGGCGAAATCCGTCAGCATGGACTTGGAGACACAGTGAGGAATCCCCTTCTTGGAATCGTGGTACGCCTGCGGATTATCCACCCGGCCACAAGCCTCGCCGAAAGTCGCAAAGCCCGATAAATCTAAAACATTCATAGCTAAAGATCCTTGCTATCCTGCATGCTTACTTCCCGGAGGCCCCCACCCAGGCAACCACCTGATTGAAATTCGCCACCAGCCACTCCAGCGTCTTGGGCGGGAACGTCTCTTCCCGGCTGGCTCCCTGCACGTAATAAATCTGCCGGCCCCGGCAGAAATTCACTACCTGGGGCATCGTCACGCCGTGGTCTCGCAGCAGTTTTTCCAGGTCTGCCACGCTCACGGCAGATTCCGGCTCCAGCTTCAAATCATCAGTAGGAGTGGGCGAAGAAACCACTTCCGGTTCAAGGGGCTTTTCTTCCTGCCTGGCTGCCGCCGCCACTGGCGGAGGTACAGCGGCGCCCGCAAGAGGATTGCCGGCCTTCGGCTTCTGCGTTCCGGCTTCCGGAGTAGCATTCCGCATTTCCCGTCCGTCTTCCACTTCGCCGTCGGAAATAATCGTGTCGGTCAGGTGGGAATAAAGCCATGCCTTGGCCTTCCGCTCGGCCTTGCCAATAATGGCATCCTGGCTCATGCCGTTATTTACACGGATACAGAACTCAAGAGTTTCGGAATCCGGGACTCCCTTGAACTCCCAGCTCATATCGACCCTCACCAAACCTTCCCGCTCAATCTTCTGGTACTCCTTCCCGCTCTTGCTGATGCCGGAAGTGGAAGACTCTTTGATTTCGGCGGGATGGTAAACCATCTTCAAATTGGTCAGGCCTTCCAGGTTCTTCAACAGGTAGGTCATGCCTTCCTTGGTCACATACGTGCGCCCGGCAAGGATATTCCACTGATTACCTACCGGAGAAAGGCCCATGCAGGTGGCCACAATCAGGCATTCCCTGACCGCATCCACGCCATAGGTCACGCCTTCTTTGTATTGTGTCGCAGCGCACTCGTCCGTGCGGAAGCCGAGCTGGGAGCCTTTCAGCTTCATGATGGATTCCATGATGGGGGGAGTCAGGGCGTCGCGCAGCCGGTTCATGGCAATGCCCATGTTGATGGCCTTTTCAAAGCTGCCCTTGCAGCTCAATGCCTGCTGGGCTTCCAGGGCCAGATTGTCCAGGCTGACGGCCAGCTCGGTGGACTTGGAGGGATCCATTACTTTCTCTTGCCGTGTGGCTTCACTTGGTGTATTCATAACTCGTTACTTATTGTAATTTTGTAGGTTGCATTTGTAACAGGCCGGGAGTCAGGGCCAACTGACCCCGGCCAACTCATTGTTTCCTCATACCGTGAGGGCGGGACGGTTTTTCCAAACCGTCAAAAGCTTTCATGGGAGTGGGAGACTCCGGGCAAAACCCGGAATGCGGGCTCTTGCCGGCCTGCAGCTCGGCGTTATCCAGCTCCACCGCCAGCCAGAACAGGCACGCAGCGGAAAGACCAAAGGAGCAGGCACCCAAAAACTTGAAAAAGGTATTCATTTGCTCACTCCTCCTTCTCCATATTCTCGAAGCAACGCCCGGCGGAACTGCTTGCCGTGCACCTTCATCTTCCCCTGCTTGCCCCAGTACAGGATCTCGATCACATGCCCCTTGTCCTTCAACTCATGGACGGTCCGCTTGATCACATCCCGGTCGGAATCGTACATCAGGGCCAAAGTCTTGCAGTCGTAAAACTCTGATTCAGGGTAGGTCATAATATTTTCATTGTTAAAACTCGTACCAGCCGAGCAGCTTCAATTCTTCGATCAGATCTTCTTCCATAGTTCAGTCGTCGTAATGTCCGTCGGGGTTGTCGCACTGGGGGGCGTGGTCAAAATCCCACTCGTCAATGGCCTGCTCTATCTGCTCCAGGAGTCCAACCGCGACGCCGTAGGAAATAGGTTCACCGTCCACCCGGATGCACCGGTCTTCGTCGTCGTATTCGATAATCATGCCCGCTCCTTTCTCATCTGATCCAGGGTTCTGTTTACCTGGCGTATGATGTGTTTCTCTCCCAGGCTGATACCAAGCATCAACGCGGACAGGTAGCCTGCCAGGTTAAGCAGCGTCACAACTATAAATTCAGTCCAGTTCATCATTGGTTATTTGTTGGAAATTGGTGCTACCTGCTTTCGCTTTGAGGGATAGAGTGCTATGAATATGGATTTCGTATTCCCCTGGCAGCATTTATGATTGTGAAATAGTCTTATTTTATTATTATTAGTCCGCTATGAATATGGAAGAATATCAATTTCAGCAATTTGTCAAAGAGGCCCTTATAGATATAAATGGAAAAATCATTCAACTGAAAAAAGATGTTGATGTATTAAAGAAAAACACAGCAAGCAAATCTCAGGCCGAAACTATTGATCGCAAGTTGTCTGCGATTTTATCGCAGCTGAAAATTCCTTTCTTTGGACGATAAGGCATTTGCCTTCTTCACTTCCAACTACAAGAAACTCCGTTCCATGTAGAGGTTGCGGAGAGATGGAATATTGTATTTTTACCAGACCATCACCATTAACATAATAGCGGTAATTATTATTCACTAGCTCCTTCGCTTCCTCCACGGTAAGCAGCTTCGCGTTCTTCGGTAATTCAGTATTTGTATTCATCATCATTGTTAGGTTTGAAAGATTTAGGATTATCAGATACATTCTCCTCCATGTTCGGAGGAATTAGTTGGTCCAACATCATTGAAGGAATCTGCATCACAGTTGCTTCCACAGTCGTCTTGGCTCTTATCTACCGATTCAGAAAAATCATTGCCGCTTGGTTGAAAAGGAGGTTCAATCGACTGCGCCGCTTCATGAAAATAAGCCAGTGCTTCCCGCGCCACACCCTTGAGTTCCGTAACATCATCCGCCAGAACAGAAAGCTTCTTCAGGTCAACAGAATCCTTCAAGCAGAGATCAACAAGACACAACTCCAGGCGACGCAGAAAGAAAAACAGCTCGGAGAGGCGCAGGAGAAGCTCCTCCTTTTTGCTCTGAATCATGAACCGTGGAGTAAATCGGAAGTTGCGCAAAGCCTCAACTGGAACACGGAATTCACGGATATCGTTATTGCCAAAGCCGTAAAATCCGACTTGATCTCTGGAGGCTACAACCCTGCTGGCATCTACCGCTGTCGTATTACTACGAGTGGAAGACGCTTCCTCTTTGATAGAGGGCTTTTGAGTGAGAGGTGAGTTCATGCTTCCGGCTTCTTGGGTTCGAGGTTGCTGGACTTCCTTTCTTCATCCTCCATCATGGACAGGATGGTTCCGGCTGCCTTGAGTGCGGCTTCTGCGCTGCTCTTCATGAGTTTTTTCATCTCATCAGTCTGGTTGGACAGACGGCTCAAGCTGCAAAGAAATGCCGCATGATCTGCCAGGTATTGAATGTGTTCGTTCATATTCATGCCGCCGGCTTCTTGGGGTTCTTCGGGCGGGGAAGGTTGCTAGCCGTGGTCAGGTGAACACGGAATCCCCTGCGGAATGATTCTCGTTCAATGATGCGGATAATAGCTTCCGAAGGCTTCAATCCTTCTTCCGCTTCGGCCAGCAGATGGCTCTTGCAGCCGTCCGGTAATTTGTCTAAGTCGATTTCTGTTTTCATCTATTTCCGTAACTGATGGCCTCAAATTACAGCGTATAACTGAATATTTCAAGATATATTTTCAGCATAATACTGAAATTGCTAGGTAACAAGGTGTTGACATATCAGCAAAATGCTGTAATATCAATGCATGACGACAACAAAAGAAGACGTAAAAAAATGGCTCAAGGTTATTGGTAGAGACAGAGAATGGCTCGCTAACCAATGTGGAGTTTCCAAGCGTCAGGTAGATAATTGGCTTTCGTCATCCATCAATATTCCCGCAAAGGCTATCCTTGTTATTCAGCGTCTTATGAACGGAGAAGCCGAATCCTCTCCCCGCATCGTCATCGACTTCACAGATGAAGAATGGGACATTATCTGTGAGGCCGCTAAAGCCCACAAAGAAACCTTCCTGGAATTCGTCAATACCGCTATTCAAAATGCCGCCAAAGAAAAAGAGGCAGCCCGCAAGAAGTTTACCCCGGTAGAAACATTCACAGCCCCTCCCTTGGAGGCTCAGGGACGAATCATCGGCAACATTGCCGCCGGCAATCTGGCGGATGGAGACACCATCCCGCAGGACATCTGGTTATACCGTGAACTGGAAAAAGGGGAATACTTGCTGCGCGTGAACGGTCACTCTATGGAACCTTCCATTCCGGACGGCTCCGTGGTCATCATGAAAAAATACACTATCCCCCCCATCCCCAAACCCGGAACCATTGTTCAATACCATGATGAACGCGGCGTGACGCTCAAAAAACTGGTTCGCAGGAAAAACCCGGAAACCGGCAAAATGGAATACACCCTCCATCCCATCAACCCCAACTTCGGAGACATCGAACCCATGGACGGCGGCAAAATCTCCGGCATCTATGTGGAAACCCTAGACAGGTGGGAGAAAGCTTGACGCACCGGGTAAATGTGCTATAGGTAAATCATCTTTTTTATTTTCCGTTAGCCGTCCACGTTGGGAAACGCGGGCGGTTTTTTATTGCCATTACAGCCGTGTACAGTAGCATCATTCATGAAAATGATGAAAAATAGTAAATTTAACCTTTGAACGCTTTAGAAACATTGTGCATACCAAAAAATATGATACAATGGGAGAGTAATAACCAAAAGACAGATTATGCCAACCGCAGGTCATAAAGACAAAACAGTAACTTACCGACGTATGGAAATTACAGACCTTTCTGGAAATCGTGTTTCAGATTCTTTTGAGACATTATTCCGGAAAGCTCTTAAAAAAACATCTGTTCCTATACCGCCAGTCATGCCACTGGGAACAGAAGGCCAGGGAGAAAAGCTCATCCTTTTTACTCCTCCCGGCAGACGGGAGCCTTTTAACCGTGCAGGATGCGCATGTGGTTGTATATCATTTTATGATACAAATCAGAAAATCCCTCTGGTCGGACCGGACAAAGGAGGAATTTATGAGGAAGAAATTGAACCCGTAGACCGGAATGGAATTCGCCGTAATTTGGAGCGTTCACCCATATTCTTTGCTATCAAGGGAAATCATGTAGCATTGATTATCCCGTCCTTCAGTGGCATCAGAAATTTCATTTCCTTCATGTACTGGCTCTTGCAGGACATGGCTCAAGTAACGCAGCAATGCTCCATGGAATTGGTAAACATTCCATCTCAAAGCGCTATGGATAGTCTTGGCGAAAACAAAGTTAAAGGATTCTCATTCAAATCGGAAGCCTATGAATCTTATGAAGTGCCCATGACAGAAGAAGAAATTCAGGCAGAAAAAGAAAAAGGCCGTAAAGGAAAAAGAAAACACGTCAAGAAGGAATTTCATCAAACAAGCATACTGAAGGGAATTCTGCAAGCCATCGGGGCGGAATCTATACTGGATGTCCATACAGATGAAGACTTGGGAAAATTGTGCGTTGCAGTTGACTTTTCCTATCGGAGCAGAACAAATGAAGAGGGCCGTCAGGCTGTTGTGGAAATGGCTCAGCATTGCGGCGGCATTGATGGACTGGAAACAACAATCCGCTTGGATAAGGGCAGCATTAAAAACAGTGAATTAACCATCAAAGATACCGTTTCTATTCAGGCACCCAACGGAAATCTTGTACGAACGGATGCATTGCTTCAGTTGTCAAATTGGTTGAAATCACAGTTGGAATCTGGTAACATACCTGCGTAAAAATGCCTGCTTTGCGTAAATACTTTAGAGAGGGTAAATATCGGCATGTTGAAGCCGTTATCCTCTTTATTGTAATGACAGTTATTGCTTGTTGGTTATGGGAGGGGCATTCAGGCAGCCTTCTGTCAATCCTCCAAACATTTTTCAAAATTGGAGCAACAGTAATTGCGGCGTTGGGTGTTGTTGCCTATAACCTTCGTTGCAAGGTTTTGGACTATGCGATAAAAATGATATCAGTCTCGTGTAACTATCAGGCTATATCCATTCGTTCCAAACGTTGCAGCAAAAGATTGACTAATATAATTGTATTAAGTTTTTTCACATCTGTTTGCTCACTAATCTCTGCGACAATTCCTGAGAAATCAATCTATTCAATCTACTTGTATACAATTACAGGTTTTTTATTTATCTATTGTTTAACATTATACGTACATGTTTTATTTTGTTTTGAAGAATTGGAAGAGATTGTTTTGGATCATGAACTTCGAATTCGTAAAAAAAATGAACAAGATCGCATGAAAGAGTTCTTTGAAAAAGAACATGAACGGTATCCTGATAATTAACTTGACACCTTAAGTATACCCATTTGTTTCTTCTCATATTCTATGATAACTCTATTCAGGAGCTGCCTTTATCGGGGCAGCTCCTTTTTGTTGGGCACAGCCCTTCAATACCAATTCCAGTATATATTTTTACACAATAATACTGAAATAATGATTTAAGAGTTGCTTATTCTGAAAAAAGAGGCTACCATTTGGTTCCTTTCTTTAGAATGCTTCGTCCCTTGGCCTCCGGGCCAGGGTTTTTTTTTGTTAAATAAGTTTCTACCTAATGAGATCAAAATTATCTAGGTAATAGGTTGCGTCTTCTTGTTTATCTCGGTTATAGATAAACAATCCTCTATTGTCTTGCTTAACCTTGATTGTCATTCCGGCGTCTGATGTGCTAATATATCCTCCGTGTTGCATTCTGTTAATATCCCCATTTTGCAAAATGAGAAAACGATTAGTCATATGCCTATCGCATGAATAGCGGAACACAATCACATAAAATATATTAGCGGTAGAGCTGTTGATAAAATTATTCGGTTTAATGAAAACAGAAAGCTTGTTTTCTTTGAAAAAAGAAGTTTTAACCTGAATAAAGAAAAATTTGTCTCCTTTTGACGCTGTAATATCAACTCCTTCATCAGCAGACATAATGCTGGCATTATAGCCACGGAATAATAATTCACTCACTACAGCAAATTCACCACCTTTACCGCAAAAGATCTTGTCGCAGGAAGTATTGGAAAAGACAAGAGGGAGTTGTACTTGCTTATCTCCTCCGGGGTTTGGTTTCTTTTTACGGTCAGGTTCTGTTCTGATGACTTGAGTACCTTTTGGCTCCGGCTTGATCTTATAAAGCCCCTTTCTGGATCTCTTCGTCTTTGGATTGATAACCTTTGCATAAACCGGTGTCTTGCTTTTGACATTGGCTGCCAAAAAAGAATTAACCTTCTTCTTCATGTCCTCAACGGATGCCCCTTGAAATTCAGCGATATGCTGAACAATATGCTCCGCTATATCGTTTACGTGGGCTTCTTTCTTACCTAATGCCTTGAAAGAAATTGAAACAGCTTCTTTAATGTCCATATTCTCCCTTATATGTATCGGTTCTTTCCAAGTCAATAAATTCCTTTCAGAAAGTTTCGTGGTGCTTTTTAAGAATTTAGCTCTACTATTTCCCTACTTCGGAATCTTGAGTTGTATCTGCTTCTTGAAAAAGCTCTTAGCAAAAACTTCGGCTCCATTACTATTCCAGTCTTCTGCGTTGATCGCGTTCATATTCTTTTCTACCTCCACAACGCATGCATTCCTCCCTTGAAAATCCTTCCAAATCTGGTCTGCCGTAACAACA
>UMFX01037759.1_pt1 | contig 18329 bp, 15 predicted proteins | sample 1965131 | NCBI WGS metagenome assembly UMFX01 (sample SAMEA4836058, study PRJEB28245) | human gut metagenome | biome: gut microbiome; material: fecal sample | place: Denmark | collected 2008 | reverse complement strand
ATGACGGCGCTTGCGGCTACACCGAGGGGACAGCGGAAATCCCCTGTTCCCATGAACACAACGAAAGCTGTGGCGGACTGACCGATCCAACAGCCTGCAATCACACCCACGACGAAGCCTGCGGATATGTTCCTGCCACAGCGGGAACGCCTTGCACCTTTGTTTGTGAAGTCTGCAACGCACAGGACATCGGAAACCCAGAGGCTCCGTCCGACGCACAGCCGGAAGAATGTACCTGTGAAAATCCCTGCACCGATGAAGAAATCAATGGGGATTGCCCCGTCTGCTCTGCGGAGGGTGCCGAGCTGGACAAGGTTGGTGTCGGTGTAGCTTCTATGCTGCCCGTCACGGCGCTGGCGGTGGATGAGCCCGCTACGCTTTATGTGGGAAATCAGCAGGTTATTAGAGGTACTGAAACCACCTACTGGAAAACAAATGACAATGGGGGGCTAGAACGGGTTGTGGGAGCCAACGACACTTCTAATAATTGGAATGTCAAATACGATCCAAACTCCGCCACCCTGACCTTAAGCTGGGCAACGATCACGGGAAGCGGCGGTATTGAATCAACTTCTCAAGACGCCGGGATCTATGCTTTGTGCTCTAGTAATAACCCGGTTTCCCTGACCATAAAGCTGATTGGTACGAATACCATCACAGGCTCCTATGGAATTTATGTGGACGCACAACAAGGAGGGATAGTAGGCACAAATGCCTCCCTTCTCATCCAAAATAGCGGCAATGACGGCAGTCTGGAAGTATCTGGTTCTTTTTACGGAATATTTGTCAAAAGCGGAACAGGCAATGCCTCCGTGACCATTGAAAACGCTTCCGTCGATGCAAAGACTACTCAAACCAATTCTGGCTACGCCGGCGTCTATGTGCATTCCAGCGCGAGGGCTACCAACTTCCCGCAGCTCTCCCTTGCCGTCAATGGCGGCAGCCTGACCACCAGCGGCAGCGCAAGCGGTGAGGGAATAAAGTTTTATGTGGGATCATCTCAAGCCACCGGTGCCACCACCAACCTGACCGTCACCGATAATGCCATTGTGGACGCCAGAAATGGCGGGATCAGTGCAATTGGTGTCAGCGTTAACCCGAATGTCGATATTGGCAGTACCGGCGGCATCGTCTTTAACGGCAATACCGGCACCGTGTACGGCGAAGTGGAATTGAAGAATGACCTTGAAATTGCGAGAGGCGAGACCCTGACCATCGGAAAGGACGCCAGCCTCACTGTGCCGGAAGGAAAGGCTTTGACCAACAAAGGCACCGTGACCACCACGGATGGTGGCTCCCTGACCAATAACGGCAAAATCGACAACAGTGGCACCCTGACCGGAAACATTACAAATGCACCGCCTAAGATCACCACTACAGACCTGCCTGACGGCGAGGTGGGTGAACCTTACACCGAAACAACACTTGCAGTCACTGGCGACGCACCCATTAGCTGGCAACTTGCCAACGGAAGTACCCTGCCTGCGGGGTTGAACCTGAGCAAAGAAGGTAAAATCTCCGGCATCCCCACCACGGCGAACACCTATAAGTTCACCGTGACCGCCACTAACGGCAACGGCAGCGACAGCAAAGAGTTCACGCTATTCATCAATGAGGAAACAAAGTATAGTTTGACTGTTAATCTGAACGGTGGCAATGGTGCCACAACAGGCGGTGAATATACAGAGGATGAAGTTATAAACATCGACGCGGGAACAAAGTCAGGCTATCGCTTTACTGGCTGGACTTCTTCCAATGGCGGCAGCTTTGCTGACGCTTCCAGCGCAAGCACCACCTTTACCATGCCGGATAGAAATGTAACGGTTACAGCAAACTGGAAGAAGAAATCCTCTGGCGGTTCTGTATTCTTCTGGAATCTGAAATTTGACACCAACGGCGGCAGTAAAATCGACACCGTCACCGAATGGGAATACAGCACCATTGATCTGGACGAATATGTTCCCGAAAAAGAAGGATATAAATTCGTAGGCTGGTATGCCGATGAAGATCTGACAAAAAAAATCGACGAGGTTTACCTGCTGGAAAACATCACTGTTTACGCCAAATGGGAGAAAATAGCGGAAGAAGTTTCGGAAGAACCAGAAGAAATGGAAGAAACAGAAGAAACCAAAACCATTTCTTTCAAAGATATGAAAGAAAGCGATTGGTTCTATGATGCCGTTTCCTATGCGGTAGAAAATGGCTTGATGAGTGGTATGAGCGAAGATATTTTCGCACCCAATACCCCTTTGACCAGAGAAATGCTGGCAGTTGTCCTGTATAACGTGGAAGGACAGCCGGAAAACACAGAAGCCAATACTTTTACAGACGTAAAAGGGGATATGTGGTACACAGACGCGATCCTTTGGGCAAACGAAAATGGCATTGTGGCAGGCTATGACAATGGCGCTTATGGTGTGGGTGATCTCATCACCAGAGAACAGTTCGCAACCATTTTGTATCGCTATGCCCAGTTCAAAGGCTATGACACCACCCAAGGCGGCATGGCAGTGAGAGAATTTTCTGATTATGAAAATATTTCTGACTATGCAAGACCTGCCATGGCTTGGGCAGTGAACGCAGGCATCATGGGTGGCATGGACGACGGCACACTGATGCCGCAGGGCAAAGCCACCAGAGCTGAAGCGGCTACCATGCTCATGAATTTCTGCGAGAATATGGTGGAAAAATAAAATTCATTTCAAAAAATATTTTAGGCAGTGAGATTTCTCACTGCCTTTTTATATTATCCTCATATTCGTCAGGCGTTTTTGCGCAAAAAAACAGGAAGCATCCAAACTTCCTGTTTTCAGAGAGCATGTTGTCCCGTGTACAGCCACGCAAGCAGGCTGCGCAGAGGGCGGAACAGTACCAGACAGACAATGAAATTGCCGACGCAGTGGGTCACGTCAAAGAGCAGACCTGATGTCCAATAAGCAATGGCAGCGCCGATACCGCCGGCAGCAAGATAAGGCAGGGCACAGAGGGCGCCGAAAGCCAAACCGAAGAACCCCGAAAGGATGCTCCAGAAAAGGACAGAGCTGTTTTTTCGGAAAATATGTGCCAACAGCGCCAGTATGCTCCAGATGTAGAGATAGCTGAACCACCATATCCCAAAGCCGTAACAGAAGCCTTCCAGCAGCACAAAGGCGTATATGACCAGAAAAACCTTTCTGCCGCATGTGAGGGTATAGAGGATGATGAGCAGGCTCACCACTTCGATATTGGGCAGCACTGCCAGAAAGACTTGTCCCAGAAAGAGTATGGCGGTGAACAGACCGAGGATTGCCAGTTCACGGGCGTTTTGCTTTGCCAAATCAATAACCTTCCTTCAGTGTCAGCTCAAAGGTATCCTGATCCTGTATAGGGGTCTGGTCTGCGCCGGTATTGACCATTTCGCCGCCTTTTGTGATGCACCACCACTGTTCTTTGCTGTCGTCTGCGGTTTCTCCGTCAACGGTGGTGATGAACATGCCGTAAGGCCCCTCTGTGCCTTCCGCAAGACCTTCTTCTGTCAGTACTTCCCCGAGGTATTCCGCGTCCGTGTCATAGGAGAAAGTGTTTTCACTGCCGTCGCCGTGGATAACAGCAATGGCGATTTGTTTTTCGCCGGCAGCGGTGTCCGGTCTGGTCTGGAAAAAGACGATGAGCGCCAGAACACAGCACAGCACCAGAAGAATGCCAGCAATTTTGGTTTGTTTTTTCTGCATAATGACCTCCTGAAGGTGTTTTTTCTTTTCATCTTAGAGTGCTGGTGTTTTTTTGTCAAGGCTATTTGTCCGGTGGATATGGAATCAAAAAAGGGTCTGATATTGTATTTTTTTGGATAATGTTAAGATGGCGTTAAGAAAATCGTTGACAGGATTAGAAAAATTTAATACGCTGATAATACAAACTATCATTATGAAGAAGAAAAAGGAGGATTTTACCAATGAATGGTCTGTTGGAGAGAACGTTTCATCTTTCAAAGAACCATACCAATGTAAAAACGGAAGTTTTGGCAGGGATTACCACATTTATGACAATGGCTTACATCCTTGCGGTAAACCCGTCTGTATTGTCATCAGCAGGCATGGACAGCGGCGCGGTATTCACTGCAACGGCGCTGGCATCCTGTCTGGCAACACTGATGATGGCTGCCTTTTCCAATTACCCCTTTGCGCTGGCACCCGGCATGGGGCTGAACGCATTCTTTGCCTACACCGTTGTAGGGCAGATGGGCTTCACATGGCATGTGGCACTGGCAGCGGTATTTGTGGAAGGGATTATCTTCATCGTGCTTTCCCTGACAAATGTGCGTGAAGCTATCTTTAACTGCATCCCCATGTCACTGAAAGCCGGCATTACCTGCGGTATTGGTCTGTTCATCGCTTTCATCGGTTTCCAGAATTCCAAACTGGTGGTAGACGGCTCCACACTGGTAGCCATTTATCCTTTCAAAGCGGCGTTGGCTGACGGCAGATTCTGGTCTGAAGGCATTGGCGCATTGCTGGCATTCGTTGGGATTATCCTGACTGTTGCTTTTATGATTAAAAAAGTGCCTGGCGGCATTTTGCTGGGTATCCTGTGCACATGGGTGCTGGGTATCCTGCTGCAGGTGGCTGGTATTTATCAGCCCAATCCAGAACTGGGAATGTATTCCGTACTGCCTGATTTTTCCGGTGGTTTTGGCATTCCTTCTCTGAAACCTACATTGATGCAGATGGACTTCTCTGGTCTGCTTGGATTGAATTTCATTACGGTTATGCTTTCTTTCCTGTTTGTTGACCTGTTTGACACCATGGGAACCCTCATCGGTGTGGCTTCCAAAGCAGACATGCTGGATGAAAAGGGCAGACTGCCTCGTATCCGCGGCGCTCTCATGGCAGACGCTGTTGGTACAAGCTTGGGTGCGGTTCTGGGTACATCTACTGTCAGCACTTATGTGGAAAGCTCCTCCGGCGTTATGGCAGGGGGCAGAACCGGTCTGACTTCTGTGGTAACTGGTCTGCTGTTTGCGGTAGCACTGTTCCTTTCTCCCATTTTCCTGGCGATTCCTTCTTTCGCCACAGCGCCTGCGCTGGTAGTCGTTGGGTTTATGATGATCACAACAGTATTCCGCATTGATTTCGATGATATGAGTGAAGCCATTCCTGCTTTCGTTGCTATGATTGTGATGCCTTTCATGTATTCCATTTCTGAAGGTATCGCTCTGGGCGTTATCTCTTATGTGCTGATTCAGCTTGTTTCCGGCAAAGTAAGAGAAAAGAAAGTGCATTGGCTCATGTATGTACTGGCAATCGCATTTATATTGAAATATCTTTTCGTATAAGAACACATCAAAGCCCCTCTGTGAAAACAGAGGGCTTTTTTTATAGACGGAACACCTTGGCATTTTCCTGTCATTTGTAGTATACTAATAAGATATGAAATCAGAGCAAGGAGAGAATGCCATGCTGGTGACAGCCATCATTCCGCAGAAAAAAGATCCTGCGAAACGAAATATTTTTATTGATGGGGAATTTGCTTTTTCCCTCATTGCACAGGATGTGCTGTATTTTAAACTGCGGGAAGGGGAGCCTATCCCACAGGAAACTTACGATACCATTCAGGATAACTTGATTTATATACAGGCACAGGACACAGCCCTCCATTATCTGGGCTATAAAATGCGGACGGAGGAGGAACTGCGGCGGAAGCTGACAGAAAAGGAATTTGCGCCCCAGGTCATTGAAAAGGTCATGGACTTTCTTTGCCGTTATGGTTACTGCGACGACAAGGCCTATGCCAAAAGCTTTGTGAAAGAACGTCTGCGGCTGAAACCAAAGGGAGCTTATGCCCTGAAAATGGAACTGCGGCAGAAAGGCATTTCCGAGAAAATCGCCGAAGAAGTGCTGGCAGAAACAGATTTGAATGAAGCGGAAGATGCTGCCCGTTGGATACTGAAAAAAACGCGGGGCAATCTGGAGTTGGATGAGAAAGAAAAACAACGGCTTTACGGCTTTTTGCAGCGGAAAGGCTACCGATGGGACACCATTCGGGAAGCCATGGCGCTTGTGGAAGCGGGGGAGGTATGAAAATGGGATTTTATTTTGCGGAAGTCCGTAAACTGCGGCGGGAACTGCAGGCGGCCTATGGAGCCGGTGAATATAAAAAAGCATTGATACTGGGCAAAAATATTTTACAGAAATATATGGAAAATGACGACGCCAATACCATGGAATACGCATCGGATATGCATAATCTGGGGGTTATCTTCGACACCATGGGTATGTATGCCAAGGCGGTGGAATATTACAAGAAAGCGGCAATACTGAAACGGGATTGTTCCGGCGAAAGCCTTTCCTATGCGGATACGGTGAATAACCTTGCCATTGCTTACAACAACATGGGAGAAGGGGAAAAAGCCCGTAGATTCCATGGCGAGGTGCTGAAGATTCGGGAAGCCAAACTGGGGAAAGATCATCCCGATACCATTTACAGCCTGTTCCATCTGGGTAATACGGAAGAAGACCTTCAGCAGTACGAAAAGGCTGTGGAGTATCATCAGCAGGCTTTGGAACGGGCAAGACGTTCTGCGGATTTTTCCAAAGAAGATATGGCGGATATTTTCGCTTCTCTGGGTGCGGCTTATGATGGCGGCGGCAATTACAGACGCTCCATTTCTTCTTATGAAAAGGCGCTGGACTTCATGGAAAAAGCTGGGGTAGAAGAAAGCTTCTGTTATATGATTTGGACATTATCTCTGGCGGAGGTCTGCGAAAAAGCAGGCTGGAACGAATTGGCAGTAGAATACTGTGAAAAAGCGGTGCAGATGCGCCGAAAGATGATGCAGGACAGCCATCTGGATTATATCAACAGCCTGAATAGTCTGGGTATATTGTGCTGTAAGGCAGGAATGTTCGCGAAGTCCTTGCAGTGCCATGAGGAAGTGCTGCGGCTGGTACAGGAAGTGCTGGGAAGCGACCACTTGTTTTATGCGGATACTCTGAACAACATGAGCGCAGATTACAGTGGTATGAATGAAATGGAAAAGGCGTTGGAAGCCAACGCGGAGGCTTTGCGGCGGAAAGAAGCGGCTTTGGGTCCCTCCCACCCGCAGGTGGCTGTATGTTATATGAGCAGAGGCAGACTTTACGAAAAAATGGGACGGGATACAGACGCCCTTGCCGCTTACGAAAAAGCCCTGCTCATTCGTCGGGATACCGTAGGCAGAATGGACCCTTTGTATGCGGATACATTGGAGCAGATCGCAGGTCTTTTTACAGCCAAAGGCGCTTATGAAGCGGCAGCGGAATACCTGCAGGAGGCCCTGTATATCCGCAGAGAAGCAGAAACGGGCACAGACCGTGATTTGGTGGGCGGCTTACAGCTTTTGGCGGATGTGAAACAGAAAGCGGGAGAAGGGCAGGCGGCAGCAGCTCTTTGCCGGGAAGCCATTGAACTTTTGGAAAAGCATTTCAGCAAAAATCATCCTGAATATGCCATCGGTTTGGCGAAACTGGGTGAGATTCTGGCAAGAGAGAAACAATATGATGAAGCCATTCAGATTTTGACAGAAAGCGCTGCCATCCAGAAAGAAATGCTGGATGAGGACAATCCGAGATATTTGAAAACGCTGGAATATCTGGCAGAAGTTTGTGTGCGCAAAGGCGATTATGCTGTGGCAGTCCAGCATTATCTGGCGCTCAATGACGCAAACTATGAAGAAACAGCGGAAGACAAGCAGCGGGCGGCGGAAACACTGCTGGCAATTGCCGTTTGTTATCTTGCCATGGGTAATGAGAAGAAGGCGGAAGCTTATCGGAAAGAAGCTGTGGAAAAACTGAGCCGTGCCGGCGGCGGATTGACGGAAAAATTCGCAAAACGCCATCAGCAGTATGATTTGCTGGCAAACAAAGGGAAACTGCCTTATGCCGGAGCGGAACGTCAGGCAAAAATGGAAGAAAGACGGCGGCTCCAGAAGGCCAAAGACCTTTTTACGGAAATGCTGGCACAGCGAGGAGAACAGGCGCAATCTTTAGATAAAGAAGCTGTGCGCAATGCCATCTCTTTGGGAGATTTGCAGATGCGTACCGGCAATCGGGAGCAGGCATTTTTCTGGTATCAGGCGGCAGAACAGGCGGCGGAAGGCATGGAATACGCCCAGGCTTGCCGCAGATTGGGCGAATGGTACCTGACGGCAGGAGAATACCTGAAAGGTCTGCAAAAGCTCACCAATGCCAAGAATTACATCGAAGAATATGACAGCGTGAAAACAAAGGATTACTGTGAACTGCTGGCGGAAATCGGCGATTGCTATTTTGCTATGGGCGAAAAAGAAAAAGCAGTAGGCATGTATCTGCCTTATATACGGCTGTTCCGTGAACTCCAGCTGCCCAGAGGAAAACAGTATCAGCGCAGACTGGAGCGCACAGGCAGACTGCTGGCAGACAGTGGACGCCATAAAGATGCGGCGGAATGTTTCAGTGAATTGGCACTGGCAACCCGTATGATGGAAGGGGAAACAGAGAATTTTGCCCGTTTGCTTCTGAAAACAGCGGCTTCTCATATTGCTCAGGGCAATCAGAAAGAAGCGAATACCCTTTTGGATCGGGCTTTGCTGTTAGGGACGGCCAAAGGCAGAGAAACAGAAGCTTATGGCAAGCTTTGTGACCGCATTGGACGGATGTATGCTGCCAACGGCAGTCTGGAACGGGCGGAGGACTGCCTTTCCATCGCCTATGAAATGACGAGAAACGGCAAAAAATGCCTGACCAGAGATGGTCTTGCCGCACTTTTGTCCGTGCTGCGGAAATTGGGTCAGGAAGAGCGATATTTTGCTGTAAAACAAGGCAAAAAATTGGAATAAAAGTGTTGACAGGCTGAAAACCCTGTGATACTATAATGAAGTATGTCAGCCGCATGGAGAGGTTCTGGAAAACCGAAGAAAGGCTTCGGTTACCGTATCCAGCGAGTAAATTGCGAGGAGGTGTTCACATGTACGCAATTATTGAAACTGGTGGTAAGCAGTACAAAGTAGCAGAAGGCGATATCATCACAGTAGAAAAACTGGGTGTTGAAGCAGGTCAGGAATATACATTCGACAAAGTTCTGGTACTGGCGAAAGACGGCGATGTAAAAGTTGGCGCTCCCTACGTTGAAGGCGCAGCAGTTACAGCATCCGTAATCGGTGACGGCAAAGCGAAAAAAGTAGTCGTTTACAAATACAAACCCAAAAAAGGTTTCCACAAGAAAAACGGCCACAGACAGCCTTTCACAAAACTGCAGATTAAATCCATCTAATTATGATCAAGGCTAAGCTTTATCAGAAAGAGAATAAAATCTGTGCATTTGAGATTTCCGGTCACGCAGGCTATGCACCCCATGGGGAAGACATCGTCTGTGCGGCAGTTACCATACTTTCTCTCAATACGGTTAATGCCATAGAGCAGTTCACGGACGTGCCCTTTCAGGCAGAAACCGATGAGAAAAAAGGCGGTTATCTCAAAGTTGTGTTCCCTTTAGAGGGAATGGAGGACGAACGGGTACAGCTGCTTTTGCAGACATTATGGCTCGGGTTGTCCGGCATTGAAACGGAATATAACAAGTATCTTACTTTGAAAATTGAGGAGGTGTAAGTATGTTCAGATTGAACCTTCAGTTCTTCGCGCACCACAAAGGCGGCGGTTCCACAAAGAACGGTCGTGACTCCAACGCTAAGAGATTGGGTGCAAAACGTGCAGACGGTCAGTTTGTACTGGCAGGCAATATTTTATACACACAGCGTGGTACTAAAATCCATCCCGGTGTGAACGTAGGCAAAGGCGGCAATGATACACTGTTCGCTTTGGTTGACGGTCGTGTAAAATATGAAAGAAAAGGCAGAGATAAAAAACAGGTTTCCGTATACCCTGTTGAAATCGCTGAATAAGAATGTTGAAGGCTTCAAATGATATCATTTGAAGCCTTTTTCGTGAAAAGCAAAACAGTTTGCTTCTGACGAAAGAGGTTTTGAAAAGAAAGAGAAAGGATACGAGGTGAGAATATGTTTGTAGATAGAGTCAAGATTCATGTAAAAGGCGGCAACGGCGGCAATGGTATGGTTTCTTTCTTCCGCGCGAAATATATTACCCACGGTGGTCCCGACGGCGGCGACGGCGGCAGAGGCGGCGACGTGATTTTTGTAGGGGACGAAAGCATGGGTACCCTCATGGACTTCCGTTATAAGAGAATGTTCAAGGCAGGCAACGGTCAGGATGGCGGCAAACGCAACTGTTTTGGTAAAGACGGCGAAAGCGTTGTCATCAAAGTGCCTGTTGGTACGGTTATCCGTGAAGCGGAAAGCGGAAAGATCATGGCGGACATTACCAAACACGGGGAAGAAAAAATCCTGATTCATGGCGGTAAAGGCGGCAAGGGCAATCAGCACTTCGCAACTCCCACCAGACAGGCACCCCGTTATGCAGAACCCGGCAGAGTGGCAAAAGAATACGACGTCATTCTGGAACTGAAACTGATTGCGGATGTTGGTTTGATTGGTTTCCCTAATGTTGGCAAATCCACACTGCTGTCCATGGTAACAAACGCAAACCCGAAAATCGCAAACTATCACTTTACCACACTGGCTCCCAATCTGGGCGTGGTAGAAGGCAGATACGGCGATTCCTTCGTGCTGGCGGATATTCCCGGTCTGGTAGAAGGTGCCAGCGAAGGCGTTGGTTTGGGACATGCCTTCCTGCGTCATGTGGAACGTACCAAAGTGTTTATCCACGTGGTAGACGCTGCTGGTGTGGAAGGTGACGACCCTGTGGAAAACGTGCGTAAGATCAATCAGGAACTGGAAGCATACAATCCCGAACTGATGAAACGCCCTCAGGTTATCGCAGCAAATAAAACAGACATTCCCGGTTCCGAAGAAAATGTGGAACGCCTGAAAGAAGCCTATGAAAAAGAAGGCTTTGAAGTATTCCCCATTTCTGCGGCAACCAACAAAGGTCTGGATGAACTGCTGACAAAAGTAGCGGAAATCCTGAAAAACTATCCTGAAGACATCGTATTTGAAGAAGAATATGAAGAATACGACGAAGTGGCAGTGGATCAGGAACCTTTCACCATCGAAGTCGAAGACGGTGTGTATGTGGTAAGAGGTGTTGGCGTCGAAAAGATGATCGGTTACACCAATATCGATACAGAAAAGGGCTTCGCTTTCTTCCAGCGTTATCTGAAAGAAAAAGGCATCATCGAAGCATTGGAGGAAAAAGGCATTCAGGAAGGCGATACCGTTCGTATTTACGATATGGAATTCGAATTCTGGAAATAATTCCCCAAAAAGAGAAAAACAAACGGAAGAAGAAACTTCCGCTTAAGAAAACATTGGTTTTTCGTTTCTTTGATTTCTTAAGGGGAAGTGCGACGGCTGTCTTCAGAAGAAAACATAACAGATTAAATATTAGTAAAAATAAGAAAGTGGAAATTCTCTGGGTGACAAGGATTTCCGCTTTCTTTGTTTTCTTATGAAGATGCCCCTGATTCTGCCAAAGCGGTGGATTCTTCCGTTTTTGTTTCGGCGGAAATGTAACATTTCTGTGAATTTCTTGGAAAAGTCGATGTATTTTGGCTGATCCGATGGTATAATAACAAAATAAGCGGCGGTAAGCTGCCTTATTTGTATGTCAGAAAACAGTCCCAAGAGGGGCATAGTATAGATTGAGGTAATGGAATGAACGAAAAAGCATTGCGTATTTTGGAATACGATAAAATCATAAATATGCTGGCGGGATTTGCCGTTTCCCCTATGGCAAAGGAAATGGCACACCACTTGCAGCCTTCTGTTTCCGTGTCGGAAATTGTGCTGCGTCAGCAGGAAACCACCGAAGCGGTGAGCATGGTGCTGCGCAAAGGCAGCCCTTCCTTCGGCGGTTTTCGGGAAATCCGTCCCCAGCTGAAACGGGCGGAAATGGGCGGTACTCTGTCCATTCCCGAATTGATGCACATTGGGGAATTTCTCTATGTTTGCCGCAAGGCGAAAAATTATGCCAAAAATGAAAACAAGGCGGAAACGTATGAACGTCTGGACGAATATTTTGAATTGCTGACACTGATTCCCAATCTGGAAAACGAAATCACCAGATGCATCGTGTCTGAAACGGAAATCGCTGACGATGCTAGTTCAGGGCTGAAAAGCGTCCGCAAGGAAATCAAGATTTCCAATGACCGCGTGAAAGACCATCTGAATGGGGTCATTTCTTCTTCCGCATATCGGAATATGCTCCAGGACTTTGTCATCACCATCAGAAATGACAGATATTGCGTGCCTGTCAAGAGCGAATACCGCAGTGTGTTCCCCGGTATGGTACACGACCAGTCCAACACAGGTTCTACCGTATTCATGGAGCCTTTGAGCGTGGTACAGCTGAACAACAAAATCAAAGATTTGCAGGCGAAAGAACGGGAGGAAATTGAAAAAATCCTCACCAGCCTGTCTATTATGGTCATTCAGAATGAAGCACAGCTCGGCGCAAACCTGGAACTGCTGACACAGCTGGACTTTATTTTCGCAAAAGCACAGCTTTCCTTGTCCATGGATGGTACACAGCCTTTGTTCAATACAAAAGGCTATGTGAATATCCAGAAGGGCAGACATCCTCTGCTGGATAAGAAAACTGTTGTGCCTATCAATATTTATCTGGGGAAAGAATTTACCACACTGCTCATCACTGGTCCCAACACCGGTGGTAAAACCGTTGCCCTGAAAACATTGGGCTTGTTTTCTTTGATGGGGCAGGCAGGGCTGCATATCCCTGCTAACGACCATTCCCAGCTGGCGGTGTTTGACGAAGTTTTTGCGGATATTGGGGATGAACAGAGCATTGAGCAGAGCCTGAGTACTTTCTCCGCCCACATGACAAATATCGTCAAGATTCTGGAAGATGTGACAGACAGCTCTCTGGTGCTTTTCGACGAATTAGGTGCAGGTACAGACCCTACAGAAGGTGCGGCACTGGCTATGGCAATCATTTCTTATCTCCATGACCGGAAGATTCGTACCGCTGTTACCACCCATTACAGCGAATTGAAGGTATACGCCCTGTCCACAGAAGGGGTGGAAAATGCCTGCTGTGAATTCGATGTGGAAACACTGCGTCCTACTTATCGTCTGCTCATCGGGATTCCCGGGAAAAGTAACGCGTTTGCCATTTCCAAGCGTTTGGGCTTGCGGGATTATATCATTGACAGCGCAAGAGAATTCATTTCCCATGACGAAGCCCGTTTTGAGGACGTTATCACAGACCTGGAAATCAGTAAGAAAAGCGTGGCTTTCGAGCAGGAACGGGCGGAACAGTACCGCAGAGAAGCGGAAAGCCTGAAAAAAGAAGTGGAACGCCAGAAGGAGAAAACAAGAGAACAGAAAGAAAAGATTCTCCAGAAGGCAAGAGAAGAAGCAAAACAGATTTATGCCCAGGCCAAAGAAGAAGCCGACCAGATTATCAAGGAAATGAACCGGGAAGCAAAGCAGAAAAACCAGCAGAAGGCACTGGAAAACAGAGCCAAGCTGAAAGAAAAGCTGTCTTCCGTGCAGGAGGACTTCCTCAAGTCCAAAAAGGTGAAACCTACCCACAAGCCGCCCGAAAAATTGCAGGCAGGGGACAGAGTTTATGTCATTTCCTTCGACCAGAATGGCGTGGCTCTTTCCGCGCCGGATAAGAATAAAGACGTTATGGTGCAGATGGGTATCATGAAGGTGAAGGTGCCTCTGGCAGAACTGATGCTGGATGATACACCACAGCCCAAAGAACAGAAGCCCAGACAGACCAATGTACGGGCAAAAGCGAAAAAGAGCCAGTTTATTTCTGCGGAAATCGACTGCCGTGGTCAGCTGGTAGATGAAGCCATTGTAAATATTGATAAATATATTGATGATGCGTATCTGTCCGGTTTGAAACAGATCATCATCATCCATGGGAAAGGCACCGGCGCCCTTCGTGCCGGCGTGCAGAAATATCTGCGTACCAATCCTCATGTAAAAAGCCAGCGTCCCGGTACTTTCGGGGAAGGGGATGCCGGCGTAACGGTTGTAGAACTGAAGTAAAAGGCGAGGGTATAAAGGAGATGAATGCCGTGAGTGAGAAACAGAAAATTCTGGTAGTAGACGACGATCAGCATATTGCAGAGTTGATTTCTCTGTATCTGATGAAAGATGGTTATGATACACAGGAGGTTTACGACGGCAAAAAGGCGTTGGAAGCAGTGACAACTTATGAGCCGGATTTGATTCTGCTGGATTTGATGCTGCCGGGCATGGATGGCTATCAGGTCTGCGCGGAAGTGCGGAAAACAAGCAAAGTCCCCATCATCATGCTGACAGCAAAAGGGGAAACATTTGATAAAGTGCTGGGGCTGGAACTGGGAGCAGATGATTATATCGTCAAACCCTTCGATGCCAAAGAACTGGTGGCAAGAGTAAAGGCGGTACTCCGCCGCTATGAAGCCGGAAGTGCAAAAGAAGAGGAAGACGACGGACAGGTGCTGCGTTATCCAAATCTGGAAATCAATCTGTCCAATTACACAGTAACTTATCATGGAAAAAGTGTGGATTTCCCGCCCAAGGAATTTGAACTCCTTCATTTTCTGGCGTCCAATCCCAAACGGGTGTTTACCAGAGAACAGCTGTTAGACCGTATCTGGGGCTATGAGTACGCTGGTGATACCCGTACCGTAGATGTTCATGTAAAACGAATCCGTGAAAAGCTCAATCAGGACGATGAATGGGGCATTCGTACTGTTTGGAGCGTGGGTTACAAATTTGGTCCCAAGTAAAGAGGAATACATAAAAAAATCAGCCGCTGTTTGGGCGGCTGATTCCTTACATATCCAGTATTTTATTCATTTTTGGGTTCTGTCTGATTTTCTTCAGCAGTGTTTTCTGGAAGCACAGGTGCAGACTGTGCAGGCAGCGCATCAACAGGAGCGGCTTCTGCTGTGTGACCTGCAGGAAGCTGTTCAGCAGCCTGCTGCATGGCAGCACGTTCTTCCATTTTGCGCTTGTGCTCAAATTCCCGCATTTTCTGTTTGCGGATATTGCTGAAACGAAGCAGAACACAAACTACATACAAAAACAGCATCAGACGATGATAACTGTTTGTGTTGCCCCAGGGTGTCATAAAGATCAGAAAAATGGCAACAGCGAACAGAACAAGGTCTGCCAGTTTGATATTCTTTCTAGGTGGATTGGGTCGTTGATTGGTCATGGTACATACGGCAGAAACATCTGCCACTCCTTTCTTCATAATGAGGAAGTCTTTTGTAAAAACATTCCTATTTTATTATAACATGAATTTTGTTTTTTGGGATGTTTTTCTGATGTTTTCTTTTCGGAGGAATGTTTATGTTTAAAAAATCCATTGTAATCAAGCAATTTTTATTATATATGGCAACCATTAGCTTTTGCGTCATATTGATGGGTGGTATGCTTTCGGTGATCTATACGAACCATTATATGTCTGAAACAAAACAGGAATTGATCGAACAGGGCGAGAAGATTGCCGCTGCCATCAATAAAGCCTATAATACGGGGAACATCAATAATCTGGCTTATGAAATGCAGGTGCTGGAGGACTATATGGGCGCAGGCGTGCTTCTGGTCAATAAAGAAGGCGTTATTGTTCTGGCATCTCCCGGTATGGACAGCAGCCTGCTGGGGCATGTATTGGCTTATGATGAACTGGTGGAAGGCATTCAGGAGGGAAATGTGGTTTCTCTGGAAACAGGCTCTTCCTCTATTTTCGGCACACCCATGCTCATTGTGGGCTATCCCCTTTCTGAAGGGCAGCTTTCCGGTATTTTCATGTGCCGTTCTATGCCGGAAATCAAAGTTTCTCTGAATGAAATGTACCGAGCTGGTGTATTCTGCTTGCTTCTGGCATTCCTGCTGACAGCACTGGTGAGTCTGGTCACATCCCGGAAAATGACAGAGCCCTTGATGGATATGAACCGGGCAGCAAAAGAAATTGCCGGCGGGAATTTTGAAAAGCGGGTAGAAATCACAAGCAAAGATGAAATGGGGCAGTTGGCAGAAAGCTTCAACCATATGGCAGAAAGTTTGGAGAATATCGAAAAATCCAGACGGGCATTCATTGCCAATGTATCCCATGACCTGCGGTCGCCGCTGACCAGTATTCAGGGATTTTTGACAGCCATGCTGGACGGCACCATTCCGCCGGAAAAACAGGAACGTTACCTGCGGATCGTGCTGGAAGAAAGCCAGCGGCTCAGCAGACTGGCAGAAGGCATTGTGGATATGAGTCGTGCCCAGGACAGCAAAATTGTACTGGAGATGACAAGCTTTGATTTGAATGAAGTCATTCGGGAAAATAGCGCAGTACTGGAACCGCAGCTTCAGGAAAAAGGCTTATCGGTAGAAGTGTCCTTTGCCGCGAAGGAAACGATGGTCTATGCGGATCAGGATAAAATCTCCCGGGTGCTCCATAACCTGATGAGCAATGCCATCAAGTTTTCTCGAGAAAACGGCACGATTGAAATCGAAACCACGTTTTCCGGTAAGAATAAGGTGCTGGTGTCTATTCGGGATCATGGAGCGGGCATCAGCGAGGAAGACCAGAAATATATTTTTGATCGGTTTTATAAAGCGGACGCCACGCGAAACCAAGACAAGACAGGAGCCGGATTGGGCTTATCCATTGTGCGGGAATTTGTGCAGGCGCATGGGGAGACAGTGGCGGTCAAAAGCAAGGTGGGAGAAGGCAGTGCCTTCCTTTTCACATTGAAACTGGCGAAGTAAAGAGAATAGGCCTGTATTTCCCTGTTTTTTCGGCTAAAAGCGCATTTTTTGTATCGGGTGAGCAAAGTACTCTCTGAAAAAGAAAAAGACCTCACAGGGGCTTACAGAGGGAACTGTGTGGTGTATACAAAGCAGAAGCCTTTAAAAATATGATTTGATTGTTTTAGGTGAACTGTGGCAGCGTCTTTCTAAGACAACGATTTTTGTAAAAATAACATAGCCGGAATCCTTTAGGTTGCAAGGATTCCGGCTATATTTATTTTCTTATGAAGCGGGATTTAATATCTGTTTATGTATAGGTGATAAAATCTTTGTCAATGCGTACGGTTTGTGTTTCGGCATCCCAAGTGATTTCGCTGTTGCGTATACCGCAGATGTTTGCCGCATCTCGCAGGGAAAGGAAGGTTCTTCCATCTTTTTCCGTGGCAGGTTCACGCAGCGCAAGGGGTTGTCCGTGGAAAGACGCTGTTTGGCTCTCCAGAGGAATTTCTGCCAGAAGATCATGCCAGCGGTCTGCTGTATAGAGACATGCTGTATTTCTTTCCTTGTCCCATGCGACTTCCAGATTGGGCAGTGCCGTTGCCAGTTCTCGAAGCGGCAGCATGACATAGCCATTTTCAGAAATATAGGGAGATACCCGAACAGATTTTTCGATGCCGTTGACGGTGAGGGTGTTGTTGTTGAGGGACAGACAAATCTGCTGGGAATCAATTTGAGCGTTAGGATAAAATTGTTCCAGAACAATGAAATCTTCTTTCAAAACCTGCATTTCCTGCTCCAGCCTGTCATCCGGGACGGAATCAGAAAATGCCACATAAAGATGGTGTTCCTGCAGGATGGCTTTTTTTGTGGGTTTTGCTGCAAAGAAAGGTCTGCCAGCGTAAAAGATTCTAGTTTGTCTGGATCACTTTTGTGAATTTTTACGACCAGATTATCATTTTCTGTCCAATAAGAAAGGGTGACACCATCTGCAGTCAGCGTTTGTTCACCTTCCACCACAAAGGAAAGCCGGTTTTGAAAGGTGTCCTGGTGAGCAGTGCCTTCGGGAGCTGCATAATCAAAAGGTTCGTGACTGACAGCGAAGGTATATTCCGAATAGTCCGTAAAACTGCTTGGCGTCGTTTCGCTGATGGTAATGGGCACTAAGGTAACTGGTTCGCTCATAGGAAACAGGATGGAAGTTCTGGATTTGGCGGAGATGGGCATAGATGCCTGTGGCGTTTCTGCGGCAGAACCAGTGGTTGGAAAAAGCAATATGGACATAGACAGTATAGAAGATATCAAAAATATTTTTTTCATAGAAGCCCCTCCTATTTGATATGTTTGGCAACCCAGTCATAATATCTCAATATATTTCTATTGTAGGACATTTTGATTCTGCTCGTCTATGGCGTGATGTTACAAAATCAGAGATGGAAAACGTACAGATTGTATAGAAATCAAAAAGACCACGCCTCAAGCAACTTCCCCTTAAGAAAACATTTTGAATCAAATTTCAAAAAATAAGAAAGCTGGAATCCTTTGTATTATGAACTGCACCCCATTTGTTAGACAGTATGATATACTGAAT
>UMFX01002989.1_pt1 | contig 18529 bp, 14 predicted proteins | sample 1965131 | NCBI WGS metagenome assembly UMFX01 (sample SAMEA4836058, study PRJEB28245) | human gut metagenome | biome: gut microbiome; material: fecal sample | place: Denmark | collected 2008 | reverse complement strand
AAGGATTTCGGCTTTCTTTGTTTTCTTATGAAGATGCCCCTAACACCGTCAATTTTTATTTTCTCTTTTTCTGCTTCGCCACATGAAAACCGCTGTCAACAGGCAGGTAGCCCCTTCTGCTGCCGGAAATGCCAGCCAAATGCCCAGCATCCCAAACAATGCAGAAAGAAGGAAAGCAAAAATCAAAATCGCTACAACGCCTCTAGTCATAGCAATGAAAAAGGATGGCATGGGCTGTTCCACGGCACCCAGATACACCGCCGAAACGATATTGATACCCGCAAACAGGAACCCGATGAAATACAGCCGCAGACCTTCTTCTGCCATAGTCTGCAAAGCCTCGTTGCCTTCGCCGTTGAACACACTGACCAATGGCTCCGTAAATCCCCATGCAATGGCAATCATCACTGCCCCCAGAAGAAGGGCTGAAGATATGGCAAAACCATAGAGTTTTCTGGTACTATGATGATCTCGTTTGCCGTAATACTGGCTGACCAAAGGCTGTGTCCCTTGGGAAAGCCCTGTATACACCGCCGTTCCCACCAAAGCGATATTGGCAATGACACCGTAAGCCGCTACGCCTGTATTGCCAGTGATGGACAAAATCAACAGATTGAACACCGTCAACACCACACCTGTGGCAAATTCATTGATAAAAGCGGAAATCCCCAATTTACAGAACAGCAGTCCGCTTTTTGCCACTTCTTTCACCCGGCAGAAGGCAAAGCCATTTTTCTTTTTCCACACATGGATAGACATGACACACATGCTCACCGCCGGAGAAAAGCCCGTTGCCAATGCCGCACCAAACAGCCCCATATCCAATGGGAAAATGAACACATAGTCCAGCACCACATTGGTCAGACTGCCGCAGATCATGCCGATCATAGCCAGCCTTGGGGCACCGTCGTTTCGCACAAAAGCCAGCATCATATCATTGGAAATGAAGAACACCCCAAACAGGAGCATCATCCGCAGATAATCCGCTGTCATAGGCAGGATTTCCCCTTCTGCACCCAAAAGGGACGCAAAAGGCGTTGCCAGAAAAATGCCCATCAAAAGATAAATGGCGGCGAAAAACCAGCCTGTCAGCATGGTTTTGGTAAATATTTCGTGCGCCTGTTTTTTCTGCCCCTGTGACTGGGCAATGGTATACCGCACAGCGCCGCCCATGGCCACCATCAGCCCTGTGGCATTGACCAAAGAATACCCCGGAATGGCAATGTTCAGCGCCGCCAGACCATCCGCCCCCAGTCTTGCTGCCACAAAATAGGTGTCTGCCAGAATATAAAAGGAAAGCCCCATCATCCCCAGTATATTGCTGGATACATATTTCAGATATTGTTTTCCCAACATGGTCTTTTTCCTCCTAAACGTAAAAAATACCCCTACCCATTCCTGCTGCGACCTACCGGAATGGATACGGGTATTCTTGTTTTTCCACCCGGTGGCGGAAAAACCCCTCACATTACACGATTGTACCTATATCCCTTATATTTGTCAATACAAAAGAAAAAGCAGACAGACATTTTCATGTCTGCCTGTTTGCATTCCTCAAATGATTTTATTTCCTGCCATCAGCCAAAGGCACGATACAGGAATGTAACGATCTGCCCACGAGTGCAGGTATCGTCAGGAGAAAATGTGGTGGCACTGGTGCCGCTGGTAACCCCCTGTTCCACTGCCCAGTCCACAGCGCTGGAGGAAACATCCGTAAATCCTGCATCAGGCGCATCGGGCTGTCCCACGTGATTCCACATAAATTCCACTGCCATCAATCTTGTGCAGGGGTCATTGGGAGAGAACGTATCCCCTGTCGCAGTCAAACTTTCCTTCGCCCATACGGTTGCTTTCGCATAGTAAGCATTGGGGTCTACATCGGAAAAAGTCAATGTGCTGTCCACCGGTTCCCAAGAGCCTGCCGCACGCCACATAAAAGAAATGATCTGGGCTCTGGTACAAGTGTCATTGGGAGAAAATGTGGCAGCACTGGTGCCACTGGTGATACCGTTTTCCACTGCCCATGCAACTGCGTCCGCATAGTAAGCATCAGCAGGAACGTCAGTGAATGCTGGCGCCGGTTCAGGCACCACAGTAGGTTCTGTGGTTTCGCCGCTTTCCACAGAAACGACGGAATAACCCATGCCAGTGAGTTTATCTGCGTAATTTTGTGTGATGAAAACAAATTCATCTACGGTATTTCCCTGACTGTCATAAACCGTATAGGTATATTTGCCGTCTGCCCGCAAAGGCTCATTGAGCAAAGGCTGGTCATAACCCGGGTCACCGGAGCCAGCAGGGAAGTCCAGCATCGCCATGCCTACGGAATACGTGCCACCTTCCGGCAAAGAGATGGACAATGTGGCATCATCAGCCATGAGATACGCCGTTTCATCAATGGGAACTGCGGGATTGCCGGGCATTTCCGGCATCTCACCTGTAATATGCACAAAATCCAATGGTTCCTGAGACAGCTGGATATACTCTGCCGCCAGAGCGGAAACGGACATGGTCAAAACCATTGCCCCGGCAGTGATGACAGAAACAGCTTTTTGCAGCATTTTCATAAAAACCCCTCCTTCTGCTCGTCACAGATATGATAGTGAAGCATCTGACAGCCATGCTCTGACCGACAAATGCCGAATCCATTCCCATACAAAACAAAGACCATAGACTTTTCCAATCAAAAAACGCCCCTGTCAAAATTCCCCTGGAAACGGATTCCTTTTTTCAACTGTATCATACTTTCTTTGGGTTCTACAAAGACTTTTTTACTGCACTGCATAACATTTTGAAAATTCACGGCAGTTGTAATACAACAACAAAAAAAGACGACATGCTTTCATGCCGTCTTTTCTCTGCGGATAACAGGACTTGAACCTGCACGGTTGCCCGCTGGAACCTAAATCCAGTGCGTCTGCCAATTCCGCCATATCCGCATAACGATATTATTGTACCGATTCTGTTTGGGTCTGTCAAGAACGAAAAAAGAGCAAAAGCAGTGCTTTTGCTCTTTTCAGTGAACCAGGAGGGATTCGAACCCCCGACCCACGGCTTAGAAGGCCGTTGCTCTATCCAGCTGAGCTACTGATTCATACCGAAGCGGGTGATGAGAATCGAACTCACGTGTTCAGCTTGGAAGGCTGACATTCTACCATTGAACTACACCCGCATACTGAACCAGGAGGGATTCGAACCCCCGACCCACGGCTTAGAAGGCCGTTGCTCTATCCAGCTGAGCTACTGATTCATTCGTAATTCGGCAAGAGATATTATGCCATAAAAAATAAGCGTCGTCAAGGCTTTTTTCTGAAAAATCAGGAAAAAAACTGTTTTTTACACAATACAGCCCCGAAACCATCCTTCGGGGCTGCAAAAATCATCCTTTTAATCTGCAAAAAGGCATATCTCTGTGATATTCCATGATGGCGCCTTCCATTCTGCCGTTTTCCTCAATGGTGAGGATGCCAAATGTGGGAGGTGTACCGCCGCGGGGCATGGAAATGCTGCCGGGATTAAACAGCATCACCCGTCCTCTGTCATCGTAAACAGGACGATGGGTATGTCCAAAGAGCACCACATCTGCCCCTTGTTCTTCTGCCCAATAAGAAATGCTGTCATAATTCCAGTACACCCGCTGTTTATGCCCATGGACAAGGAGCAGTTTTTTTCCGCCTGCGAATACCATCTTCTTATCGGGCGTATCCCAAGAGTAATCGTTGTTGCCCAGCACATAATGGAACGGGAGAGATGGAAATTCCTTTTTCAGCTCCATGGCGTCTGTATCATGGTCTCCCAGATGCAGCACCATATCCATCTGCCCGCCAATGCGCCGCAGCACCTCTCTGGCATTGTCCAGATAATTATGGGTATCGCTGAAAACCAGTATCTTCATGGTTTACAGCTCCTTTTTCAGCAGTTCTTTCATCTTCCGCAGGGCTTTGCCTCTGTGGCTGATGGCGTTCTTTTCCTCGGAAGAAAGTTCTGCCATGTATTTTTTCAGTTCAGGCACATAGAAAATAGGGTCATAGCCGAAGCCGTTTTCTCCGGTGGGTTCCCAGCCGATGATACCTTCTACGGTGTCCAGACTTACCAGACGTCTGCCGTCAGGGAAAGCCGCTACGATGCAGCTGACAAAACGTGCAGTTCTGTCTTTTTCTTCCACACCTTTGAGTTTTTCCAGAATGACTTTGAATTTTTCGGGATAAGGGGTATCTTCTCCCAGAAAACGTGCGGAATAGATACCGGGAGCTTTATCCAGATAGTCGATTTCCAGACCGGAATCGTCTGCCAGTGTGATTTTGCCGGAGATTTCCATAACCTGTACAGCCTTTTTCATGGAATTTTCTTCAAAAGTTTTGCCGTCTTCCACCACATCGATGGTAATGCCAGCTTCTTCCATAGACACTACGTTTACATTCATATCTGCAAGAATTTCGTTGATTTCCCGAATTTTCCCCTTGTTTTTTGTTGCAAAAATAATGGTTTCCATCTCTTTCCTCCTTTTTTACAGTTCCAGACCATCCAGCGCCTTTTTCTGTAATGCCTGCAATTCGCGATTGCCTTTTTCACCCAGTGCCAGCAGCTGGTGCAGCTGTTCCTGAGAAAATGTGCCATGCTCGCCTGTGCCCTGCAATTCTACAAAACCGCCTGCGTCGTTCACAACGATATTCATATCCACTTCTGCTGCGGAGTCTTCCACGTAACACAAATCCAGCATAGGTTCGCCGTCTACAATACCTACGCTGATGGCGGAAATATAGTGGCGCAGAGGTGTTTTTTCCAGAACGCCTTCTTCCACCAATCTCTGACACGCCATAGCAAGGGCAACGAAACCGCCTGTGATGGAAGCGGTACGAGTGCCGCCGTCTGCCTGAATGACATCACAGTCCACAGTGATGCTTCTTTCGCCCAGCGCTTCCAAATCCACTGCCGCACGGAGAGCGCGACCAATGAGTCGCTGGATTTCTGTTGCACGGGGATTCAGTTTCAGTTTGTTGATGTCACGTTTGTTTCGGCTGGCTGTTGCACGGGGCAGCATAGCATATTCTGCTGTTACCCAGCCGCTGCCGCTTTCCCGCAGGAAAGGGGGTACGTTTTCTTCTACCGTTGCGTTACAAATGACTTTTGTATCGCCAAATTCTATCAAAACAGAGCCTTCCGCATACTTTGTAAAATTCTTTGTGATGCGAATGGGGCGCAGTTGGTTGTTTTCTCTGCCGTCATATCTGCTCACGTGATTTCCTCCTTTATTTTCTAAAAAAATCTCTGTTTAGGGGCATCTTCATAAGAAAACAAGGAAAGCTGAGATTCTTTTCGAGGATTTCAGCTTTCTTATTTTTACGAAGAATGGATTTGATATGTTTTCTTCTGAAGACAGCCGTCGTAATTCCCCTTAAGAAATCAGGAAAGCGAAAATCAAGGTTTTCTTAAGGGGAATTTGCTTTCATTATAGCCTGATTTTTTCCTTTTGAACAGCCCCACAGAAAAAAACAGGAAGATGCCTATCTTCCTGTTTTCCAATATTATCTCAATTTGTAATTGCTCATAGCATAAATGATACCATCACCAATGGCTTTTGCTGCCGCATCCTGATAAGTTGCCTGAGAAATTTTCAGGGCATCACCGGGATTGGACAGGAAGCATGTTTCGATGAGGATAGCAGGTACTGTTGTGGAATTGAGAATCAACAGGTCGGGACGGGATTTTACGCCACGGTTTGTTGTGCTCAATGCGGAAGGCAGTCTGCTCTGTACCGCCTGTGCTGCCTGCAAACTGGTCAATGTGCCGTTGCCGTCGTTGCTGTGCGCGGCGTACAGTGTTTCTGTACCGCTGGCAGAAGCTGTACCTGCGTTCATATGGATGGAAACCATCAGGTCCGCAATCTGGTTGGCTGTTTTTGCACGGTCTGCATTGGCAGGTCTGCTGTCATCATCTCTGGTGAGATATACCTTGATGTTGGAATTACTTTCCACATAAGATTTTACTTTCAGTACCATGGTCAGGTTCATGGTCTTTTCTGTGAGTCCATTGCCGCTGGTACCGGGGTCATTGCCGCCGTGACCGGCATCCAGCAGAAGGACTTTGTCGTATACCTGCTGAGGGTTCTTTGCTGTAATTTCATAAGCGCTGCCGGTATCCTTGATGGTATAAGCGCTGATGATGTTCTGATTGAAGCGAATCACAGTATTTCCGCCGGTGGTGGAGATGGTAAAGGACTTAATCTGGTCTGTATTCACGTTCAAAGTACCGTAACCATATACGTCAGAATAATCTCCGGGCAGTGTCAGCTCGTAATATCCATCCAGATATGCATCGTTATGTTTGATGCTGCCGGTGTTGATGGTCTTTACTTTTTTCAGTGTCAGTGTATCGGTGCTGTCATCATAAGAAAGGTTTTCCAATGTAGATTTCTGGATGGTGACAGTCAGTTTTCCGTTTTCTTCTTTCCATGTCATCTGGGTCAGGTCGTTTGCTTCCACCACCACGCGGAATGTGGTGCCGTTCATCCAGCCTGTTCTGACTTCGCTGACGTATTCCAGACCATCTGTATTGATGATTTCATCAATATCATCCGCCTTTACGCCGGGCATATCAATAACCGTACGGTAAGGGTCCTGCATGGTGGTCACCGTTGCACCTGTTGCGCCGCTGGCGTTGATGGTGACGGTTTCCGTATTGCCGCTGTGGCTGCTGGTGATGCTCTTGATTTCCACCTGTTCAAATGCCAGTGTCACCTGATTTTTCGCAGCGTTTGGCGTTACTTTGTATTCCATTTTGCCTGTCAGGTCAAATACCACACGGGTATATGTTTCTCCGTTGTCCGCCGTATGCTGTGCCGTACGGATGGCAGTGACAAAAGGACTGTTGGTGGCAGTGATATTGGCAGAAAGCCCATTTGTTGCGCCGTAGAAATCCAGTACCACTTTATTGTCGCTGACATAAACTTCTTCACATCTGTTGAATGTGCCAGTGGTTGTAATGACAAAATTCTGTGTTGCTGTTTTGGATGTGGGCACAGTCACACTGGATACTTTCCCTGTGGTAGCTGTGCTGGTTCCTGTATTGGTACCGGTGCTGCCGCCGGTACTTTCACCGGTGCTGGGAGCTTCACCAATGTATACGGTTCTGTTGGGGTCATCCCATGTGACATCAATATCCAAGGCCGTTGCCAATGCACGAACAGGCAGCATGGTTCTGTCGTTGATGATCATAGGCGCCACATCCATGGTAAAGGCTTCCCCGTTTTTATAGCCTGTCTTGCTGTCAATCTGGAACACTACTGTATGGGTGTCGCTGACAGCATAGACCTGTCTTGCCGCTTCGTTCCATGTGACGGTACAACCAAGCTCCTCACAGATGCCACGCATAGGCAACATGGTTCTGCCGTCAATGCTTACCGCCGGCATATTGGGGTCTGTATAGCTTTCTCCATCGATGACAATGGCAATTTCTTTGGCGTTATACGCATGATGTGCGCCATTATAAAACAAGTCCATCTGGACATTGGCGGCAAATGCCGTCGTCGTGTATAACAGTCCTGCTGCCAATGTGGTCAGCAGCAGACGTTTTCCTTTGTACCACATATTTTCCGCTCCTTTGTTCTTCCTTCTTTTTATCACACAAAACAGTATATCAAATTTTGTCGGAATGAAAAGGAAAAAGTTCCATTTGCAATGGAATTTTAATAAATTCCCATGAAACTGCCATGAAAACCTCATTTTTTGTCATTTTTGCCCATGAAAAAAAGAAGCGGAAAATCCGGCTGCCCGAACTTTCCAGCTTCTTTTGAAATTTCTTATTCCCCTTCGGCGTATTTCCAGAAGGCTTTTAGTTTGTTCATGACTTTTCCATGGACACTATCAGGAGGATATTCCCCATTTTCGTCTTTTTCTCCGGCAGGTGTGCTCATCAAAAGGGCAATGCCTTCGTCAATGGTGGAGATGGGATAAATATGGAATACCCCTTCTTTCACGGCTTCCACCACTTCATCCTTCAGCACCAAATCACGGATATTGGAAACAGGAATGATAACCCCCTGTTTGCCTGTCAGACCACGTTTTTTGCACAGGTCAAAGAACCCTTCGATTTTGTATGTCACGCCGCCGATGGCCTGAATTTCCCCTTTCTGGTTGACAGAGCCTGTCACCGCCAAGTCCTGACGGATGGGCAGTTCTGCCAGAGAAGACAGGATACAGTACAGCTCTGTACTGGATGCGCTGTCCCCGTCGATGCCGTTGTAATTCTGCTCGAAGCAGACACGGCAGGACAGAGAAAGTGGGAATTTCTGGGCATAAGTCTGTCCCAGATAGCCGGTGATGATCTGTACCCCTTTGTCGTGGGTCTGACCACTCATGCGGGCTTCTTTTTCGATGTTGACAATACCAGATTTGCCCACATAAGTGGTAGCTGTGATACGGCTGGGATTGCCAAAGGCATAAGAGCCCATATCCAGCACTGCCAGACCGTTAATCTGCCCCACTTCCGCGCCGTCCACGTCAATCATGATGACGTTTTCTTCCAGCATTTCATCCAGTTTTTCTTCATAAAGCCGCAGGCGGTCTTCTTTTTCCACAATGGTTTTCTGCACATGTTTTGCCGTCACCATTTCCGCACCGTCCAGCTTTGCCCACACTGCCGCTTCCCCCAGAATTTCCGCCAGATGGTTGAAACGGGTGGACAGCTTGTTCTGCCGTTCCGCAGAACGGGAAGAATATTCCACCACAGCACAGACAGCGCTCACATCAAAGTCCATGGTCTTTTCCCGCATGGTAAAGCCCTTGATGAACTGGGCAATCTTCAGCATATTTTCCTGAGAACGAGGCATTTCATAGTCGAAATCCGCTCTGATTTTAAAGAACTTGTCGAACTCCTCATCATAAGTGCTGAGCAGTTCGTAATAATAACTGCTGCCGATCATGATGATTTTAATATTGGCAGGGATGGGTTCCGGTTTCAGTGTCGGCGCAACCACTGTGCCCAACTGTTCCCGAATGGCATCCATGTTGATTTCTTTTGTCTTGATGACACGGCGCAAAGCTTCCCACGCTTGGGGAGCGGACAAAATATCCTGTGCCTGCACGATAAGATAACCGCCATTTGCCTTGTGGAACAAACCGCTTTTGATTTTCATAAAGTCTGTAGTCAGGTTACCGAATTCGCTGTCGTATTCCACTTCCCCCACCAGATTATAGTAAGTGGGATTGAATGTGGTCACCACAGGCGCGCCTTTTGTTTCGCTGTTATCTACGATAAGATTTACTTTATATTTCAGTGTCACATCTTCCGGCTGTTTTTTGGAAAGCATAGGCAGCAGAGATGCCAGACCTTCTTCCCCGTCGTCCTCATCCTCAAAGAACTGGCTGATATTTTCCAGTACATCTTCTTTCACGGCATTGATATATGCCACTGCTTTTTCGTTCTGTTCATATTTTTCCTGAACAGCGCTGACATGGTGACCAATGGCAAACATGCCAACTTTATAGTCCAGCTGGTCTACGCACCGTTTGGATTCCTTATCCAATTCCCGAATGTCCCGCATAATGGCAGAAGCTTTTTCCTGTACAATCTGGGAATTTTTCTCAATGACATCTTTCACGTCTTCCGCAAGGTCGTCATATTCTTCCTCACCTACAGGTTTCCCATCCACCACAGGCATAAAGTAAATGCCGGAATTGGTAGTCTTTACCTGAAAATCATTTTCCGCCGCTTCTTTGCTCATCTGATCCATGAGAGCATCCCGTTTTTCATCAAAACCGCGAAGCAGTTCTGTTTTCTGCTTTTCATAGTCCTCTGTACGGAATACTTTCTGAAGTTCCGTCTGGAACAGCTGTACCAGTTCATTCATATCATCCCGGAACTTTCTGCCTTCCCCAGCGGGAAAAGACAGTGCCAGAGGGCTTCTGGGGTTCTGGAAGTTATAAACATAGCACCAGTCCAGAGGCACTTCCTCTGTAGCCGCCAGACGTTCTGTGCTGGCTTTGGCATAGGTGGTTTTCCCTGTGCCGGAGGGTCCTGACATATAAATGTTATAGCCCTTGATCTTCACATGAAGCCCAAAGTCAAAGGCTTTGACGGCTCTGTCCTGACCAATGATGCCTTCCAACGGTTCCAGTTCCGCTGTGGAGCGGAAAGAGAAATCATCGGCAGAACAGCCGTTTTTCAGCTCTGTATAAGAAAGTTCGCGTTGCATATCCTTTCGCCTCCTTGCAAAAAATGCCGAAGAAAAGGGTTCTTCGGCATCTCAAAAATCAATCTTCCTGCCCTTCATAAAAAGGCGTATATTTCCACATAATGACTGCGTCCTCGTGGGTATCGGGGTAATAATTTTTCCGCAGACCTTCGGCACGGTAACCATGTTTATGGTACAGATGCTGGGCAGGGGCGTTGCTGATACGCACCTCCAGGGTAATGCCAATCATTTCTTTTTCCATGGCAACCTGTTCCAGCTGTGCCATAAGGGCGTCACCAATGCCCTGTTTGCGGTAATCCTCCAGTACTGCCACATTGGTGATATGACCTTCGGTGATGACATGCCACATACCTGCGTAGCCCACAATTTTCCCGTCTGCCACTGCCACATAATAAATGGCAAGGTTGTTTTCCGTCATTTCCCGTTCAAAGTCTTTCCGTGTCCAAGGGATAGAGAAGGTCGCTTCTTCCACAGCCAACACGCCGTCAATATGCTCCACTGTCATGGGGATAATTTCAAACATGTTCCGCTGCCTCCTTTTTCAGACGTTCTTCCCTTTCCCTCTCTGCCTGTGACTTCCGCAGATAAATCAGTTCCAGTTCGTTGCCGGAAATGGCTTTGCCTTCTTCTGCCATGACTTTGCCGTAAGCTGCCACTGCTGCCGCACGCTGCAACGCGCAATGAGCAGGAGCAAAGTGGAAGTCCGGATTTTTCGCCAGTTTTTCTCTATGCACGGGAACGCCGTCCCCTAAGAAAATCACATCCCGTTCAAAGGTTTCGGCAATGTCGATGATGACATCAATGCTTTCTGCCATATGTTCTGTCAGAGGCACCAGTTTTTCCCCTTCCCATTCATAGAAGCAGGCATACACCTGCTGCCGTCTGGCGTCCATAATGGGGCAGACGATGGCACCTGTCATAAACATATGATATGCCAGAGCATCCAAAGTGGGAACGGCAAGAAGGGGCTTGTTCAGTCCCAGACAAAGGCCTTTTGCCGTTGCAGCGCCGATGCGCAGCCCTGTGAAAGAGCCGGGGCCCACAGCGCAGGCAATATAATCCACATCTTTCGGGTCTGTATTTGTTTTTTCGCAGATTTCTGCCACCATAGGCAGAATAGTCTGGCTATGTGTCAGTTTATCATTCTGGGTAAATTCCCCAATGAGTTTTTCATCTTCAATAAGGGCAGCGCTTGCAGTCTGTCCAGATGTATCGATTGCCAGTATTTTCATGGTTCCACCTCCTGCCGCAGAGTGATCCTGCGATAGTCCTCGCCTTTTGCAAAATCCTTTTCCACCGTCAGCCAGATAGCTTCCTTTGGAATCAGGTCGGGGAACAGTTCTGCCCATTCCACAAGGCAGACACCGTCGCCGAAAAAGTATTCTTCGTAGCCAATGTCGTCCATTTCCTCCTCACAGGAAAGACGGTACACATCAAAATGGTAAAAAGGCAGGCGTCCGTCATGGTATTCATTGACAATGGTAAAGGTAGGGCTGGTGACGTGATCCGTCACCCCAAGCCCTGCCGCAAAGCCTTTGGTAAACACGGTTTTTCCGGTGCCCAGATCCCCTGTCAGGCAAAAGATCTGTCCCCTTTGGGCGTTTTTACCCATTTCTTTTCCCAGAGCCGCCGTTTCCGCCGGGCTGTGGGTTTCCCAGATTTTTTCCATAATAGCCCCCCAGTTTCTCTTTAGTACATGAAGATGGCTGTAATGCCTGTGTCGATTTCTTTGGATTCCTTGCCATCGTAGTAGTACAGATCGCCTTTATTGGCTGTATAGTCGTAGTTCTTCAGATAAGCCAGTTTGCCGTTGTATTTGTACTGCATGCTGTAAACGCCAGTGTCGATGAGTGTATCTTCTTCGCCATTTGCCATTACATGCAGGTCGCCATTGCCATTTTCCTGGTCGATGTTGTTGATATAGTATACCGCATCGCCATCCGCAGCAAAGTGTACGCCGCCAACGCTTTCCACTTCTGTAGGGTCGCCGCCGTTCCAGATACCCATGGTACCCAGACCGTTTTCATAATCCTTGAAGTAACCCACATCATGAGTGGTGCCAAGGAAGTCTGCCACTTCCACATTTTCCATAGTGAAAGAAGGTTCTGCGCCCAGTTTGCCAACATTCAGTGTTGTTGCACCTGTCATAGTATCTGTTTCATAATAGCCTACCATGGTGCCGTCGTCAGAAAGGAACACATTGGCAGGAGAAATGTTTTTACCTTCCAGCTGCCAGCTGCCGCCGGTAGCATTCACTACCAGAATCTTCGGTTCTGTATACATCAGGCTCATATAATAGCCCTGTTCTGCGTCTTCCAGACTTCCCAGCTGGGAAATAGGCATTTTTTCCATATCGCCTGCTGCGTAGCATACAGCATAAGGTCTGTCATTTTCCAAAGATACGGCAGAGATGGTGTCAGAAGCCACTTCTGTCAGTTTGCCGTTGCTGTAGATATATACTTTCTGGAGTACAGGTTCAATGCCTTCGCCGCCTTCCATCGCTGTACGGATGGCATCTCTCTGCAGTTTTTCCTGATAAGCGTCGCCGTCTGCTTCTGTCAGCAGCGCGTCACTTTCTTCCAGATCGTCTTCAATGATAGATTCATATGTTACCAGACCTTCACTGGGACCCATGAGCAGTACATCTTTGCCATTGGGCATTACTTCCAGATAAGTCACTTCATCCATGATTTTCACAGGTTCTGTGCCGTAAGCATACACGAATGCGGCATAGCCTTCGCCTTCTGCCCCTGCGAAATAGATTTCGTCTGTATCGCTGGTCATCATGGCTGTTGCTGCGTTTTCATGGATGCATACAGCTTCTTCCCCTTCCGCTGTACCTTTTGCGTAAAGGGCTGTGCCATTGTCACCGCTCTTGCGGTACATCACGAAGCTGCCGTCATTGCTGATGGCATAAGAGCCGCTTTCTGCCAGAATATTGGATTCCACCAGTGTGGATGTGCCATTTACAAACTGATACAGATCAGCTGCGCCGTCTGCTGTTGTTTTTACAAAAATAGCAGCTGCGCCGTCTTTTGTGGGCATATAGTCCGCTACGGCTTCGCTCACCAGAGTACCTTCGCTGTCTGCGCCAACGCCTTTGTAATACAGGTCAAATGTGCCGTCTTCCCGCACATTGGTGCTGTAATACAGACCGCTGCCGTCTTCATTGAATGTGGTGCCCCATGCGGAATAGTACTGGTTGTACTGACCGCCGGCAGAAATGCCTTCTGCTGCCACATAAGCGTCGTTTTCCAAGTCGTAAATATACAGATTGTTGTCCTTCGCATAGGCAATGCCTTTGTCTGCGTGGACTTCACCAACAGGACCCACCATTTTCCAGCACAATGCCAGAACGCCGATGAACACCAGCAGTCCGACAACGATGCCAACGATGTTGGTGCCGGATTTTGCAGGCACTGCTGTCTGCACAGGTGTTTCTTCTGCCACAGGTTCCGCAGCCGGTTCTTCTGCTGGTTCTGTTGTTTCTTCTGTTATCGTTTCTTCTGTCGCTGTTTCTTCCACCGTTTCTTCAGCGACTGTTTCTTCCTTTACATCTTCTGTTGTCTGTGTCACTTCTTCTGCGCTCTGCACTTCTTCCGCTGCCTTTGTTTCCGCGGGCATCTGCTGTGCCTGATCCTCCGTCAGGGAAAGATCCTTCTTTTCTTCGTCCATATTTCAGGAACCTCCTTCAATTAAAAATATCTGTTTTTGACAGCCAACACTGTCCGCCCCAGCCGTTTCGTTCTTCGCATTGCCGGACTATTGACAGAACGACACAAAAAAACAGGCACGTCCGCAACCAGCCGCTTTTTCTGCCGTTGTTTTCCCTGCCGTTTCTGTTTCCGTTTTCTGCCAAAAAACAGCCTTTTTCCAACAGAAAATCCTCTGCGCAGCATTTTCCAGAAAAAAAGACCGTCTTTGCCATATTTTTCTATCATTTTGAAATTCAGATTCATCATGATTCCCCTTCCCGAAACCGGTACTTTATTATACCACAGTTGTTTCTTCCTTACAAGAAAAGGGGCTTTTTCAAAGGAAATTCTCATTTTACATTGGAAAAAACAGTAAATTATTAAAAAATTATTAACAATCGTAAAAAATGCGTAACTTTTAGTTTACAAATTTTGGATTATTTAGTATACTAATTCAGGATAAAAAAGACAGAAAGGTGATCTCATGGCAGAAAACGAAAACTTCTCCAAAGATAACAATACAGAAAACATTCTGACAGAAAATACAGAACTTACAGAAAATACAGAAAACACTGCATCTGCAGAAAACACACAGGCAGAAGCAAAGGCGGACAAGCATCTGATTACGCTGCATCTGTCCCACAAAAACGGTTCCAAAACCCTGCACCTGAAAAAAGGTCATCTCATTGCCGCATCTGTAGCAGCATTGCTGGTATTGGGCGGCGGCGCTTATGCGGGTGTTTCCTATTTGCAGACCCAGAACCGTCTGACAAACTCTCAGCAGCAGCTGGCAGAAATGGAAAAGGAAAACCGCAAACTGACCCAGCGCACAGAAATACTGGAAAACGAAAACGAAGAATACACCCAGCACATCAACGAAATCCAGATGAAAACAGAAGAGCTGGAAAACAAGATGACGGAACTGGAAAACACCAAACAGAGCCTTGCAGAAGAAATCAATAACATGAGCGGCAGCACCACTTCCACCACAACTACCGAAAGCACAGAAGGCGCTTCCGCCGCAAGCAACGACACTGCTTCCGCAGAAGCAGACCTTTCCACTGCATGCCTTTCCATTCTGGAAAACGGCAATACATCTCAGTCTGGTGAAAAAACATTCACCACCATCGTCACCACTTCTTACAACAAGGCAACTTCCCTTTCCGCACAGCTGGATAGAATGAATGTGATGCTGGATCTGACAGGCGCTTCCTTCGTGGATGTGGCAACAAACGTCACAGAAACACTGGCACAGTACAGCAACGTACCTATGGGCTATCCTGTAGAAGATTATGTGATGTCCACAGAATTCAATCCCGACGGTGATCCTACCATCAGCGACGGTCGTGTTCACAAAGGCGTTGACCTTTCCACCAGAAGCCAGATCCTGCCCATCAGCGCAACAGCGGCAGGCACTGTTGTGGAAGCCACATACCATGATGACTATGGTTATTACGTGAAGATCGACCACGGCAACGGTTTCACCACACTGTATGCCCATAACTCCGAAAATCTGGTAGAAGTTGGCGACACTGTGAAAAAAGGCGATGTCATCGCTATGACTGGTTCCACCGGCATGTCCACTGGTGTTCACTGCCATTATGAAATTCAGCTCAACGGCATTTACCAGAACCCGAAAGACTACGAATAATCGTTATGTTTAAAAAAGAAATTTTGCTGGAATCCTGAAAAAGGATTCCAGCTTTTTTATTTTATCAGGATTTTACTCCATTCCAGGATTGTTCCATTTTTTTGTAAAAAATCCCGATGCAAAATCCTACCTTTTCACTTTGTCATGTGGTAGAATAGGCATACAAAGAGGAACTCCTCTAATCTTAAAGCAATCTTAAAGATTTTTTCCCTGTTTTCTTAAAGGGAATCTTGCTACAATAAAAGCAGAAATTTGGAGGTGTATGAACCATGTATAATATCTTGATTTGTGACGACGAAAAGGACATTGTGTCCGCTTTGTCCATTTACCTTTCTACGGAAAATTATAAAATCTTCACGGCTTTTACAGGAAAAGAAGCATTGGACGTGGTTGCCCATAACGACATCCATCTGGTGCTCATGGACGTGATGATGCCACAGATGGACGGCATTTCCGCCACAGCGAAACTGCGGGAACAGTACAACATCCCCATCATTCTGCTGACAGCGAAAAGTGAGGACAGCGATAAAATCCTTGGGCTGAACATCGGCGCTGACGACTACATCACAAAGCCCTTCAATCCCATTGAGGTTTTGGCAAGGGTCAAATCCCATCTGCGCCGTTACACTTCTTTGGGCGGCATGGCAAAAAAAGCTTCCCATCTGGTCATCGGCGGCATCGACTTGGATGACGATTCCAAGACCGTTACCGTGGACGGAGAACCTGTTTCCCTGACACCCAGTGAATACAACATTCTGAAACTGCTCATGGAAAACCCCGGACGGGTATTTTCCTCCAATCAGATTTATGAACAGATCTGGAACGAGGACGCTTATGGCTCCGGCAGTGTAGTAGCCGTGCATATCCGCCACCTTCGCGAGAAAATCGAAATCAACCCCTCCGAACCCCGTTACCTGAAAGTGGTTTGGGGCTTGGGCTACAAAATGGAGAAGGAGGCGAAGGAATGACAAAAGTGACCCACAATCTGGGAATCAAAGTGACATGCATCTTTCTGGTGATGATCACAGGCATAACCGCCTTTTTCAGCATTGTCGGGATATTGTTCGCCGGAGAAAGCGGTATTTTCAGCGACCAGAAAAAATCCTATTATGATACGCCTTGGTGCGAAAACACCACCTACAGTTATTCCGATAACGTGGTGCGCTGGTATATAGATGGCGCGGAACCAGAAGAAATTGCCAGCATCTTTTCCAACGGCAAAACCAACTTTGCCTTTGAGCTGTATGACTACAATGGCAATCTGGTTATAAAGAGCGAATTACCGGAAAAAATCGGTCTGACCACATCTTATTCCTTCTATTACAATGATGCGCGAGATATCAGCGGCGAATATACTTATTTTGATAATGCCGTTGCTTATACCGTTGTTGGCTATGTAGCAGACCCTCTCTCCGCACCGGATAACTACTGGCTCAGCTATCGGCTCTATAATCTGACCATGTCATTGGGTTACTGGCTGTTCCTCATTGCCCTCGTGAGTCTGTTTATACTGGCGGCATCCTTCATTTATCTGCTTTGTGCCGCAGGTCATCGAGGGGAAAGTGAAGAAATCATCCTAAACGTACAGGATCGCATTCCGCTGGATATTTACCTGCTGCTGTGGTTTGGCATCATGTCCCTGACCATGGGCATCCTTTCCGGCGGCGCTTATTACGGCAATCTGGATGTTACCCGTATGATGTCCATCTTTTTCGGATTTTTCATACTGGAGGCCTTGTTGCTGGCATTGATCATGACCATGTCCACCCGTCTGAAAAAAGGCGGCTGGTGGCGAAATGCCCTTTCGTATTATGTAGTGAAATTCCTCTGGCAGGTATGCAAAGCCATCCTCAGCACCATCGGTGATGCCATTCACGCTTTGCCCAGCACATGGAAGGTTGCAGTCGGCTGGCTGGTGGTATCCTCCATCTATCTTACCAGCACCTATGCGGCAGGCGTTGTGATGATACTGAATTTTGTCCTGCTCATTGTATTCTGTTCCATTGCGGCACAGTGGCAGAAACTAAGCCGGGCAAGCAAACAGCTTTCCGCCGGCAATCTGGAATATAAGGTAGATACACACCGTATGTTCCGCTCCTTCCGCCAGCACGGGGAAGATTTGAACAATATCTCCGAAGGCATTGCCATTGCCCTGAATCAGAAAATGAAAAGCGAACGTCTGCGGACAGAGCTCATCACCAACGTATCCCACGATATCAAAACGCCACTGACATCCATCATCAACTATGTGGATTTGCTGAAAAAAGAAGAACTGACCGGACAGGCTTCCGTTTATATCGAAGTGCTGGACCGCCAGTCCCGCCGTCTGAAAAAACTGACGGAAGACCTGGTGGAAGCCTCCAAAGCATCCACTGGCAACATGCATTGTTCTCTGGCATGCACAGACATTGTGGAACTGGTACAGCAGGCTGTGGGAGAATATGAAGAAAAACTGGCGGCATCCCAGCTGGAAGCTGTTATCAACGCACCGGAAAACGAAATCGTTTATGGTCTGGTGGACGGCAACCTCATGTGGCGTGTGCTGAGCAATCTGCTGAGTAACGCCTGCAAATATTCCCAGCCCAATACCCGCGTTTATATACAGATCAAACAAAATGCGGATCTGGTATTTATCACGGTGAAGAACATCTCCCGGAATCAGCTGAACATCGACCCTGACGAACTGATGGAACGTTTTGTCCGTGGGGACAGCTCCCGTTCTACAGAAGGCAGTGGTCTGGGGCTGAACATTGCCCGTTCTCTGGTGGAACTGCAAAAAGGCAAGTTCTTCCTTTCCATTGACGGCGATCTGTTCAAAGCGCAGATACGTTTTGCTCGGGCATCACTGCCGGAAGCACAACCCAATCTGGAAGAAACAACAGCAGAAAATTAACATTGCAAAAAAGATAACAATTTTATGTACTGACAGCAGAACAGACAAGAGAAGAAAAATGAACTGCACCCCATTTGTTAGACAGTATGATATACTGA
>UMFX01005394.1_pt1 | contig 18568 bp, 13 predicted proteins | sample 1965131 | NCBI WGS metagenome assembly UMFX01 (sample SAMEA4836058, study PRJEB28245) | human gut metagenome | biome: gut microbiome; material: fecal sample | place: Denmark | collected 2008 | reverse complement strand
ATTTCTGGTTTTCGTTTCTTTAGTCTCTCAAATTAGTATTTTAAGTTTTCTAAAACTTTTTGTGGGACTTCCATTTCTCCCTGGCCTGTGAAGAGGGAGATATGTGGTTTATTCTGACCGTGGAAGTCCGTTCCGCCGGTTTCGATGAGTCCCCACTGTTTTGCAAGTCCTGCAACGTATTCTTGTTCTACCGGTGTGTAAGTGTTGTAATATGTTTCAATTCCGATGAGACCGGCTTCTTTTAATTCTCTAACTAAAGCTTCTTTCTGGGAAGAGTCCAGCTTTTTATAGAGCATGAGGTGAGCAAGAACAGGGATGCCGCCACTGTTTTTGATCAGATGAATGGCTTCTTCTGGAGTAGGCATGATGCGTTCTACATAGCAGCATCTTCCTTCGGCAAGGTATTTGTCAAATGCCTCCTGAACGGAAGAAACATATTTCTTTTTCATGAGAAGCTTTGCGATATGTGGGCGGGCGATTGTTTCGCCGGGTTTATCCGGTTTGATTTCATCCATAGAAATTTTAAAGCCCTGCTCCTGAAGCTTCTGGATAATCTTTTCATTACGTCCGTCACGACTTTCGCGGCAAACGGCAAGACGGTCAAGAAGTTCTTTATTATGTATGTCGATATTGTATCCGAGTACATGGATTTCAACACCATGGTAATCTGTAGAAATTTCAAGACCGGAAATAGCTGTCAGTCGGTCTTTGTGTTTGGCAGCAGCTTTTTGGAATTCATCGATTCCGGCAACAGTGTCATGGTCTGTGAGGGCGATGACAACGGGGCTGTCTTTTTCTGCGAGTTTTAAAGCTTTATTAACAATTTCTGTTGGGGAAAAGGTTCCGTCAGAAGCTGTAGAATGGATATGTAAGTCAATATAAGTTTTCAAAAAAAGTTCTCCTTTCTTTAATTTGATCGCAAATTACATATTGTTTTGTTATGTAGGAGCGGTAATCATCAATCAACTATTTATAGTATCGCAGACTTAGTTAAAAAAAGCAATGTTTAGAACAACTTTTTATAGGGATTGAAGGAAATTGACGGAAAAGATGTAATAATACAATAGTTGTTTGTAATAATCGCATAAAGGTGTTAGAATAGCTTTATATAATTTAGAATCTGAAAAGGAAGACAGAGGATATAACGGAGGTTAATTATAATGGAAGATATTATGAAGGCATTGCTGGATGTGGTGAGAGCACAGCATAGCGCAACAGAGGGAAGTGAAGAGAAACCATTTGACATTAATGATATTATAGATATGGCTATGAATATCACTGGACGACCGGAAGAACCGGCAGAACAGCAGGAATTATCAGATACGATTCAAAAGATGGCAGAATCAATGGCTCCGGATATTTTTCCTCCAAAGACATTTGAGGAGATGGACGATTCTGAGAGAGCAGCTTCCGCAGTGAATATGATAGAAGAACGTTTGAAGAATGGTGGAAGAAGAAGAGAAGGGGCACAGCAGCCGCAGCCAGTGCAGCCAGTACAGACACCAGAGGCAGTTTCACAGCCAGAACCGGAGCCGGTACAGCCGCAAGTGCAGACAGCAGTAAGTTCTGCTTCACAGCCGGAAGTAGAACAGCAGACATTTAATAATGAAGATTATGGGAATGGGAATGCCTATGATATGTTTGGACAGGATGATGTGAATCCGCAGGAAGCAGCGAATCTGAATGATTTAATTTATAATAACTTTATGCAGATGATGGGATTGAATGATCCAAAAGTAGAGTATCCGTTTGATCGTTCTCAGATTCGCTATGGAAGAGAGAAGACAGCAACAGAGATGCTTGCGGAGGATGAAGCGAATCAGGCAGAAGAGAGAGCGTTAGAAGAACAGAGAAGGAGACCGGTTTCTGCATGGGAGCTGGCGCAGGCAGCTGTCGATAAAGATGAAGAAGCGCACCAGAAGGAAGAATATGAACCGAAAGAGATGCAGATGCCGGAAACGAAGTCAGCTTCCCAGTTAGCAGCAGAGGCAATTGCCAAAGCAAGGGAAGAAGATCAAATGAAGCTTGAAGCGGAAAAGAGAGCGGAACTTCTTATGGAAGAGGCAAGAAAGCGTGGAAAGGATCCGATGGAATTTGCGCTTCATCAGCAGGAGATTCTGAATTATATGGAAAAAAATAGTGATGAATTGGTTTCATTTGAAGATTATGAAGATTTATCTCCGGAAGAAAAGTTAGAAATCGAAAGGGAGCTTTATAAAGAAAAGCAGTTAGAAGCAGGAGTCGCACCGGAAGATATCACAGATGTGCCGGATGAGATTAAGGAACAAGTTGGTGTTTTACCACAGCAGGCACAGAGTTCACAGGCTGAGTTGCAGCAAGATGGAACAGGAGAGGCAGCAAGTGATGCCACAGCGCAGGGAACAGAGCAGACACCGGCATTTTCAGATGATATGCTTCGCATGATCAGTCAGGAAGTTGTGCAGGAGAATGCAGATATGATTTTATCTGAGGATGCGAATGCAGATCTTGGTGTAATTAATGAGACGATTTTTGAAAACCTGAAACGAATGATGAGTCAAAGTGGTGGTACGGTAAGTCAGGAAGATATGGAATCTTTGATTGGAGAAGTCATTTCAAGAAATACTTCTGAGACACCAAGTGTAGAAGAAAGTAATGTTTTACCAGAAGAACCGGAAGTAGCTGCAGTACCGCAGGAGACACCAGAAACAGGGGCAGTATCTGCTGTAGAACTTGCAAGAGCTGCACAGCAGGCAGCAAGACCGGAGCCGCAGGAAGTAAGAGAGACGAAGTCGGCTGTTGATATTGCAAAAGAGGCGCAGGAGATTGAGGCACTGAAAAAAGCGTTGGCAGCTCAGGAAAAAGAGGAGGAACTTAGTGAGGATGATTTAAGCTTTGATGAGCTTGATTTAGATGATGATGCAGAAGATACAGTTGATACTGTTGCAACACAGTCAGAACCACAGACAGAAGCTTTAGAGGAAGTATCTGAATCCGAGCAGAAACCAGATGAAGAACTAGAAGTGAAGCTGGAAGCAGAAACGGAGCAGAAAATAGAAGCGGAAACAGAACAAAAGGAACAAAAGGAAGAAAAGGAAGAATCCGAGCAGGAAGCAGAAGCCAGAACGCAAGGCGATTCAGTAGAACCTGTAGAAGCAGAAGAGGTTGTTTCAGAGACAGAACAACCGAAAGAAACGGCTTTAGTCGAAGAAGAACCGGAAGAATCCGATGAATATGAATATGTTGATCCAGGTGAACTAGTTCTTGGGGAACATACACAGGCTGAAATTGATGAAGCACTCGACAACCTTGCTTCCCTTGGACTGGAAGGAGAGGTATATGAGAGAGCGAAGAGAATGCTTTTACTTGAATTAGCAGGCTCAGAAACAGTACTTGATGCATGGTTAGAAGAGCAGGAGAATGGCAAAAAGAAGAAAGCATCCGTTTCCGCATTAGATAAGGAAGAAGACACGTTAGGAGACTTAGAAGATCTTGATGAAGATGATCTCGAAAGAGAACTTGAGATCGCTATGGATGAAGACTTTGTAGAGGAAGAACTTGAAGAGAAAAACACAGAAGAAAATACAGAAGATTCCGAAGAGACTACTGTAGAAAATGTTGAAAGTACAGAAGAAACTGGTGCACAAGATAATACGGATTCAGAAGAAGCAGAAAGACTGAATGATACAGAAAGTATGGAAAATACAAAAGCTTCTGAAGAGTCAGCAGAAAATATTTCAGCAGAAGAAGCATCCACAGAAGAAGTAAATACAGAATCGGCAGATCAAGAAGATATTGAAACACTAGAGAATAGTAAGGACTCAAAAGAATCCGAAAGAAGCGCTCTTTCAGATGACGAAGACGAAAAAGTAGAGGATGAGACAGTACAGAAAGACACAGAAAAAGAGAGCGAGACAGCAGAATATATTTCTGAATCGGAACATACGATTCAGGTAGAGAAGACAAGACCGGAAAAAGAAGAAAAGAAATCTGCACGAGTGAAAAAAGATTCTCGCAGTGAGCGTAGCTTACATTCTAGAAAGCATAAAAACGTGGTCAAACGTAAGGAAAAAGTAGCACCGGAAAAAGAAGAAAGAGAATTTACTGCGGTAATCCCTACTGGAAAAACAGTGGAAGAAAAAGAATTCCAGGTAAGTGTACGTAATCCATTTGTTCTCAAAAACTCTGCAAGTTTCATGGATAAGTTTGAAGAATATATCGTAGATACCCAGGAAAACCGTAAGTTAAGCACAGGTTTTAAGCGTTTAGATGCGATGCTTCGTTACGGACTTCATAAAGGAAGCTATTTTGTAGATTCTATGCCACAGTATTTAAAGAATGGATTCATGCAACAGATTGCAGATAGAGCAGCGGAGAGCGGCGTTGATGTACTTTATATTTCTACAGAGCTTTCCAGATATGACCTGATGGTAGATACCGTTTCACGTTTAAGCTATGAAATGAATAAAAAAGATGAAGAAAAAGCCGTATCTTCTATGGCAATCATGACCGGAGAAAAAGGTGCAGATATTCGTTCCTTAAAAGACGAATTAAACTGGTACAGAGGCAGAATCAGCGAGCATCTTTTCGTACTTGATCAGGAAGCCGTATCGGAATATGTCGAAAATATGGAAGATGCTTCAGCAAGCGATATTTTAGAAGAATTAATCCGTTCTATTGTAACAGAAGGAGCACATAAGCCGGTTGTCTTTATTGATAATATCGAAAATATACTTTCAGTTGAAGACTCCGAAGATATGAAACCTCTCATGGATGGTATCCGTAAACTTGCAAAAGAATTAGGAATTCCGATTCTTATGTCCTACGGATATGCACAGGCTGAAAGCGAAAGCGAACTAGACCCTGACGAAATAGCATTCCATGAATCACTCGGAAATATGTGTGATGTATATCTCGAATTAAAATATGCAGACATGATCACAGAAGATTACGAGGAACTTACAGAAGAAGACATTGAAGAAATGGTAGAAAACGGAGAAATGCTCCTCATAAATGTTCTCCTTCACAAAAACAGAAGAACAATGAAAGCATCCTGCCAGATACAGGCAACTCCGAAATTTAACTACTACGAAGAATAAAAACACCCACCCAATCACAGCCAGACAGATGCTTTAAATATAAAGGAGCCAACAAACAGAAAAAAACGAAAGCCGGGATATAGCAAATGAAATGTCAGAGCAAGTAAAAAAGCAGGACAGACAATTTCTAGGTGCGAATATCCCAATCACAGCCAAAAACAAATGCTTTAAATATAAAGGAGCCAACAAACAGAAAAAACGAAATCCGGGATATAGCAAATGTAATGTCAGAGCAAGTAAAAATGCCGAACAGGCATTTTCTACGCTGCGATATCTTTACATTTGCTATACCTAGGATTTCGTTTTTTCGTCTATTATTATATTAAAGCATTAATCCGTTAATCCTATGTCGTCAGTTACTATTTTTATTTTTGCACTGATTTTCTGTAATTCATCGGTTGGTTCATAGTTCTTTGTACCAAAGAGGTATTCGTGTGCCTTGATTGCATTAGACTTGGCGGTGATAGGAAAACCATAATAAATACCGCCGTACCGCTCATCCTCTGATTGAAACGGATAAGCCTGTGAGTCTGTGATCGAGGAGCGGGCCATAGAAAATGTTAACTTTGTAAGGTCGTTATCGGACAGGCTTGTTTTACACTGTGGAAGGACGGTACTGATTAACTTTCCAAGTTTGAATGGCTGTTTTTTGGCGGCGTTCATAATACCTTCAAGAACAAGACGCTGATGGTTTGCTCTTGCGTGATCTCCGCCTTCCATGTAACGGATACGGGAATAGGCAACAGCCTGGTTTCCATCAAAGGTGTAGGTTCCGACTTTGTCGAATTTAGGAGAATTCCCTCCGTTAATATGATTCATATTTCCAATATAATCATTTAGGTTTTTCAGTTCTTTCTCGGAAGTAATCGTAAGAGGGATTCCACCGAGTACGTCTACGGCATCAGCTAATGCTTTAAAGTTTACGGTGGCAAAATCGGTGATATTCAGGTCAAGATTTCGATTGATAGTGCGGAGTGCTAATTCCGGACCACCGTAGGAATAGGCAGCATTGATCTTATCATATTCTCCATCAATACTTACATAAGTATCGCGGTAAATGGACATCAGCTTTACTTTATGATTTGATTTATGGATGCTGGCGATGATGATACAGTCTGTTCGGGAACCAGTATCTGTAATTTTGTTATCCTGGCTGTCTACACCAAAAAGAGCAATGTTTTGATAATCTTTAATGTTAGCATCCGTATCATTGACAGTTACATTTGATCTATCCAAAGGGTACTTTTTGATTTTAGAAAAAGCACCTTTTACCGAAAAACGAAAAGCGAAAAAGGCAATAATTCCGATCAACACAATAAAAAGAAGCAGGGGAAGCAGGCAGCCATGTTTCTTTTTCGATACTTTTTTCGGTGGATGATTCGGTTCATGCTCATTCATACGTTTGGTTTTCTTTCCAGAGGAAGCAGCGGAAACCGGCTTATAAGAAGCATTCCTTGCTTTAGAGGTACGATAACTTACAGAACTTTTATTGGAAGTCTGTCGCTTCTTCTTATAATTATCTGTGTCGTAAAATGAATCATTTTTCATAATAAATATGGGTCCTTTCTAGGCTTAGTGTACGGCTGCGTCATGAATGTTTGTCAATGATACAGTACACTAGTAAGCATTTTTATTGACAAATCCTTTAAATACAGTAAGGAATAAAATCTTGATATCAAAAGAAAGTGTCCAGTTTTCAATATAGAAAATATCATGTTCAATACGTCCTTCAATAGAAGTATCTCCACGAAAACCACAAACCTGTGCCCAACCGGTCATGCCGGGACGAACCTGGTGCTTTATCATATAGCGTGGAATCTCTTCTTTGAACTTTTCAACGAAAAGAGGGCGCTCAGGGCGAGGTCCGATCAGACTCATATCTCCCTTTAATACATTAAAAAGCTGAGGAAGTTCATCAAGGCTGGTCTTACGGATGATCTTTCCTACCGGTGTGACACGAGGGTCGTTATGAACAGTCCAGGCCTTTTGTTCTTTTGAAGCAGACTGTACACCCATAGAACGGAACTTGTACATTTTAAAAGGTTTGTTATGAAGACCGACTCTTTCCTGGCAAAAAATAATCGGACCAGGAGAACTCTTCTTTACAAGGACGGCAACAATAGCCATAATCGGTGAAAAGAGAATGATGCATACGAGAGATCCGACAATATCCATCAGACGCTTGATACATTTATTCACTGTATTTGTAAGAGGAACATTACGGATATTAATAACCGGAAGTCCATTCAGATCTTCTGTTACCGGGTTGGTAGAAATAAACTTGTAATAGTCTGGGACAAACTTTGTATGCACGCCGGACTTCTCGCAGACAGCAACCATTTCCCCAAGCTTATAATATTCCTTCAGGCTTAATGCGATAGCCACTTCATCCATGGAAGTATTCTGTAAAAACTTTTCAACATCTTTTAATTTACCAATACAGAAGGTATTGCGATAAGAAAAATCTGATCGGAGATTATCATCGAAAATACCATGGATCGTATATCCCCACTGTGGGTTGGACTTAATACGATCAATATAAGCTTCTGCCGCAGCACTGAATCCAATAACAACAACGTGCTTAAGATTATATCCTTTCCGGCGGGTCCTTTCTAATGCATAACGGATCGCTGCACGTTCTGCAATCGTAAGAAGCATGGAAAGCACATAGAACATCAGTTGAAGACTTCTTGAGACATGTGGAATCTTCATAAATATAATATATATAAAGAAGAAAACCATTCCAATTGAGTTCGCCTTAACAAGATTGGCGTACTCGGCAGTCTGATTCTGAAATCTTTTTGGTTTATATAAGTTAAACTTTGCATATAAAATAAGGTATACAGGAATCAGAACAAGAAGTATACCCTGGTATTGCCATAGCTGTCTCCAGTAACCAAAACGAGGAAAAATATCCTTGAAAAGAGGACATATATATCGAATATAGTAACTAAGACAGAACGAACAATAAATAACCAGTGCGTCTAAGACGACGTGAAACCGGTTAAGATATTTTTGATTCTCTTTAATCATAAAAGTGTACCTCCATCACCAGTAAAGTTATGTATATATATTACTGGGATAATTTTCTAACTTATTATACAATAGAATAAGTCATTCTACAAGGTCAATTCTTTTCGCCGATTTACGAAAAAAGTGTGAAAACATACAAAAAGGGTATAAATCCATAATTTTTCCATAAATACAACACAAATTCATCACACATCGTTGCTAATATAAGGTTACAAACATAGAGAAAGGGGAAAACATTATGAACGAATTTGAAAATAATAACGGATTCCATAATGAGAATGTAGAGAACAATCCGATAAATGAAGTAAATAGTAACGAAGAATATAGTAACGGAGGATATAATAACGGAGGGCTTACTGTAGATGTAACACCGACAGAAGAAACGGCAGTACATGAGCAGGCAGAAAGCCATAGATATTCTTATAAAGAACAGGGAACCGGCGGAAATTCCAGTCGATATGATTATGGCAATGACAGTCATTATGGTAACTCTTATAGTGACAGTTATAATGACAATTATAGCAATACTTACAATAATAACAGCAATTATTATAGTAACATTCCACCGGAACCGGATAAGAGACGAAGAAAAAGAAAGAATGACGATAATAATAAAAATGGAAGTGGAATAGGTAAAAAGATTGCAAAGCTGGTTGCTTCCGCAGCAATTTTTGGTCTTGTAGCAGGAACTTGCTTTGTTGGTGTTTCTGTAGTAAAGGATAAGTTTTATCCTTCCACTGCAGATAAGATTGAGACAACATCAGGAACAACAAGTTCTAAGAAAGAGACTTCTTCCGGAAGTGGTTCAAACAGCCAGAATGTTGCAAGTGTAGTTAATGAAGTAATGCCATCCGTTGTATCTATTACAAGTACGATTCAGTCTTCAAACTACTATGGATTTGGAACACAGGAATCAGAAGGAGCCGGTTCTGGATTTATTATTGCAAAGACAAAAGATTCCCTTATGATCGCGACAAATAATCACGTAGTATCCGATGCAACATCCCTTACGGTAGGATTTGTAGATGATACAACAGCAAAAGCTACAGTTGTAGGAACAGATTCCAGTGCAGATCTTGCAGTTATTTCTGTAAAGATAAAGGATATCAAAGACTCTACAGCATCAAAGATTAAAGTTGCAACACTTGGAAGTTCTGATGATTTAAAAGTAGGAGAAGAAGTTGTAGCAATCGGTAATGCATTAGGATATGGCCAGTCTGTTACGACAGGTGTAGTCAGTGCAAAGAATCGAGAAGTATCTTTAACAGATGGCACAATGAATCTTTTACAGACAGATGCAGCAATTAATCCTGGTAACAGCGGTGGTGTACTTATCAACATGGATGGTCAGGTAGTTGGTATCAACAACGCCAAACTAGAAGATACATCAGTAGAAGGTATGGGATATGCCATCCCGATCACAACAGCCAAGACAATTTTAACAGACTTAATGAATGCCGGCAGCGTAAGCACAAAGGATGCTGCATTCCTTGGAGTAGTAGGACGTGATATTAACGAATCTTATTCAAGTGCCCTTGGAATTCCAAGCGGAATTTACGTATCCCAGGTAGTAAGCGGCTCTCCGGCAGAAAAGGCGGGAATCTCAGCAGGAGATGTCATTGTGAAGTTTGAAGGTAACAACGTTTCTACTATGTCTGGCTTAAAAGAAAAGCTTGCGATCAAGAAAGCAAATACAAAGGTTAAGATTACATTTAAGAGAGCAAATCAGAGCGGAACTTACGAAGAAAAAACAGTAACAGTAACACTTGGTAAAAAGAGTGATTTCAAAAATGTAACAACCGATAATTCCAGTGACAGTAGCGAGTCCGATGATAGCTCTAACAATGGAAATTCTAACGGAAACTCCAATAATGGAAACAACAACGGAAATTCAGGAAACAGCAATGGCAATTCCGGTAATGGTGGTTATGGATATGACAATGGCAATGGTGGAAACAGCAGTGACGGCTATATGAATCCATATGACTATTTCTTTGGAAATAATTATTAAATAAAAAGTGTTTTTCTGTATCCAAAGTTCAGAAAGTTAAAATCTGCGATATTATAAAAATGCGCCTTAGAGCAAGTTCAAACTGCAGCTGAGCAGTTTGGACGCAGTGATACGAAGCATTTTATAATATCGCAGATTTTAACTTTCGTCTCTTTTTTTCAAAAAACACTTGACATCTCATTTTACCCATGCTATTATACCAAAGTATGAACGCCGAAGACAGCAGGTGCCGTAAGGCATAAAGTGAGAACACCTGCCGAGGAAGTTATATTCAGATATTTTTATTCTTAGAATATTTCTGCTCTTTGTCTTTGGACAGAGAGTTTTTTTATTTCATCGAAAGATGATCTGACGGCGGTACACACAAATATTTAAGGAGGTGCACCAGGAAGATGGCTAAAGTAGAATTAAAACAGCCTATTGTTGACGAGATTAAGGCTCAGCTTGACGGAGCGAAATCTATGGTAGTTGTAAATTACCGTGGAATTTCCGTAGCTGATGTAACAGAACTTCGTAAACAGTGTCGTGAAGCAGGTGTTGTTTATAAAGTTTATAAGAACACTATGGTAAAACGTGCTGTAGAAGGTACAGAATTCGAAGGCGTTGTAAAAGATTTGGAAGGAACAAACGCATTTGCAATTTCCAAAGAAGATGCAACAGCTCCAGCAAGAATCGTTGCTAACTTTATTAAGAAAGCAAAATGCTGTGAGTTAAAGAGCGGTGTTGTAGAAGGTACTTACTACGATGCAGCAGGTATTGCAACAATCGCAACTATCCCATCAAGAGACGAACTTATCGCCAAATTTATGGGAAGCATTCAGTCCCCAATTACAAACTTTGCCCGCGTAATCAAACAGATTGCAGAGCAGAAAGATGGTGGAGCTGCAGAATCCGAAGCAGCAGCTGAATAATTAATATTATAATATAAAGATTTATGGAGGGAAATAAGATGACAACTCAGGAAATTATCGAAGTTATTAAAGGTTTATCCGTATTAGAATTAAATGATTTAGTAAAAGCTTGTGAAGAAGAATTTGGTGTATCCGCAGCAGCAGGTGTTGTAGTTGCAGCAGGAGCAGGTGCTGGAGAAGCAGCAGAAGAAAAGACTGAATTCGATGTTGAGTTAACAGAAGTTGGCGGACAGAAAGTTAAAGTTATCAAAGTTGTTCGTGAAATCACAGGATTAGGATTAAAAGAAGCTAAAGCTGTAGTTGATGGTGCTCCTAAGACACTTAAAGAAGCAGTTTCTAAAGAAGAAGCTGAGGACATCAAGAAACAGTTAGAAGAAGTTGGAGCTAAAGTTACAGTTAAATAATTGTATTTTTCCAATATTTAATTTCTTGAATGAACGCTCGGAGGGTGTAAGCTCTCCGAGCTTTTTTCGTTTATGCAGTTGGAGGTATATGATGAGTAAAAAATGCCCTTATGAAAAGAAATGCGGCGGTTGTCAGTATATTGATCTGCCTTATGAAGAACAATTAAAAAAGAAGCAGAAAGAGACAAATAAACTTTTAAGCAGTTTTGGAAAAGTAAAGCCGATCATCGGAATGAAAGATCCATGGCATTACAGAAATAAAGTGCATGGTGTTGTAGCAGGAGACCGTCATGGAAACTGCTTTACAGGAATTTATGAGAATCGAAGCTATCGTGTTATTCGTGTAGATTCCTGCCTGATCGAGAATCAGAAGGCAGATGCGATTATGAATACAGTAACTTCTCTTATGAAGTCATTTAAAATGCGTCCTTACAATGAAGATACCGGATATGGCTTTTTACGTCATATTTTAGTTCGAACCGGCTATCATACTGGACAGATTATGGTTGTTTTAGTTACTGCATCTCCGGTATTCCCATCAAAGAATAATTTTGTCAAAGCGCTTAGAAAAGAACATCCGGAAATTACGACAATCGTGGCAAATGTAAATAATAGAAATACGAGTATGGTTCTCGGTGATAAACAGCAGATTCTTTACGGAAAAGGATATATCGAGGATGTGCTTTGTGGAAAGACTTTCCGTATCTCATCTAAGTCATTTTATCAGGTAAATCCAATACAGACAGAAGTCCTTTATAATAAAGCGATTGAATTTGCAGGACTTACCGGAAAAGAAAGAGTGATTGATGCTTACAGTGGAATTGGTACGATTGGAATGGTGGCGAGTGATAATGCCGGAGAAGTCATTTCTGTAGAATTAAATGGAGATGCTGTCCGAGATGCCGTCTTTAACGCGAAGCAGAATAAAGTAAAAAATATTCGTTTTTATAAAGAAGATGCCGGAGATTTCATGGTAAAAATGGCATCGCATAAAGAAAAAGCAGATGTAGTATTTATGGATCCTCCGCGTGCCGGAAGTGATAAAAAATTCTTAGACTCCCTTCTTCGCTTGAAGCCAAAGAAGATTGTTTATATTTCCTGTAACCCGGAAACACTTGCTCGTGATTTAAAACATCTTACAGGGAATGGATACAGTGTCAGACAGATTCAGCCTGTAGATATGTTCCCTTCAACCGGCCATGTAGAAGCTGTTTGTTTACTATCAAGAAGAGAGAAATAGTACGAAAATAAAGCGTATTTCTGTTTTTACTGATGATCACGAGAGCCTTATTAGTTGTCCGTAAGATGAGAATAGGAGGAATCATGGAATCATGGAAGTAAGGAAACGATTTGAAAATGATAAATTAAAAAAACTTCAGATTTTTAATGGGGCACAGTTAAAATATATAGCATTTATATCCATGTTGATTGATCATGTAAATAATGCTTTGATAACTCCTTTTCTGAATGGAAAGGGATTTTTATTGCATTTATCTAATCTTTTTTCAATTCTAGGCAGGATTGCATTTCCTATTTTTGTGTTTTTTATCGTAGAAGGATTTTTTAAGACCAGTAACAGGAAGAAGTATCTTATAACGCTCTTGCTATTTGGTGTGGTATCTGAAGTTCCGTTTGACATGTTTACATCAAAAGTATTCTTTGATCCATATTGGAATAACATCATGTTTACTTTAGCGTTATGTCTTACTACAATTTGGATTATTGTTGCATACATTTTTTATATTTTTTATGATAAACCAATACTTGGAGCGGGATTGGGATATCTTTCGATTATTAAAGAGTTATATTCTTGCTTGGGATTTGCTATGACAGTAACATATAACGGTGAAAGAGGAAAGCAAAATAAGTGGATCAATTACCTTTTTTATCCGGTTCATATTTTAATATTAGGTATTCTGCGTTTTTATTTAAATATTTAAAAATCTTTAGAATTATTTAGTATGAAAGAAAACAGGGGTATGTTATAGTTATAACTAGTGTTAAGATTTACACAAACAAAAAGAGGAACATTTCACAAGAATAACAGGCAGGTTTTACATGCATTTGATTTGGAGTTACAGGGATAGTTATTGGGAAAGATACATAAGAAATGCATATTTATGAAAGAAAAAAGTATAATTCAACAGAACTTAAAGAAAATAATTGGTGTTATTGTGGTTTCTGTTTTTGCCATAATAACGATTTATACGGTGTTTCGGGGGAGCGGCATCTCTTTGAACGAATTAACAGCGAGTTTAAAAGAGGCATCCTGGGAAGGTATTCTGCTGGCATCAGTGAGTATGCTTGGTTTTATTTATTTTGAAGGGGAAGCGTTAAGAGTTCTTGTCCGGCATATGGGATATCCGGCAAAGAGAAGCCATGGCTTTGTTTATTCGGCGGCAGATGTGTATTTTTCTGCAATTACGCCATCTGCTTCGGGAGGACAGCCGGCAAGTGCATATTTTATGCTGAAGGATGGGATAGCAGGAACAGCGGTTATGGCTGCGCTGCTACTGAATCTTATTATGTATACCCTTGCGATTCTGACGATCGGGCTGGTAGATATTTTTATTTTTCCGGAAGTTTTTCTGAATTTCAGTATCGGGTGCCGGGTGTTGATCGTGGCAGGTGGTTTAGCTTTAGCAGGGCTTGGGATCATCTTTTATCTTCTGCTGAGAAGGCAGGCATTGATTGAATCTTTCGGTGCCTGTTTTGTCCGGATTTTACGGATGATTCATTGTGGGAGGCTTGCAGATAAGTTAGAAAAGAAACTGGAAGTTTCTATCGAGAAGTATAGTAGTCTTGTGGATGTGATTTTTGATGGAAAGAGAATGTTATGGAAGGTGTATATCCTGAATCTGTTACAGAGATTGTCGCAGATTATCGTAACACTTTTTTCCTTTGCAGCATTGCATGGAGATTTACGAAAGCTTCCACAGTTATTAGCAACACAGATTTATGTTGTTATGGGTTCAAACTGTGTCCCGATTCCGGGAGGAATGGGAGTGACAGATTATCTGATGTTGAAGGGATATCAGCAGCTTATGAGCAGGGAAGCCGCATTTCAGCTTGAAATGTTTAGCAGAGGCCTGTCTTTTTATGTCTGTATCTTTGTAAGTCTGACTGCAGTTTTGATAGGATATGTAACGATTAAGAGAAAAAAGAAATTGGAGAATGAAAATGATAGGATTTTATGATTACACAGTGATACTTACTTATTTGTCACTAATGTCGGGAACAATAGGAATTATGCTTTGTCTAAATGGGATGGGGCATCCATACCTTGGTATGTTTTTTCTGCTTTTTTCCGGACTGTGTGATACATTTGATGGAAAAGTAGCCAGAAGCAAAAAAGACCGCACAACACAGATGAAAAAATTTGGAATTCAGATAGATTCACTGTCAGATTTGATAGCTTTTGGTATGCTGCCGGCATGTATAGGAATCGCAATGCTTCGCTATACGATGTGTATTCCTGATTTATCTGGAGTGACCCGCTATCTGCTCACGCACTATACTTTACAGACACAGATTGTTTTAAGCCTGATTGCTGTTTTGTATGTACTTGCTGCAATGATTCGCCTGGCCTATTTTAACGTGATGGAAGAAGAAGACCAGAACAGAGATGAGACAGGAGCCAAAATTTATACAGGATTACCAGTAACGTCTGCAGCATTAATTTTCCCGGCAGTACTGCTTATACATATGCTTATTCGTGCAGACCTGACATTTTTGTATTTTGGAGTTATGTTAATTACAGGCGGCCTGTTTATTTCAAAAATACAGATTAAAAAGCCGCAGAATAAGGGAATCGCTACTATGATTTTCTTTGGTGCGGTAGAGTGCGTTGTTTTGATTTTTGCGTTGAAATTTTTGAAAAAATAAAGCTTTCATATAAACATTTAAACTTTGTAGTATTTTATGAGAATACTATGGGGGTTTTTGTACATAAATTTTAAGAATTAAGAGATTACAGACAGGAGATTTACATATGACTATCCTAGAATTTTTATATAATACAGTTCCAGGAAGATTTCTTTTAAAACCGTTAACCGGCCCACGGCTTTCTCGTATCTGTGGGCATTTTTTAGATTCTGAATTGTCTTCATTTCTTATTAAACCATTTGTAAAGCAAAATGCAATCCAATTATCAGATTATGAAACAACAGATATAAAAAGTTTTAATGATTTTTTTTCAAGGAAAATAAAACAGGGCAAGCGTCCAATAGATATGGAGGAAAATCATTTGATCGCACCATGTGACGGTCTATTATCTGTCTGGAAAATAAAAGAGAATACCGTTTTTCCCGTAAAGCAGAGCCATTATACAATTTCCTCTCTGTTGCACAGCAAAAAGCTGGCACAGCGTTACCATGGGGGATACTGCCTTGTATACCGTTTGTGTGTAAATCACTATCATAGATATTGTTATGTGGATTCCGGGCAAAAGAGTAGAAACTTTTTTATTCCAGGACGTTTACATACGGTAAGACCCGTTGCCCTCCGGGAAGTTCCTGTGTTTACTGAGAATAGCAGAGAATACACATTAATTCGGACAGAAAAGTTTGGCACAATAGCACAGATGGAAGTTGGCGCAATGCTTGTTGGACGGATTGTCAATCATGAAGAAAAAGGAAACGCCATAAGAGGAAAAGAAAAAGGATATTTTCAATATGGAGGTTCTACAATTATCGTACTGATTGAGCCAGAACAAGTTCAGGTACGCGAGGACATTTTACAAAGTTCTGCACTGGCAAAAGAAGTGCCCGTCAAGATGGGGGAGGTCATTGGTCATGCACTCGAACATAAAAGAACGATTTAATAATTTACTGCCAAAGTATGCAATCCTGCCGATTATCGCAGCTTTACTCATAAATAACTGTATCTACATAGGTGCGGCACAACTTCGAAACCACTTATCTTTTTACTCACTGGCAATCTCGTTAGATGAAAAGATTCCACTGCTGACACCATTTGTCATATTTTATGTACTGGCATATGTCCAGTGGGCATTGAATTACATATTAATTGGCAGAGACAGCAAAAAACTGTGCTATCAGTTTGTACTTGGAGATATTCTTTCCAAAGTCATCTGTCTATTCTTCTTTATATTGTTTCCAACCACATTAACCCGGCCGGAAATTACAGGAACAGATATATTCAGTCAGCTTGTTCGCTTTATCTACTCTGTAGATGCTCCCGTCAACTTATTTCCGTCTATTCACTGTTTAGAGAGCTGGTGCTGCATACGTGCCGCCTACAAAATGAATTTCAAAACAGAAAAGAGAACTAACTATTATCGAGTGGCAACGATTCTTATGTCACTGGGGATATTTGCATCAACATTATTTATAAAACAGCATGTAATTGCAGATGTATTTGGGGGAATTGCAGCTTTCGAAATTGGAATGATTTTAGCAAAAATTCTGATTTGATGGATTAAAGAAACGAAACCCAGAAACGTTATATAGAATAAAATGTGAAGATAGTCGCGGCGTAGAAAATGCCTGACCGGCATTTTTACTTGCTCCGACATCACATTTTATTCTATATAACGTTTTTGGATTTCTGTTTATTGGCACCAGATGAAATCAGGATTTTGTGTGGAAAAAATAAGGGGTTTCTCCAGAAGAAATGCGTCAATCCTTTAGGCTTTAATTTCCAGAGAATCCATAACCTTCTGGGAAATCCCCATTCTCGCCAACTGTAGATTGAGAATAGTCAGAAAAAAGAAACAAATAATACATCCCAGATGCGGCTTGGGAGCGTATTTAAGATGCGGATGAGCATATTAAATACAGCGACTACAGAGCAGATGGGATGTATTATTTGTTTCTTTTTTCGTCTATTACCAAATCTACAAATCAGGATTTACAAATCTATGCGTTCAATTGTTTGTTCTTCTATATTATGTCGTTTTGTATATCCAGTAAGAATAAGCGTTAAAGCTCCGTCGCCCGTTACATTGCAGGCTGTTCCAAAACTATCCTGTAATGCAAAGATAGTAAGCATTAATGCAGTTCCGGAATCTCCGAATCCAAGAACTCCTGTAATAAGTCCTAAGGATGCCATAACTGTTCCGCCAGGTACGCCAGGTGCTCCAATAGCAAATACTCCAAGAAGTACGCAGAAAAGAATCATTGTTCCAGGTGTTGGTACTGTGTCATAAAGAATTTTAGAAACTGTCATGCAGAAGAATACTTCTGTAAGAACGGAACCGCACAGATGAATATTTGCAAACAGCGGGATACCGAACTGTACCATATCTTTTCTGAGTGGTTTACATTTCTCAGCACACTGCAGGGCAACAGCAAGAGTAGCAGCAGAAGACATAGTTCCTACTGCAGTCAGATAAGCAGGCCCATAATTTTTTATAATATCTAATGGATTCTCACCTGAATAAACTCCGGCAAGTACATAAAGCAAAGTCATCCAGATGAAATGACCAACTAAAACAATAACAATAACTTTAAGGAAAACAGGAAGCTGTTTTGTAATAGTTCCTTCATATGCAAGTGAGCAGAATGTCAGACCGATAAAAAATGGAAGAATCGGAATGATGATTTTCGAAACGATAGCAAGAACAACTTTCTGAAATTCATCTAAAAAAGCTGCAATCAAATCTGCTTTTGTCCATGCTGCAGCCAGTCCAAGTAAAATAGATAAAACAAGTGCACTCATAACCGGCATAATCTGTGGAATGGAAAGTTCAAATACAACATCGGGAAGCGTTTTCAGTTTATCTGCTGCCGAACTGATAGAAAGATGTGGAATCAGTGCATATCCGGAAAATGTAGAAAATAGTGCAGCACCTAATGAAGAAACGTAAGCAATAACAATAGCAACCCCAAGCATACGTGAAGCATGGCCGCCAAGCTTTGTGATAGAAGGTGCGATAAATCCGATGATAATTAAAGGAACACAGAAATTAATCAACTGTCCTAAAATATACTTTGCAGTTACAACCACATTTAAAATGGCCCTTGTCGCAGCATTGCCATCGGCATAATTAAGCACAAGCCCAATACAGATACCGAGAAAAACACCCATTAAGAGTTTGAAAGGCAAGCTGGTAAAAAAATTATTCTTTTTCATAAATAAAATCCTTTCGTTTGCCATAGGCGGAAACCC
>UMFX01000386.1_pt1 | contig 18648 bp, 14 predicted proteins | sample 1965131 | NCBI WGS metagenome assembly UMFX01 (sample SAMEA4836058, study PRJEB28245) | human gut metagenome | biome: gut microbiome; material: fecal sample | place: Denmark | collected 2008 | reverse complement strand
GGCATCTTTCCATTTTTATGCACAGCTTGTAGCGTTTTCAAACTGCGAATTATACAATTCCGCATAAAACCCATTCTTTTCAAGTAATTCTTCATGGTTTCCCTGCTCTATGATATCGCCGTCTTTCATTACCAATATGAGATCTGCATCTCTGATGGTTGAAAGTCGGTGGGCGATTACGAAGCTGGTTCGACCTTTCATGAGGTTATCCATGGCTTTCTGGATCTGTACTTCGGTTCTGGTGTCTACGGAGCTGGTGGCTTCGTCGAGGATCAGGATCTTTGGATCGGCGAGGATGGCTCTGGCGATTGTGAGAAGCTGTTTCTGTCCCTGGGATACGTTGCTGGCTTCTTCGTTGAGGATCATGTTGTATCCGCTTGGAAGAGTCTGAACGAAACGGTGTACGTGGGCAGCTTTGGCTGCGGCTACGACTTCTTCGTGGGTGGCATCGAGTTTTCCGTATTTGATGTTATCTTCGATGCTTCCGCTGAACAGCCAGGTATCCTGAAGTACCATTCCGAACATCTGTCTGAGTTCACTCCGGTTGAAGTCTTTGATATTGTGTCCATCGATCTTGATTGCCCCGCTGTTGACATCATAAAAACGCATCAGCAGTTTGATCATGGTTGTCTTTCCGGCTCCGGTCGGTCCTACGATGGCGATCTTCTGTCCTTCTTTTACTTTTGCAGAGAAATCATTGATGATGATATGCTCCGGATTGTATCCGAAGTGTACGTGTTCAAATTCTACATTTCCCTGTAAGCCTTCTACAGATACTGGATTTTCAGCAAACTGGTCTTCTTCTTTTTCGTCCAGGAATTCAAATACCCTCTCAGATGCAGCAGCTGTTGACTGGAGCATATTTGCTACCTGTGCAACCTGCTGGATCGGCTGTGTGAAGGATCTTACATACTGGATGAAGGACTGGATATCTCCAACTTCGATGGTCTGTTTGATTGCAAGGTAACCACCTAAGATAGAAACTCCTACATATCCAAGGTTTCCGACAAACTGCATGATCGGCATCATCATTCCGGAAAGGAACTGTGATTTCCATGCGGAACGGAACAGGATATCATTGGTCTCATCAAATTCGCGGATCACATCTTCTTCTTTATTGAATGCTTTGACAATATTATGTCCGCCATATACTTCTTCTACCTGACCATTGATATGTCCCAGGTATTCCTGCTGGCTTTTGAAGTATTTCTGTGAATGTTTTACGATTACAGAAATCAGTACCATAGATACCGGCAGGATCAGAAGTGCGATCACAGTCATCAGCGGACTGATACTGAGCATCATGATCAGTACACCGATGATCGTTGTCACGGATGTGATCATCTGGGTTGCACTCTGGTTCAGGCTCTGGCTCAGAGTATCCACGTCATTGGTTACTCTGGAAAGTACCTCACCGTGTGTAGTCGTATCAAAATAATTCATCGGCATACGATTGATCTTTTCAGAAATTTCTTTTCGCATGTGATAGGTCAGTTTCTGTGATACACCTGTCATGATATATCCCTGAATAAAGGAGAAACATGCGCTGATCACATACAGACACAATAAAGTTAACAAAATTTTACCAATCTTTGTAAAATCAATTCCGCTGCCACCGGATACTTTTCCGACCAGACCTTTGAAGATTTCGGTCGTCGCTTTTCCGAGAACCTTTGGTCCGATAATATTGAAAACTGTACTTCCGATTGCGAATATCATAACAAAGAAAATACCGATTTTATATTCACTAAGGTAAGTAAAAAGTTTCTTCATGGTACCTTTGAAGTCTTTTGCCTTTTCGCCGGTTCCCATTCTTCCATGTCCACCGCCCATAGGCCCTCTTCTTCTTGGCTGATTACTCATACTATGCTTCCTCCTTTCCGTCAGTCTCATCATTCAAGTCTCTTGCCAGCTCTGCTTCTGAAAGCTGGGATGAAGCAATCTGATAATAAGACTCACAGGATTTCAGAAGTTCTTTATGTGTTCCAATTCCTGCAACTTTTCCATCATCCAGGACAATGATCTGCTCTGCATGCAAAATTGTACTGATTCTCTGTGCTACGATGATCACTGTGCTATCCTGTGTGTTTTCTTTCAGCGCCGCACGAAGTGCTACGTCCGTCTTATAATCCAGTGCTGAAAAACTGTCGTCAAAAATATAAACCTTCGGATTTTTTGCGATCGCACGTGCAATGGACAGACGCTGCTTCTGACCTCCGGATACATTGGATCCTCCCTGCGCGATCGGGCTGTTATATTTCTTATGTTTTTCTTCGATAAATTCGGTCGCCTGTGCAATTTCCGCTGCTTTCTTCATCTCGGCTTCGGAACCATCCGGATTGCCGTACAGAATATTGGACTCAATTGTTCCTGAGAAAAGTACACCTTTCTGTGGAACGTATCCAAGCTCATCCCTCAGATCATGCTGTGAAATGGTGCGGATATCTTTTCCATCCAATGTGATCGTACCTTCTGTTACATCATAGAATCTTGGAATCAGGTTGATCATCGTAGATTTACCACTGCCGGTACTTCCGATGATCGCCGTTGTCTGTCCCGGTTTTGCTGTAAAGCTGATATCATGAAGTACGTTTTCTTCTGCTCCCGGATAACGGAAGGATACGTGATCAAATTTTACTTCGCCTTTTCTGGATTCTTCCAGTTTTTCCGGTGTTTCCGGATCTTCGATCGCTGTCCTGCTTGTCAGGATCTCATCCACACGTTCTGCTGCAACGGCTGCTCTTGGAAGCATAATGGAAATCATACAGATCATAAGGAAGGACATGATGATCTGCATTGTATACTGGATAAATGCCATCATATCACCAACCTGCATCTGCCCGTCACTGACACCATGTGCACCGCTCCATACGATCAGTACGGTAATTCCGTTCATGATCAGCATCATCATCGGCATCATAAATGTCATGGCACGGTTTACGAATAAGTTGGTTCTTGTCAGATCTCTGTTCGCTTTATTAAATCGTTCTTCTTCATGCTTTTCTGTACTGAATGCACGGATAACCGGAAGTCCGGTAAGGATTTCACGGGTAACAAGGTTCAGTCTGTCGACCAGGTTCTGCAGAATCTTGAATTTTGGTATTGCCACAATAAATAATACAGCAACAACCATCACGATCAGGATTACCCCAAGTACGATGATCCATGACATGCTGACATTAGTATGAAGAACCTTGAAAACTCCTCCGATTGCCATGATCGGTGCATACATAACCATTCTCAGAAGCATAACTGCAAGCATCTGGATCTGCTGGATATCATTGGTACTTCTCGTGATCAGCGATGCTGTTGAGAACTTGTCAAATTCTGCATTGGAAAATCCAACAACTTTTTTGAATACCTTTCCTCTCAGATCACGTCCTGTACTTGCCGCAACTCTTGATGCAAGAAGTCCGACGAGTACACTTGCGATCATTCCGAGAAATGCAAGGGCAAGCATCTTACCGCCAGTTGTTAAAATATATCTGTTCTGGAGCTTATCGGTATTCACACCCAGAACACTGTAGGTTTCTTTAATAAATGAAGTTGCTGCCTGTTCCAGCATGGTATCGGGCATATCGTCCATTTTTTCTGAAATCTTATCAATAACGTCTGCTCTCTGTTCATCCGGTATCATGTTCAGGATCTCAAAGATATCTGCATTTTCGATCTTTTTCACCTGTTCATCAATCTTTTTCTGCATTTCATCCTGCTGTTTCTTGGCAAGCTCCGGATTTGCCGCAAGTGCTTCTTTCTGCTCATCTGTCATCTGGGACTGCATACTCTCTGCCTGTTTTTCAGCCTGTTCCTTTATAGAAGAAATCATATTCTCTTTCATGGATTCTTCCATCTTCTTCGTTGTATCACTTCCAGATTCAAATCCATAAGTCAGAAGCATTGGTTTTCCGAGAATATCAAAGATCTTTCCGGATTTGTCTTCATCCTTCTTCACAGAATCTTTCAAAATGTATACAGCGCCATCATAATCATAACCAGTGCCGGATTCTTTCTTCTCATAGGCATCCAGCACCGTCTGCTGATCTTTTTCTGAAACAAAGAGAAGCAACTTATCCATCTCTTTTTCTGCAATTGCATCCGGAATATCCTCGTCGATTCCTCCCTGCTGGATTCCGACATTGACGATGTCTGAAGTATAAGAAGGCAATGACAGATCGCAGTATGCCTGAACGATCAGAACCATAACGATCACTGCTATAGTTGCTGCATATGGCTTCAGATGCTTAAATAACTTTCTCATATAGCAATTATTTCCTTTCTTAGTAATTATTTTTATTGTTCAAATGGACTTTTACAAGGCATTTCTCTGAAAGCCTTTTCTTGAAAAAGATTGTCACTCATCTGCAATAGAAGTCTTCGGCACAGTATTTTTTCTTCTGTGCTCATATTCTTAAGAAGAGTATCTTCCGTTCTTTGAATAATATCATGCATGTTTTCAATCGTTTTCTCTCCACTATCTGTAAGATGGATCTTCGTCATACGCTGGTCTTTCTCGTCCTGCTCTTTGCGCACATATCCGAGCTTCTCCAGCTTCTGGACAGCTACATTCACAGATGGTGGCGTAATATGCACCCGGTCAGCAAGCTCTCTCTGGGACATTGGTCCCATCATCTGCAAAATTACCAGAATTCCTGCCTGTCCCGGCTTCATCTGCGTATCTTTCATCAGGTTTCCTACATACCATTTATACATATGTCCCACCTGTGCAAGCAAAAGCTGTACCGGCATGTTCTCTCTCGAGAAATCTTCACATTTAAATTTTCCCGACTTCACCATTTCACCTCCTATTGCAATTTAATTAGATGTCTATTTATTAGATGTCTAATCGTTATTCTAGTTGTATTTTCTATATAAGTCAATATTTATTCTCAATAATTTATATTTTTATAATATTTTTTACAAACAAATAATTATATGCCTAATCATTTTTCTTCACGCGAGTGTACATCTCAGACATGTAGTGCCTTTTATATAACAGGAAGTTCCTCCGGGATTTCTTATTATACGAAAAAGGACTCTTCTACCCCTTTCCAGGTAAAAAAGTCCTCTTCTTTCACAATATCTATTCTTTATATAGCTTTTCTTGTGATTTATAACGCATCAAACAGCAATTACATATCTTGCAGGAATGCCTTCACATTTTCCTCTTTTGTTGCCCATGAAGTGCATAATCGGATAACACTGTGGGTTTCATCGTATCTCTGTTGATATGTTACACCGTATTTTTGACGGATTTCCTGCAATTTCGTATCTTTCACAATAATAAACTGCTGGTTGGTATCGCTGTCCATGAAGAATTCATATCCTTTTTCTTTCAGTCCTTCTTTTAACAGCATTGCCATATCGATCGCATGTTTGGAAATTTCAAAATAAAGTCCGTCTTTAAACAGTTCCAGGAACTGAACACCGAGGAGGCGCCCTTTTGCAAGCATTCCACCTTTCTGTTTGATACAGTAACGAAAATCTTGCTTAAGACACGAATTTGTAATCACTACAGCTTCTCCAAACAGTGCTCCAACTTTTGTTCCCCCAATGTAAAATACATCGCAGTACTTCGCAATGTCCGGAAGTGTCACATCGGTTCCCGGTGCCATCAGTCCATATCCCATTCTCGCTCCATCCAGAAAAAGATAAAATCCACATTCCTTACAAACAGCAGAAATATTTTCAAGCTCTGCTTTTGTATACAGTGTTCCAACCTCTGTCGGATGGGAAATGTAGACCAACTTTGGCTGTACAATATGTTCATGAGACTCATCGCTCCAGTGCAGATCGTAATATTCCTTAATCTGCTGTCCGGTAATCTTTCCATCTTTTGAAGGAAGTGCCAGAACTTTGTGTCCGGTCGCTTCTACAGCCCCGGTTTCATGGACATTGATATGCCCGCTGTCTGCGCAGAGCACCCCCTGAAATGGACGCAAAATAGAAGAAATTACTGTAAAATTCGTCTGGGTTCCTCCCACCAGAAAATGAACATCTGCCTCCGGTGCTTCACACACCTTCTTAATTGCTTCTCTCGCTTCTTCGCAGTAAGGATCTTCCCCATATCCTACTGTCTGCTCCATATTGGTCTCGGCAAGCTTCTCGATAATTCTCGGATGTGCCCCTTCTGTGTAATCACTTGTAAACAAAATCATTTCAACATACCCTCTACTTTCTCTTTTAATTCTTTTGTAGCCTGCTCAATATCCGGCTGTCCAAAAACTGCACTGATCACGGCAACTCCGCAGATTCCGTTTCCGGCAAGCTCTGTCACATTCTCTCCCGTGATTCCCCCAATTGCCACAACCGGAATGTCCACCGTCTCGCAGATTTCCTTTAAAACCTTATGATCCAGCTTTGTTGCATCTGCCTTTGATGTCGTGCCAAAGACTGCGCCGACTCCCAGATAATCAGCTCCGTGTGCCTGCGCCTTTAGCGCCTGCTCCACCGTCTTTGCCGTAACACCGATGATCTTATCTTCGCCCAGTGTTTTCCGCACATCAAGAGCTTCCATATCGCTCTGCCCCACATGCACACCATCGGCATCTACCTTCTTTGCAATCTCAACATTGTCATTGATCACAAATGGTACATGATAGGATTTACAGAGCCTGGCAATCTCTTTTGCTTCTGCCAGAAACTCTTCCTCACCCAGATTTTTTTCCCTGAGCTGGATAAATGTAGCCCCGCCTTTCAGCGCTTTTTCTACCTGGCTGTAAAGACTTTCTCCATTCAGCCAGTGACGGTCTGTTACCGCATACAAAACCATATCTTTCTTATCTAATCTCATATTTTGCACCTTCTTCCAATTCTTTTCCTTCCATATTATAAATCGCATCGATGATCCGATTACGATATGTTGCGTTTCCATCTCCCGGCTGCATATATTTCCAGCCAGTTTCACCGGCAACTCCCATGGCACAGACTGCCGCAGCCGCCGCTTCCAGATTGTTCTCCGGATTCGCCGCAAGAAATGCCGTCATCATCCCGGAAAGCTGACATCCTGTTCCGGTGATCCTCCCCATCTCCGGGCGTCCGTTCCGGATCACAAAACATTTCTCACCATCACTTACCAGATCAATTCCGCCGGTCACTGCGATCACAGCCCCCGTCCGTCTGGAAAAATCCTTGATAAACGGAATCATTTTCCCAAGATTCTGCTCGGTCAGTGTATCTGCCACATCCGCATCCACACCGCTCGTCGTCCCATGACCTGCTGCCAGTGTCTTAATCTCGGAAATATTTCCCCGAATCACATCAAACTGAACTTCCCGGATCAGATTCAGTGCCGCCTCTGTTCGGAACGAACTCGATCCTGCTCCGACCGGATCTAACAACACTTTATGATATAGCTCATTGGATTTTTTCCCGGCTTTTTGCATACTTTCAATCTTGCGCGGATTTAACATTCCCATGTTGATATTCAGACCCTGACAGATGGATGTAATCTCTTCAATATCTGTCGGCTCATCCGACATGATCGGACTTCCACCGCAGGCAAGAACTATATTCGCCACATCATTGATCGTCACATAGTTGGTGATATTGTGTATCAATGGTGCTTTTTTTCGTACTTCATCCAGATATTTTCCAATCATCCTTTTCCTCCGGTAAATCATATTATTTCTTATATCTTGAAAATTGTCTCTATAATTATAAAAAGACAGATATCTGTCTGCCTTTCTTCTTTTCACTATTTCTTATTATACTCTTGATTTTCTGAAATGCAATCTGCATTTACCTGAAACATATGTCATTTCCCTTCTCGTGTTACTGTTCACAGTACCTGTGACCGGCAGATCTATAAAAAACTTCTCTCAACTATGAGAAACACGCTCCGCGAGTTTCTCAAATTATCACGGCAGTCGCCAAGGTCTCGGCACGGACTTTGACTCGTTGCTCACGTAAATAAGAAGCCGGGACAGATGCTTCTTCACATCCGCCCCGGCTTCTTATTCACATGTTCACATAGATTTCAATATTCTATTTGCTTCCTTCTGCCTTCTTGCTCATCTGTGGTTTTACGATGAAGAGTACCAGGAGAAGTCCGATTATTAATACAACTGCTGCTGTCCAGAATACTGATTTAACACCACTTTGAATCAAAGCTACGTTTGTAGGATCTGCTGCCGTACTTGCGTTATATGCTACTGCAAATACTGCTGCTGCAATTGTTCCTGCAAGAGAGTTTGCAAAGTTTACAAGTGAGGTTCCAACTCCCATATCTTCCGGAGCTAACATGCCCTGTGCTGTAGGTGTAATAGATACGGCACGAAAACTTTCTGCAATACCTGTAATCGCCAAAGCTACGAAGTAAATCATGATTGAAGCACCTGAATTTGTCATTGCTCCCATCACTGCCATCGGAATAGCTACCAAACCTGTAGCAATTACCATAGCTTTCCATGCATTGGCTGCTTTCTTTCCAACCCAGGCACCTGCGATGGTCGGAAGAATAATAGTAATAATTGTACGTGGCATCTGAAGAGCTCCTGCGGCACTTGTAGGTGCTCCCATTACCTGCATTGCGCCAATCGGTGCATATACGTTCATAGCGTTCTGATAGAAATAGCAGATAAATCCAACAATAAGAAGAATTGTGTAATTCTTGTTCTTAAATAATTTCATCGGGATCAGCGGTTCGCTTGCTTTGTTTTCAATCTTAACAAGTGCAATAAGAGCGATGATACCGATTACGAATCCAGCGATGATTGCCGGGCTTGTCCATCCTACAGATGATCCAAAGTTCAGTGCAAGAAGGATACCGCAAAGTGCAATAATCAGTGCGATCATACCTGGAACATCAATCGTAACTTTTCCTTCTCTTTTCTGATTCGGCATATTCATTCCGATCAGGACAATACCAATGATCAGCGGAATTGCCGGCATAATGATTGCAACTGTAAGCATTCCCATATCTGTTAAGATACCAGCGATGATACTTCCGCCAAATCCACCTACAGCGATTGCTGTTGCGAGCATACCCATAGCTTTTGGTACATCTTTTCTTTCATTGATAAGTCCTGCAATAATATAAGGAGCTGCTGTAAATGCGCCCTGCGCAAGGCTGACAACCAGTCTGAGGATCATCAGTGGAATCAGAGATCTGACAAATGCAAATCCAAAACCTGCAATTGCACAGATAATTCCAGGAATCACTACAATGTTTCTTCTACCAATAAGGTCGCCTAATTTTCCTCCGATCGGAGTCATAATCGATACACCGATCGCACCTACGATAGAGAAGAGTCCTACATATCCCATCGCATCAACGTTTTTAAGGATAGGTGCTGTTAACGTTGCAAATACCAGTCCATACATTGCTACGGAAAGCATCATGCAGATACATCCGATCTGAACCAAGTTTTTCTTTGCCTTCGGAAGCGGAATCGCAACCTGTGGCTGTGCCTGAGCCTGCTGTTCTTTACTCATATTCTTTTCCTCCTGTTCCTAAAGAAACCTTTACTCTCTATTTGTTATTTTTAAGCCACTGTGAAGCGCAATGTGCAAGACAAGCTGCTCCGATCGGGCAAACATCCTCATTAAACTGTGCTTTCGGATGATGTGCCGGATACTGTCCTCTTTCATCCAGATATCCTGCTGACAGATACATAAATGTACTTGGAACCTTTTCAGCGATCACTGCGAAATCTTCAGAAGCACTTGCAGAAATTCCCGGATATGGTGTAAGTCCCGGAATTCCAAGCTCCTGCATATATCCAACCACTTCATCGGTAAGCTTCGGATTGCAGATCAGCGGAGGAACTTCTGAGATCATCTCAATATCAACGGTTCCGTTATATACAGCTGCTGTCTTTTCAGCGACTTCTTTCATTCTGCGAACCAGAAGTTCTCTTGCTTCCGGCTTGTTGGTGCGGATCGTTCCCTGGAGAACAGCCGTCTCAGGAATGATGTTTGCTGCAGTTCCGCCTGCAAACTGTCCGATTGTAAGTACGCAGGAATGGGTCGGATCACTTTCTCTCGCGATCAGTTCCTGCAATGCAAGATGGATATGAACTCCGATGTTGATCGGGTCAACTCCTACATGTGGATAAGCACCATGGGATCCTTTTCCATGGATAGTGATCTTAAATCCATCTACAGAATACATCATCGTATCCTTATCGTTGTACATAAAAAGTCCGATCGGCATTTTTCCCGGTGATACATGGTATGCAAGTGCTGCATCAACCGGAGGATTCTCAAGAATACCATTCTCGATCATATTCTTGCTTCCTTCAAAAGTTTCTTCTGCCGGCTGGAACATGAATTTGATAGTTCCTTCCAGTGTATCTTCTTTTTCTTTCAGCATCTTTGCTGCTGTAAGAAGCATTGCGGCATGGAAATCATGTCCGCATGCATGTGCTTCTTTTCCTGTAGGACATGCAAATTCTTCTCCGCTTTCTTCCGGCATCGGAAGTGCATCCATATCTGCTCTCAGAAGAAGAACCTTTCCCCCTTTGCCGAGTGTAGCTGTTACCCCGTAGCCACAATCCTTCGGCTCAAGTCCGTATTCTGTCAGCTTTTCCATAACATAAGCTTTGGTCTTTGGAAGATCCAGACCAGTTTCAGCATTTTTGTGGATGTGTCTGCGGTTTGCAATTGTTTCATCCTTTAATTCCAATGCTCTTTCATAGTAATTCATACTAAGCCCTCCTTTAACTTTGTTCCTGCCATTTACATTAAAAATACTGTTCTACTTTTAGAATATTTACAGAATATTTTTATTTGTTTTTGGAACATTTACAGAATAGTTATCATGATTACATAATACCAACTTCTAAAATTTTAGTCAATAATATTACAGAATATTCTTGATTTTCGTTGTTTTTACCTATTTAATCGTTATTTTTTTAATTTTCAGAATATTATGGTTGATTTATGGAAGATAATTTTATATGATACTTTTTGAGAGGTGAATGAAAATGAGAAGAAAAATTGTGGCTATTACCAGCCAGTACTTAAAGGAACCTGTCTCGCAGATCGTCTCAGAACTAAAACTAAACTGCGACATCCAGGTGGTTTCCTACAACAAATTTGACACAATATCAGAAGTTTACGATTCTTACGCCGGGGACACTGACGGATTTCTTATCAGTGGTAAGATCGCAAAAGCTGCCATTGAGTCAACTGCGCACGCTTATAACCGTCCGATTGTATCCTTTGAAATTGATACAGCCGGTCTGTACCGTGCTCTTTTGAATCTGCTGATTTCCAACCGGGATCTGGATATGGACCGGATTATTCTGGATTTCCTGATTCCGATCGACGGCGGCTGTACTGCAACCGCTTTCCTTAAGGAGCTGGACATTGATACAGTTCCACCGCATATTAACAACTGGACCAAGGCACTGACCCGCACCAGTATCAGTACGATTGAAAATCATGTCCTTTCAGAGCTGATCCGTATGTGGAACAACAATGAAATGGATATGGTTCTCTGTCAGTACAGTAATATCCTGCCGGAGCTTCGTGCGCACGGGATCCCGACAATCTATCCTCTGCCAAGTGTCAGCCATATCCGGAATCTTGCAAATGAACTTCTGTCCACGATCGAGCTGGAGCACATGCGTTCCAACCTTCCGGTTATCATCAATATATCTCCCCGTAGTTCGACAGATAACACACCGGAAAATATCCAGCAGATCTATGTTTGTATGGAAGATTTCTTTAAAAAGAATCTGATGAATTGTATCCCTCAGGAAGTGGATAATCACTGCAGTGCCTTGACCACTGTGGAAATGCTGCAACATATTACGCACAATAACAAGGTCTGCGAACTGAATGAATTTCTCACCGACAAACTGCATTTTGAATGTGCTGTAGGATACGGAATCGGGGCAAATTTTGACAATGCGATCCGTAATTCCGTAAATGCCCGCAAAGAGGCTGTTCAGTTTGGAAAAAGTTTTATCCAGAATGAAAACGGGGATATGATCGGACCTCTTGGTTCATCCGACCGGAGAGTAATCCAGAATCAGTATGTGCAGAATCTTGGAAAGATTGCAAAGCAGTGTAATCTTTCACCGGTTACGATCAAGAAAGTCCTTGCCAGTACGCATGCTGCCGGATCAAATAAGATTACAACGCATGAGCTTGCCGAGAGGATGGGAAGTACAGTGAGAAATGCGAACCGGATCATTCAAAATTTGGAAAATGGTGGAGTTGCGAGGCTCGCATATACGCAGACGACCAATGCGAAGGGACGGCCGGTTAAGGTGTATGAGTTGGATTTTAATTTCTAAAGATATTTTTAAGTATGCAAATTTATAGGTTGTGACGGCAACGAAGCAAAATAATTCCCCTCAGATTCTTTGTGCAAACCATTCCGATGAACCGCTTAGAGCGGGAATCGTGTTCAGCAGAAGCTTCCACGATTCCTGCGTTTCATCTCCATTGCACAAAAATTGAATCTGAGGGGAATTATTTTGCTTCGTTGCCGCTTACATTTATTGGTTGCAGATCTACTTATTGTTTAACTTGTTATCTTATTTTTTCCGTAAATGCAAAGATCATAAATATTATTATTTTTGATGACTGCTTTTTTCATTGTGTCTTCAAGTATAAAGTTGTTCTTTTCCAGTACTTTTCTGGAGGCAATATTAGGTTCGTATACCAGCCCTGTGATTCGGATGATGTCTAATTTTTCAAAAGCTGTTTCACAGATTTGTCTTACTGCTTCTGTCATGATTCCTTTTGAGTATTCTTCTGGTAATAAATAATATCCTATTTCAGCATCTTTTCGATAGACATCTTCTTTTTGTTCAACTGATATTGTTCCTATTATTTTGCCATCAACAATAATTTCTCGAAATATACCCGTTTTTCCCTCATTTTCTTTTACCACATTTAACCACCATTCCGCTGATTCATTTGTATATGGATTTGGTAATCTATCTGATAAATAGTTTCTATCTATAGTATTACATATTCTTATAAGGGATTCTTTATCTTCAATACTCCATTTTTTTAATTCAATTTTCATTTTCCACACCTCACTCATACTTTACATTTCTATATATCATAGCATTAGAAAATGATACTGTCATTCTTTTTTGTATTTTATTCAAGAAACTTTTATTCAAGAAACACTTATTAGCGTATAAAAAAACCTCCCGGAACTGCTTCCGAGAGGGCTTTACAGGGGATGACAGAATCGAACTGCCGCTAAGAGTTTTGGAGACTCCTGTCATACCATTTGACCAATCCCCTATTTGATTTTATGATCTAAAAAAGACCACTTGTTATTTATAGCACAGTGGTCTTTTTTTGTCAATGAATTATTTTAGTTTTTCGCATTTTTTCGCATTTTGACGGATTTCATTAAGATGCAGGATTCTCTGGTTGCGGCTTCCGCGGAATTCCAGGGTGAGATCTTTTTCGGCTTCGATGAATTCGCCGTCCACGAGGGTGTCGATGCAATCGAGCATCTGATCCGTGTATTCGGTGTAGACTTTTCCGCCGGGGATGAGATCTACATCATAGAGGTATCCGGTGTAGCACCAGACATTTTTCTCCGGGTAGCTTTCTTTGATCTTTTGCAGGAGTCCTGCGAGTTCTTTCTGGTTCTCTGGCTCGAAGGGTTCGCCGCCGAGGAGGGAAAATCCCTGGATATATGCCGGTTTGAGTGCTTCGAGGATCTGTGCTTCAACTTCTTTGGTGTATGGATTGCCGTAATTGAAATCCCAGGTTTCGGAATTGAAGCATCCTTTGCAGTGATGTCGGCATCCGGACACAAAAAGGCTGACCCTGACGCCGGTTCCATTTGCGATATCGTAATTTTTGATTGTTCCGTAATTCATATCTTCATACTTTCCTTTTTCTCATCATGGCAGGACTACTCTGCTGTCCATTCTTACTCTTCTTACAATTATAGCAAATCACGCCCGAAAATCAACTATTATTGTCCTCCGGTAAAGCACGACTCCAACCACTCCGGCGGTCTTTGGACTCCTCCAAACGCTGTAATCAGTGCTGCTACGATCTGACCACATACGGTCTCCCAGGCAGCTGTTTTCTTGCAAAAATAATATTAGCGTTTTACAGCCAGATCCATTATACTATACTTATAAACACCCAAAATGTAAAAGGCAGATCAAGCCAATGGTAGGAAAACTATTTTAACTGCCCCCACAAGCAAAGGAGGGATTCTCATGACGAAAAAAGCAACACCAAAAATTTATTTTATTCTGTTACTTTTGTTTATTCTGCTTACTGGCTGCTCAGGCAAAAAGGCATCTGAATCAGCCGTAAATCCGGAAGCCGAAGCAGTAATCAATGCAATGTTTACCGCGCCAAATGAAGAATTATACTCTCCGGATGCTTCTACCGTAATCGGTGAAAATAATGATGCAAATTCTGATGATGCTTTCGCCAATTCTGAGAAAATTCTTGAGAACTGGAACAAGCTTGTAGGAAAATATTTTGAAAGCAGTCGATTAGAATATTTTGTTTCAACCTATGGTCAGACCTATCTGTCAGAGGCAGCTGTTAATAATACCAAAATAGCTGTAAAAGATATTTCGCTTGACTCCAAAACAGATGATTCCGAAACTGTTCTTGTGACTTTTTCGGTCGATAAGAAAGAAATAGTCCAAAAGATATATTTTTCTTATGACCAGGATGGTTTGATCAAAGACGTTTATCCACTTAACTTTAAATAACTTGTCCTAAATAAAAGACACGGCTTCTTTGAACGAAAGCCGTGTCCTTTATTATATCTTCTCACTTTTTTTCAAAAATATTTCCATCCTTACAGATGCAACACCCTGTCCTTAATCTCCTGGGTTCTTCCCTGATTCCAGAACTGGGTTCCGATATATCCGCAGGTTCTTCTCGCCACAAAAAGCTTGTCCTGGTCACGGTTGCCACAGTTCGGGCATTCCCATACCAGCTTTCCGGTCTCGTCCTCGATGATCTTGATCTCTCCGTCATAACCGCAGACTTCGCAGAAATCACTCTTGGTATTCAACTCTGCATACATGATATTCTCATAAATGTACTGTAATACGGAAAGCACTGCCGGAATATTGGTCTGCATATTCGGCACTTCGATATAGCTGATCGCCCCGCCCGGTGAAAGCTTCTGAAATTCCGATTCAAATTTCAGCTTACTGAATGCATCGATCTCTTCGGTAACATGTACATGATAGCTGTTCGTAATATAGTTCTTATCTGTAACGCCCGGAATGATTCCGAAACGCTTCTGCAGACATTTTGCGAACTTGTATGTGGTAGATTCCATCGGTGTTCCGTATACGGAATAGCTGATATTTTCTGCCTCTTTCCATTCTTTACATTTATCGTTCAGACGCTGCATAACTGACAGTGCAAATGGCTTTGCTTCCGGATCTGTATGGGATTTGCCAAGCATCCGCATACACATCTCATAAAGTCCCGCATAGCCAAGGGAAATGGTTGAATATCCATCAAATAACAGCTTGTCGATGGTCTCTCCCTTTTTCAGACGGGCAAGCGCCCCGTTCTGCCACAGGATCGGTGCAACATCTGAAACGGTTCCGAGAAGGCGTTCGTGTCTGCATCTGAGTGCTCTGTGACAAAGCTCCAGTCTCTCGTCCAGAATCTCCCAGAAACGTTCCATATTGCCTTCTGATGAACATGCCACATCCACCAGGTTGATCGTCACAACCCCCTGGTTGAAACGTCCGTAGAACTTATGGCTTCCGTCTGCATTTCTCTGGGAATCTTCTACGGTAAGGAATGAGCGGCATCCCATGCACGGATAAACATCTCCATCTTTCAGTTCTTTCATGATCTTTGCAGAAATATAATCCGGCACCATACGCTTTGCGGTACATTTTGCAGCCAGCTCAGTCAGATACCAGTATTTGGAATCTTCGGTAATATTATCTTCATCCAGTACATAGATCAGCTTCGGAAACGCCGGTGTGATCCATACTCCCTTTTCATTCTTAACACCCTGCATACGCTGCTTCATCACTTCTTCGATGATCATCGCAAGGTCATCCCTGGTTCTTCCTTCCGGAACCTCATCCAGATACATGAAAACAGTTACGAAAGGTGCCTGTCCATTACAGGTCATCAGTGTGATCAGCTGATACTGGATTGTCTGGATTCCGCTCTGTACTTCGGTGCGGAGTCTTCTCTCTGTGATCTTGTCGATAATCGCATCATCCAGAACCTCTCCTGATTCCATTCTTTCTTCAATGACACTCTTGCGGAGCTTCTGACGGCTTACATCTACGAATGGTGCAAGATGTGACAGAGTAAATGACTGTCCGCCATACTGGTTACTTGCAACCTGTGCAACGATCTGTGTGGTCACATTACACGCGGTAAAGAAACTATGTGGTTTCTCGATCATCGTCTCACTGATGACAGTTCCGTTCTGGAGCATATCCTCCAGGTTGATCAGATCACAGTTGTGCTCTTTCTGTGCAAAATAGTCCATATCATGAAAATGAATGATTCCTTCTTCGTGTGCACGGACGATTTCTTCCGGAAGAAGGACTCTCCTGGTAAGGTCCTTGCTGACCTCTCCTGCCATGTAATCTCTCTGTGTAGAATTGATCACAGGATTCTTATTGGAGTTCTCCTGCTTTACTTCCTCGTTCATATGATCGATCAATGCAAGGATTCCGTTATCCGTTGTATTCGACTTTCTGGTTAATTCTCTCTTATAGCGATAGCGGACATACTTCTGGGCAACCTCATAACCACGCATCTCCATAATGCCGGTCTCAACCATATCCTGGATGTCCTCCACATTCACTGCATGCGTAAATTCCTCTGCCTGCTGTGCAATCTTCTCCGCAATTGCAATGATCTGAAAGTCATTCATCTTGTGGATGTTCTCAACCTCTTCATTCGCTTTTTTGATCGCATTCACAATCTTCTCCAGCCGGAAGTCTACTTCCTCACCGTTTCTTTTGATTACTCTCGTTTTTACTTCCAAACCCATCCCAACTTTCTCCTAACTTTGTTCCATCGCTCTACAAAATATAGTGTCACTTTTAAGTTTCTCCACTATATTTTGCGCTCTGTAGTATATGATACCCCATATTCATGAAAATGAAAAGGGGGATTTTTGTTTTTTTTATGTTATTTTTTTATCTTGCCATTTTCCAGATTCGGTCTTAAAAATTCTTCCTTTGCATACTCCCAGATTGCTTCTGAGCCCTTTGCCGTATTCTGGTTACGGTTCAGGATCTGTTCAATATGAACATCATGTTCCTCCCATGCTTTGCCGTCTGTAGCCGCATTTAACATGATCGGCTGGATATTGTCCATCGTCCGGGCAAACCTCGACTCAGCAGTCTCCTGTGCCTCAAATTCCTCCCAGAGCGTCCGAAATTCCTTTCCCTGCTTTACCGGAAGAAGTCCGAAAATCCGGTCCGCAGCCTTCACTTCCCGTTCCTTCTGCGTCTTCTTCGCATCCTCATCATAGGCATAGGTATCCCCTGCATCAATTTCTACAATATCATGGATCAAAAGCATCGTCACTGTCTTAAGAACATCAATCTTCTCATTGGAATATCCCGCAAGCAGAACCGTCATGATCGCCATATGCCACGCATGCTCCGCGTCATTCTCCTTACGCACCCCATCCGTCAGATATGTCTGCCTCCCAATAAATTTTTCCTTGTCAATCTCCCGAAAGAAATTAAATAATTGCGTAAGCTCCTCTTTTTCCACGTTTTTGCTCCTTCTATGATGAAATACACACTATTTAACACCTCAAAATCCTGTTTCTCAGTACACGCGCACTGTTATATATTCTACCACAAACTATCCTATATCGAAACTTTTATTTTGTAAAAGATTGCACCATTTTTCCCAATAAATTTTGTCAAAAATTCCGTATTGAAAAAGCGCGCAATCTGTAGTAGATTACGCGCTTCCACATAAATTTGTTTCCTAATTTACCATTCTTTTCGCTTTGACACCTTCAACCGGTTCATCGCCCTCGAAAGCGAAGCCTGTGTCCGGTAATATTCCTGTATACTCTGTTTCTGGCGAAGCCTTTCTTCTGCATACTCTTTCTGCTCCTGGGCATGTCTTGCATCAATGTCTTCCGGTTTTTCCGCTGTCTGCACCAGCATGGTCACACGGTTGTTAACAATCTCAAGAAAACCGGTTCCCACAGCGACATCTACCCATTCGCCTTCTTCAAACTGAAGTTTTGTATCACCGATTGCAACAGCGATCACCATATTTTCATGATGAGGAAGGATCTCCATTCCACCGCCGTCCGGTACCGGCACGATCATCTTTCTGCAGCGTCCTTCATAGAATACCCGGTCACTGGAAATGATTTTAAGTCCAAATGTATCCATACCCGGCACCTCTATTCTGCTTTTTCAGCCTTTGCCTTCTCAATGACTTCATCAATCGTTCCTACATTGAAGAATGCATTCTCCGGATACTCATCCATTTCTCCGTCGAGGATCATTTTAAATCCACGGATCGTCTCTTTCAGAGGTACATATTTTCCCGGAACTCCGGTAAATGTCTCTGCAACGAAGAATGGCTGGGAGAGGAATTTCTGAATCTTTCTTGCTCTCATAACCGTTGCCTTGTCTTCATCTGAAAGCTCTTCCATACCAAGAATTGCGATGATATCCTGCAGCTCTTTGTATTTCTGCAGAACCTCTGTTACACGGTTTG
>UMFX01011354.1_pt1 | contig 19123 bp, 15 predicted proteins | sample 1965131 | NCBI WGS metagenome assembly UMFX01 (sample SAMEA4836058, study PRJEB28245) | human gut metagenome | biome: gut microbiome; material: fecal sample | place: Denmark | collected 2008 | reverse complement strand
GGTTATTCAGAGCAAAGGTGCCCAACACGCAGAACATGAGGATTGCGGGGAACAGATAGGAGAAAGGAATGTTCACCGCACGGACAAACACCTTCATCAGGCCCAATTCCATCACATACATCACGATATTGGCCAGGAAATAAGACACCATGACAGCGCCTACCACGTCCAGATCGGATGTGAACAGCAGGGGGCCCGGCTGCAGGCCGTGGATCATCAGGCCGCCGATCAGAGCTGCCGTTACCAGGTCGCCGGGAATACCCAAGGTGATCAGGGGGATCAAAGCACCGCCGTTTACAGCGTTGTTGGAGGACTCAGAGGCGCAGATGCCCTCAGGAGAACCATGGCCAAAACGCTCGGGATGCTTGGACATCTTCTTAGACTGGTTATAGGTGATCAGCGTGGACGCATTCTGACCGATACCGGGGAGAATGCCGATGCCGGTACCGATAAGGCATCCCAGCACGATGGGCACCATGCAGCCCTCCATCTCCTTGACAGGAGGCAGGAAGGACATTTTTCCAACTTCAATCTTCTTTTTTTCTTTGCTGAGGTCGCGGCACTGGTGCAGGATCTCACTGATCGCGAACAGACCCATCATCAAAGCAGTGGAATTCAGTCCGTTCATCAACTGCCAGTTACCAAAAGTCAGGCGCTGTACGCCGGAAATAGAGTCAATGCCGAAGCTGCCCAGCACAATGCCGATCAGCGCGCCAACCAGACCCTTGAGCAGATCGTTAGACGCCATGGTGATGACCACAGCCAGACCCACCAAGGCCACGGCGAAATACTCCCAGTTACCGAAGATCAGGGAGACCTTAGACAACTGCGGTGCCAGGAAGAACAGGGCCAGGGCGGAGACCGTACCGCCGATCAGGGAGGCGAAAACGCCGATAGACAGCGCGGTACCAGGTTTGCCGCTTTTAGCCATGGGATAACCGTCATAGCAGGTAAAGATAGAGGACGGGGTGCCAGGGATATTGATCAGGGTCGCCGTAATCAAGCCGCCGCTGATACCGCCCACGTAAATTGCCACCAGCAAAGTCAGGCCCTGCACAGGAGTCATGGTATAAGTGAAGGGGATCATCAGAGTCACGCCCAGAACGGCCGTCAATCCGGGAATACATCCGAAAACAATTCCCATAAAGACGCCGAAAAACAGCAGTGCGATAGAAAACGGGTCGCCAAAAATAGCCTGAAAGCCAACAATCATTGCTTCCACGGCTTCAGCCTCCTTTCGTACTCACGCAATTTGCAGGGGGCCCAAGGCCCCGCTGCAAACTGCGCAAAATCAATCAATGATACAGAAAATTTGTTTTGCGAAATAAGGCTTACTTCATTTCCTCGAAGACGGGAGCCAGATCCTCGACCCAGCCGCTGATCTTCTCCTTCAGAGCAGCACCGTCAACATAGTTGACTTCCAGGCCCAGGGCCAGGACGTCCTGCTCGAATTCGGGATTTTCGCAGACCTTCTTGATAGCCTCCTGCAGAACAGCCTGCTGCTCCTGGCTCATGCCGGCAGGAGCATACCAGCCGCGGGGCTTCGTGGTGACAACGTCATAGCCCAGCTCAGCGGTGCAGGGAGTGTCGGGCAGGAACTTAGCGCGGCGATCGCCAACAGTCAGCAGAGCGATGTGATCGCCGGAGGTGATAGCGGACTGGATATCAGCGCAGGAGTTGACGCTCAGTTGGACGTGGTTGCCCATCAGAGCGGTCTTGTTCTCAGCGCCGCCGTCATAGGGGACAACAACAACATCATCGCGGATGCCCAGAGCGTCCAGGGTACGCAGGCAGTCAGCCATGTTGCAGTTGTTGCTGCCGGTGTTGCCGACCTTCACGGTGCCGGGGTTGGCCTTGATGTACTCCAGAGCCTCTTCCAGAGTGGTCCAGCCGCTCTGGGGGTTGGTGACCAGCACGTTGAAGTCATCAACGATACCGCAGACGGTCTCCAGCTCGTCCCACAGCTCCACATCGGTGGTGCCGCTCAGAGAGTAGGAAACAACGTCCATGGGGTTGTGAGCCAGGATGGTATAGCCGTCATTCTTGGAGTTGAACGCCTGCATAGCGCCAGTGAAGCCGGAAGCGCCTTCCACGTTCACAGCAACCAGCTTCTGGTTGTTGGGGAGCTCAATGTACTCCATGATCTTACGGGTCAGGATATCAGAGCCGCCGCCGGGAGAATAGGGGATGATGACGGTGATGGGGCTGGTGGGATAATCAGCCTTCTCGGTGGAAGCGGTCTCGCCGCCGTTGGCAGCGGGGGCCTTATCATCGGTGGACTTGCTGCCGCAACCGGCGAGAAGGGCCAGCATGGATGCTGCACACAGCAGCAGTGCAAGGGTCTTCTTCATGAATCTTTTCCTCCTAAGAATTTGCATTTTCTGCATTTTATCAAGCAGCCGGAGCCGGCCGCCTACTTCAGCGGTGCACACACCGCATTCAGTCTCAGCCAAACAGGGAGAACGTAGGGAACTGGACGGACAGGAGCTTGCCGAATATAAACCAGAACACCGCCAGCATCACTGCCGCGGACAGAACGCCCTTTACCAGCAGCTTGCCCCACAGCGCCTTGGGAACCGTGCGGAAGGTCAGAGACTGTTCCTTCACGGAGAACAGGATGACCAGATACAGGCACATCAGGAAGGTGGTGATCATGAAGCCGACCTTGGGCAGCGCCAGTGCGTAAACGATCAGAGAGACGATCACAGCCACAACCGTGCTGTCCAAATAAAAGTGGAAGCCCTCTGCCTCCTCGCCTTCCTTCTTGCCAAAGGAGCGGATGATGAGGATCACCGCAACAATTACCAGGAACACGCCCATCATGCGCAGCCACACATCGGATCGCACCAGGAAGCCGCCCTGGCCGGTTTTGACTTCCGTCTCCGTGATCTTGCCGAACACCAGGAAGGCGCTGAGCAGGATCATAAGAATCCCGAGAACAAAGTCATTCATTTTCTTAATGCATTTCATTGTTTTCCTTCTCCTCTCTTCTCTTGCTCCAATGGTTTGTCCACGGAGCAGTAACATTTATAAAAGCATCTTTATAAGCCTGTCTTTATCCGCCAAGGCCTTTGGGACTCAGCAGTTGAAAGCATTTTTGATATGTGCGTCGAGATAATAACAGGACACATCAGGCGCTCGCCCCTCAAACAGATAATCTACAAGCAGTTGGACCGCTTTATATCCCTGCTGATAAGGACTTTGATCGATCAAAAATTGGACTGTACCATTCTTCATGTAGGCAATATTTCGCTGTGTGGCGTCAAACCCCACAACCTTTTGAACATCGGCGGTCCCTCGTTCGTATACCGCCTGCGCTACGCCGCTCAGGCCCGCGCCGCTGACGAAGATACCCGTGATGTTCGGCATCTCATTCAAGGCATCCCGCGTCCGAGCGTATGCAACATCATGATAGCCTTCTCCATAAATGATCCGGTATCCTGACGATGCCTTTGGGGCAAGGCCCCATTGCTCCAGAAATCCCTCTATCCGTTTTTCGCTGTCCTTATGCTGGGGCGTTACGCCCACGATCAAAGCGTATCCGTCAGGTGGGGAGATCTGCCGCATCAAAAGCGCCGCACATTTTCCGGCGCGGCAGGAGTCAATACCCACATAGCAGTTTCTCAATGCCGGACGTACATCTTGGTTATACGTAAAAACAGGAATTCCCTGATCTTTCAGGATCTGAAGCCGTTCGTCAAACGCCTTGGACTCGATCCCGCGTAAAACGATCCCTTGAATCTCGGAAGCGATCATCTCGTCGATCTTCTGCAAATACAGCAGCTCATCATCTGGAGAAACCACTTCGATCACAGCTTCGATTCCATGCTGCTGTGCATAGGCAACACCGTCTTCTATGCCCTGCTTGATCTGTTCTTGAAAGTCCGGTTCACGCGCTGATAGAAAGATCCCGATCCGGTTTCTCTTTTTCGCTATTGAAAAAGCTCGGCCCAATGTGTTCGGCTGAAAATCCAGCTCGCGCATGACCTGTCGAACTCTCTCGGCAGTTTCGCTCTTGACCTCTCCCCGATGGTGGAGAACGCGGTCAACGGTTCCACGCGACACCCCGGCCATCTTTGCCACCATTTCAACGGTTACCATTACACTGACCTCACGTATCGTATCTCATTGCCATTTCCGTGTTCGTGCACGAAACAGGGGGTTAAAAGAGTGCTCCGAATTGAGCACTGATTTTAAACATGTAAAAACATCAAAATCTCAACAGACTTTGCGCCGGTACAAGAGAATGTTTTAACCAAAATCTATGGAGTCCTATCTTGCGGACCAAGCCGCATCTGGCAAAACCGGACGATTGCCACAGCAATGGATTGGAATGCGAAAAAAATCACAAACGATCCAAATTGGTCCTTTTTAAAATATCATACTACTTCTTGTTTTTCAATTGTGAGATTTTTTATAAATATTTAACATTTTTTGTGCTATTTGCACAGTGCTTGCGGCAATGATCATCATTTCTCAATATGCATTTTAAAGCTGTACCACTTGCATATCGTTCAGGAGAGAAGGCTTCCAAACGGTTTCGATCCCTAAAAGCAAGCTTTTCGGGCCGGACGAAAGCCCCCTCTCCCTCAGTTCTTCGCTATCAGCTTATTGCTCCACCAGATACTGCTCGATCGCCGCATCCAGCAAGGCGATTTCTTCCGAAGTCAGCATCCACTGATAGGCGGCGCAGTTTTCTTCGATTTTCCGTCTGCTCTGTGCACCGACAATACAGGAAGAAACAAATTCCTTCTGTGCGCACCAGTTCAGTGCGATTTGAGACAGGGGCACGTTATCCCGATCAGAGGAGATCCGATCCATGACTTCCAGGACCTTCATGACCTTAGAGAACATCGGCTCCTGGAAGTGCTTATAAAAACGGTTCCGACTGTCCGTGGCTTCAAAGGTTGTCAGCTTCCGGAATGCTCCTGTTAAGATCCCGCCGCCCAGAGAACCGTATGTCATGACGCCCATGCCCTGTTCAGCCGCCCACTTCATCTGTTCTTCATTTGTGCGGACAACCATAGAGTACTGCGGCTGATAGGCTTCCAACGTACAATACTGCCCGATCTCCTCCATTTGCTCCCTTGTAAAGTTGGAAACACCGATATGAAGAACCTTACCGGATTTTTTAAGCGCATTCAGTGCGTCAGCAGTCTCAGCAAAGTCGGTATTGACATCCGGCCAATGAATCAGCATCAGGTCGATATAATCCGTCTGCAGGTTTTTGAGGGAATCGTCACACTGCTGAATGATTTTGTCATAGTGTCCGTCACGAACATACGTCCCATTTCCCATGTAGAAATTTCCGCACTTTGTTGCCACTATGACCCTTTGGCGCGTTCCGCTCTGCTTGAGCGCCTTCCCCACCAGACATTCGGCTGCACCGGCATTATAGGCCGGTGCGGTATCAATAAAATTGACACCATTTTCCACTGCGGCGCAGATCGCATCAATACGGGTCTCTTCCGGATTGTCATCCCAGCCCGCTCCGCCGATCCCCCAGGTTCCCAGCGCCATCTCGGACACCTTCATCCCGGTTTTTCCAAACTCCTTATACCGCATGTTCATTCCACCTTTCTGCGCCTCTCAACGAGCATACGCCCGGAGGCATCCGCGGTCAATAAGAACAGAAACCCCGGCCGGCGCACCGTCAGTGCACCGAGATCGGTGCTTCTATTCTCCCAGACCCATGTTGCGTTCGCTCCTAATTAAAATGCCCCCGCAGTTTTCGGTCCATGGCCGCACTGAAAAGCAAGACCCTGAGCCTGAACTCCAGAGCACGTGATCTGTACTTTCGTTTTAGGGACTCTTTTTTATAGAAACCGGTATGTAATTTACACCTGTTGGCGTCATCTGTCAACGGGAGCAGCTGCCGCCGCATGAAAAAATCAGAGCAGTCTCTCTGCAGCCGCCATCAGTCTCTGCCATTCATTTTAACACGCCGTCCCCGCCGCCGCAAGACATAGGGACTTCCCTTCCTGTCATAAAGGTGAACAGGAGGTGGTGCGCATGATCTCTGCCGCGCTGATGCTGTTTGCCAATACGCTTTTATTTTCTCTGCGGCTGGACCGCAGCGGGTCCTTTCCCAGGCCCCTTTCCGCCAGTGAGGAAAGGATGTGGCTGGAACGTCTGGCTCAGGGGGACCCGGAGGCCCGGAATGTCCTCATTGAGCGGAATCTTCGCCTTGTGGCACATATTGTGAAGAAATACTATGCGCAAAGTTCCGATCAGGATGACCTGATCTCCATTGGGACCATTGGGCTTATCAAGGGGATCTCCAGCTTTGATCCCTCTAAAGGCGCCCGGCTAGCTACTTACGTAGCAAGATGTATTGAAAATGAGATTTTAATGTATTTCCGGTCTCAGAAAAAATTGCAGGGAGAGGTATCCCTGTCGGAGACCATCGAATCGGATCGGGAGGGCAATGCCTTACAACTAATGGACGTCATCGGTGTGGATGACACCATGCTGGAGGATCTCTATGACCGGGACAGCGCCCACCGCCTGCGGCGGCTGGTGAAGGAGTGCCTGACCCAGCGGGAATCGGAGGTCATCCGTCTGCGGTACGGTCTTGGCGGCACCGTCCCCCTGACCCAACGGGAGATCGCCTCCACATTCGGCATTTCCCGGAGCTATGTATCGCGCGGTGTTTAATGTAAGCGAAGCCCGGAAAGCCTTGAAAATGCAGGCTTATCCGGGCATCGATCATATTAGGGTAGCGCCGCCATTACTGTAAGCGGTGAGATATTAGGATAATACGCGGCCATTCATCAATAAAATAGTCCTTTGCCTTACAGAGGAATTGCAATTAATTTGTATTCAGATATTATAGGAACCATCTTATATATTCTAATCTGCTTGCGATTACAGATTTCTTTTAAACATTCCTCGCTTTCAGGAAGAATCCTTGCTCCGAGATATACAGCCTTGGCCGTCGGCATACTCTCTTTATGGTTTGGTGGGTTAGGCGGAAAAAATGTGCGCCATTCTTTTTCGTGACGCCATGCCAATGATTTTTCTGTAAGCATATGCATACAAACACTACTATCAACATGGTCTATATCATCGATTTGTAGTGTGCAATGATCTTTATAAAGAACTGGAAAAGTTAAGTGGGTTAAGTTGTTGTTTAAACTTTTAATATCGTAGCCGATGCAGAATCCTTCATGGCTATCTGCATAATATGCCCACATGGTTTCGCTATCGTTTGTGGCGCAAAAACAACATATATTATACATGTTTCTTGCGTTATTTTGAATTGAACTAATGGTATCATTGAAGCGACGCTTTGCTTCAATGCCAAGGGTCTCCATAAGTGGAAAAAGCGGATGGTTTTGTTTAATATCTTGATATGAGCCGCCAAAACTAATAGCGATATTTTCTAATAAGTCATGGTATGAGTGTGTCGGTCTATCGGCCCAAAAGCGTTTTGTAGATTTCAGGCTGTTATAAACTTTTTGGTAAATGTTTCGCTCTGCCTTTTCACTGACAATCTCGATAGCACCTTCAAAAATATCGTTGAATTTACTCGGTTGAGAAGAAAAAAGGAAGTCTTGCTCAAGCGCCTCAAATGCGTTTTTAGAACAAGAACGATATTTGAAAAACATATTGGGCATATACTGATACTTTATATCAGCGGCTTGGCTCATTGTCTGCTCAGAGTGAGAAGGCCCAAACATTAATTCTTCATATTCTTCAAGCCAAGAAGTGTTATTTCGATAAGACATATCGTGTATCCCCCACAAAAAAGAATAAATCAAACATACTTATATGCCCAGTGACCACCTTCACGGTATTTGACAAGTTTTCCTTCTGTGGTTAGCGTTGCAAGAATGCGGTTTGCAGTAGCAGCCGATACATTAAAAAGCGCACGTACATCAGCATTCATAATATACGGATGTGTTTCCAAGAACTTTTTAATCTGCTCCCAGCGCATCGTCGCTTTATCCATCGCTCCATCGCTCATTTCATCACTCGCATTGATCGCATCAATGAGCGATGCTTTGATGGATGAGAGCATGAACTCGATAAATACTGCGGACTCTCTGGCATCGTTGAAAACGTTGATCGCCGAATAATATTCCTGCTGGCGGTCATGGATGATGGACTCCACTGGAAGCCACGCAAAGACCGGATTCCACTTGGAAAGCAGCAGGGTATGCTACAGGCGCCCCATGCGGCCATTTCCGTCGGCAAAAGGGTGAATCAGCTCTAATTCATAGTGGAACACACAGCTACGGATCAGCATATGCACGTCACTGGTTTTCACCCATTCCAGCAACTTCAAAACCAAATCCGGCACATACTGCGGCAGAGTACCGAAATGCAGGACACGCCCCTCGTTATCCACCACACCTATAGGCCGTGCGCGAAACATTCCCAATTCTTCCACCAGTCCCCGCGTCATAATACCATGGGCCAGCAGCAGATCATCCACCGAATAGGGATCAATCTAATCCAGACGCTCGTATATCTAGTAGGCATTTTTAACCTCGGCAATATCCCTCGGCGGAGTTAGCACGGCCTTGTCATTTAATACGGCTGTGGCCTGCTCCAATGTTAAGTTGTTCTACTCAATAGCCAACGAATCGTGAATGGTACGGATGCGGCATAGGATTTGCGGAAAACTTATTGGTGGATGACAGCTTGCCCATCAGCTCCACGATTTCGGCAACCAAACCGATGTATACATTGATAATTTCAAAGGGAGGATTCTTATTTTTCGTAACACTTCTCTCAGAACCGTTCTTTTGTGATATTATACCATAGAGTCCCACATTTTATCAATTACCATTTGGATGCTGTCTACAAAAAATGAAATGTAGGTAATTTCGATTGGACAAATCAAAACAGAGGAGAAAACAAAATGGCATCTATTGTACAGCGCGGCAAAAGCTATTGCGTCGTTTATTACACAGTAAAGGACGGTGTTCGGAAACAAAAGTGGGAAACCTATCATTCCCAAAATGAGGCATTATTTAGAATGCGCGTTGTTGAATACCATCAGAGGGTTAAAAAGTCAGAAGCAGTTGGGCAGCCAGAAACGGTCGCCCAACTGCTTTATGAATATGTTCACCTATATGGGCGAGCTAAGTGGTCGCTGTCGATGTACACCACCAGCATGGGACTGATACAGAATTATATCATCCCGCTCTTTGGTACTGTTCAGTTGAAAGATTTGTCCCCACGCCTAGTTGCAGAATTATATTCGGTGTTTCAAGACTGCAAGCCAAATTCACCCACTGCATTGAAGTCCATTCAAAAGCTGCTCCACAGCGCATTTGAGCAGGCAGTTCTATGGGAATATATGGAGCGGAACCCATTTCATAAAGCCATAATTCCAAAGATTAGGCCAATGTCGCAGACGCTTTTACTCCCTAAGCAAATACATGCCCTTTTGCAGAGATGCGAAAGTCTTTGGCTGAGATTGGCGATTGAACTTGCGTTTGTATGTACGTTGCGCCGGGGAGAACTGCTGGCGCTGACATGGGATGATATTGATTGGAATGCAAATTCTCTGAAAATCAGCAAGACTATATGCAGAGTCAGTAAGGATGCGATTAGGAGGCGGACACTCGATCAATTTGACATTATGGGGCCAAATTTTCTACAAAAAATAAGAACATATCTTCATTCTGTTTCAATAAAGTCGAATTTTATAGGGGCTACCGCCCTATATATACAAAAACTTATTATAATAGAGGAGGAATAAACTCATATGGCTGACAAGTTTAAGCTATCCATCAATGACTTATCTGGTGCTGTGACGCTCCCATTGATTAGCAAGCTATTGGCAGAATGGAAAAGCGTTGATCAACTAGAAATTTTGCTCCAGATGCTGACAGCATATTTCCATAGAGGCCATACTAGCGAAGTGTTTGATATGGTTTGCGCGCTTCTTCAATCATCTGGTTTTGGCCTACCACCGGAGTTTTACGATGTAATCAAAACTAACATAGATAAGCGTGAGTTTATAGGTGAGTTCCTGACGGATTTTCGCGAAATATTGGGGGAACTATCCGAATAGCAAAATCGAAGTTAAATCGTCGCTATGATATGACACTATTTTCAACTGATTAGTGCGAAAATTTACACAGGAAAGAGGTGGTTCCATGAAAGCAGCAATTTACTGTCGCGTGGATGGAGGAGGAAGTCCGGAAATGCGGCGTGATGCATTGGAGATGCAGAAGCAGGAGTTGGAACGTTATGCAGTAGGAAAAAGGATTCATGTTTCAGGCTATTATGAGGATGATGGCTTTCCCGGATATGATCTGAAGCGGCCTGGATTGACACAAATGCTGAAGGACTATGATGCTGGCTTATTTGAGCAAATTCTGGTAGTCAATCGCAGCCGATTATATCGCGGGAATTGTTGGAACGAACCTCAATGGCCCTTTCAGATCTGTTCAATCAAACAGCTGGAGCATGATTTAGCACATTGAAACGGTGAGGGATGTCCCCTCACCGTTTTTCTTTCCAGTATTCCGCACACTGCTTTTGCAGAGCGGAAATATAGCGTTTGAAATAATCACCAATAAAATCGGGGTAAAAATAGCAAAGCGTGTTCAGAAAATCATCGATGTAATCACTACGAATATCCTGAATACGGGCGAAAGGGTCTAAGAAATAAGGCAAACTATCTGAGCAAATTTTCAGGCAGCTTGCTAGATTGATATTACACCAGGAAGGATCAAGAACTTGTGACATATCGCTGGAGAGCAACTGTTGTTTTATAGCTTGCTGTGGGTTCAGACCACTGATGCTTTGGTGAATGCCGGCCATGTCAAGCTGGAAATTGCTGATAGGAAACGCATCGGCAGTATCTACGCGATAGATTCTATCATCATCAGCGAGCAGGATTTCAACGCCATCCCCCTCGCCTGTAAGGCTGTACAAGCCATAGAAAGAGAAATAATGTTCCCAATTTTTGGCTTGCTCTCGTACTTTTTCATAAGCAGGCATTGAATCGGTCACGTTCAAATATCGTTCCCCGATAATATATTCCGTTTTGAAATAAGGCCGCTTTTCTCCTGGGGAGAGCTGGAATAAGACAGCGTCCGGCATACAGTATCCCATCGCCTGTGCCAACTTGGTGTAAATGAACTCGTTGCAGGCGCAATCTGTATAAGCGTGCTTCACAAGATACCGATCATTCCGGTCGACCTTTCGCTTGGCCAGTAAAAGGCGACCGCTGTCACCCTCTTGATGTGGAATTTGAGAAAACACAAAATCAGCCGTTTGAACCACATCGGGAGAGGTGATTGGCGGTTTTCCCTGATTTTCCTGCTCTTTGGACTCCATGCGCAGTTGCATCATATACTTATCAAACCCTGGATGCATCTCAACACCTCCCAATTTGCTTTCATTGTAAAAGAGAAGGGAAAATTTGTCAATCATTGTTGAACCGTGTCGGCATACTGACACGGCTTTTTTCGTATGCAGGAAAGTACGCTTTCAGAATCGCATAGTCTTAATTATTCAAGGAAGGAGTGAGTGCGTTAGATGAAAGAGCAACAAGAATTGATCGTCCGATGTGATTTTTCCAAAGCCGGTGAAAATCTGCAAGAATTGCTTTTGCAATCGTTTCAGTCTTTTCTTGCCCGAAAGATTGAAACTGCAGTTTTTTGACGTTGTTCATCATGGATGCTATCCTACCTGTGATGAATGGCTGCTTATCTCAGGAGGTTAAGTATGTACAATGAGATAAGCAACCCCATGGATTATCATGTGGCACTATACATCAGACTGTCAAAGGAGGATGAGAGCGAAGGGCCATCGCAGAGCGTGACCAATCAGAAGTCCCTTTTAGATGAATTTGTCCAAAAGCACCGTTTACAAGTTTATGACACCTACATTGACGATGGCTGGAGTGGAACCAACTTTGACCGTCCGGACTTTCAGCGGATGATTGGTGACATTGAAGCCAAGAAGGTCAATATGGTCATCACCAAAGATCTCAGCCGCCTGGGACGTGACTACATCATGACCGGTCACTACATGGAGCGGTATTTTCCGGAAAAGCGAGTGCGGTACATCTCTCTGCTGGATGGTATCGACACGGGTGTGGAGTCAAGCGCCAATGACATCACTCCTTTTCGTGCCATCATGAACGATATGTACGCTAAGGACATTTCCAAGAAAATCAAATCCGTCAAGAGGGATAAGCAGCGTAAAGGCCAATTCATTGGGGGAAAACCAATGTACGGCTACAAAATGCACCCAACCGAAAAGAACAAGATCATCATTGATGAGGAGGTTGCCCCCACCGTGCGGCGAATCTTCGCCATGGCACTCTCCGGCGTCAGCTGCCGCCAAATTGCCACTACGCTGAACGAGGAGGGTGTTCCAACTCCAGCCACCTACTGCGGCTGGAACATGGGACGCAAAGGCCCCTATGCTGGTCTTTGGTCCAGCGAACGTATTTCCGAGATGCTGCAAAACGAAACATACATTGGGAATATGGTGCAGGGGCGGACAGTAAAGATCAGCTACAAGTCCAAGAAGTGTCTGCGGCAGGCCCGGGAAAATTGGGTTGTTGTGGAAGGGACTCATGAGCCGTTAATCGATGCTGAGATTTTTCAGAAAGTTCAGATGTTGGTCAACAGCCGCAAGCGAACGAAAAGTCGCACCTATGATTTTTTGCTGCGTGGTCTGATTTTCTGTCATGAGTGCGGGTATCCGCTGGCGGTCATCAATCGTAAAAACGCAGCGGGTGAGGAACGTCTCTTCTTTATTTGCCGCACCTATCAGCGGTTCACAAAGGCAGGAGTTTGTACCTGTCATTCCATCAAGGAAAAAACGGTGACGGATGCCGTCCTTGCCAAAGTGCGAGAGGTCTGCGAAGCATATCTTGACCCGGCAAAGTTGCTGCCTATAGCCAAGGAAGCAATTTCCAACGCAGACAAAGCAAGTTGTGCAGAAGCAGAAATTCAATCTCTGCACTCTAAAATTGACAGCCTGACCGCCAATCTGGATAAGATGTATATGGATAAGCTCAGCGGTATCTTATCTGATGATGATTTCCAGCGGATCTATTTGAAAGCCAAGGCTCAACGGTCACAGTTGGAGAATCAGTTGAAGACACTGGAACAGGAAAAAGAAGCACCTGTTTCCAAGGATGATAGGACAAAGGAACTGGTACAGCGCTTTTTGGAGTCTGTTCCCACCAATCGGGAATTGCTGTTCAGTCTGATTGAGCGAGTAGAGCTTTCAGAAGACAAGCAAATCTTCATCAAATTTCGTTTCCGTCAGTTGAACGAAATGGCTTAAACTCAGTCATACCAATGGATTGCGCCGTTTTTCAGCAGTCCAAGAACAGGGTAAATTGTTTACAAAGATGGCAACGAAATGTATCGCGTATTGAGAAGCGGGCATTGGAAAAGCTACGGGCAGAACTGGAAAAGCCTGTGGGCAGCGGAGCCGGTCAATAGCAGGACCGCAGGCCAGTTTCGGAGGCTCATCCGGAAAAATCGCGGACTTCCAGCAGTCCGTCCAAAATCTTTGCGGATATTTTACACCTATTTCCCAATTTTTAACTTGTAAAATATGGAATTTTATGATATTTTGACAATACACACAAGATCATGCCCGCAGTGATATCTGCGGGCACATTCTTATTGGGAAGGAGTTGTGGGAACATGGAACAGCGCAGAACGGTGCTGCTGGCAGATACCAGCACGGAATTCCGCATTCTGCTGCGGGAAGCCATGGAAAAAACAGGAGAATTTCTGGTAGAAATTGCACAAACCGGGGACGAAGTTCTGGAAAAAGTTCAGGAGCAAGAACCGGATATTCTGATCATGGATGTGATCCTGCCGGGGCTGGACGGTCTCAGCGCTCTGCGAGAACTTCAAGAGCTTGGCTATGCTCCCATGACCATTCTGACCTCCGCATTTGTTTCCGACCAGACGCTGACGGAAGCTACGGAGCTGGGCGCTGCCTATTTTCTGCCAAAACCCTTTCGGATGGAAACACTGTTGGACCGGATGCGGAACCTGTTCCGGGAAAAGCCAAAAGCCACCCGCCCCTCTCTGAAAGCCCGCGTCACCCACATGCTTCATGATGCAGGTATGCCTGCCAATATCTCCGGCTACCAGTATCTGCGGGAAGCGATCCTGATCACCGCCGCCGATCCAAGTGTACTGAACAAGGCTGTAACCAAGATCCTCTATCCTGAGATTGCCCGGCGTTACGGCACCACCGCCCTCCGTGTGGAACGGTGTATCCGCAGTGCCATCGAGATCGCTTGGGACCGCGCTTCGCCGGAGACACTCCCCAAATACTTCGGCTGCACCGTCAGCAGTCAGCGCGGAAAACCCTCCAATGCGGAATTCATTGCCCTGCTGGCAGAACGGCTGACCCTGGAGGATGACCAAGCCCTCAGAGCCTGACAGCTTTTCACAGTCTATATAAAAGGAGACAGGACGAGCCTGTCTCCTTTTTTGCGTTTGTTTTCATTCGACAGCATCAGAGTGTTCGTTTCATTTTACGAAAACGTATACGTTTTCGCGTCAAATTCGTTTTTTCTTCCTCCAAAAATAACAACCAAAGGTCGGCCTTTTTATTTGTGCACTTTACACAGTGTACGTGAAATTGAATAAAAAAATCATGGGAAAATAGCCATAATCCTCCTTGACAATTCCGTTAAGAATTCTTTATAATGGTAGCAAGGAAGTGCAAACGTTTGCGACCGGAGGACGGCACACCGCCGGTCAGACTGCGCACAGAACTGAGAAAAGAGAGCAAGCTGCTGTCCCCCGCGATCCCCCGGCAGACTTCAGAAAGAGGTGTTATCGTGTCGAAAAATGGCTTACCCAGAAAACCCCTGACCAAGCGGCGTTTAAAGAACCTGATCCTGAATGTGCTGAAAAACCCCTTTAACATGGTGGTGCTGGTCAGTCTCATCATCCTGTTCTGCCTCATCATCATCCCTCTGCTGACCATGATCTCCAGCACCTTTACGCTGGCTCAAGGCGAACTGCGCCGGGTACAGGGGCACGTGGGCGATTTCACCCTGTACTACTGGAAGTACATCCTCACCGGTAAGCTGGCCGGCGCCGTGCTGTGGGGGCCGCTGAAGAACTCCTTTATCTGCGGCTTCTTCACCGTGCTGGTGTCCGTACCTCTGGGCTCCGTGCTGGCCTGGCTGATGATCCGCACGGATCTCCCCGGCAAGAAGATCCTAGGCCTGCTGGTGACCGTACCTTATATGATCCCCTCCTGGACCAAGGCTCTGGCCTGGCTGGCCATGTTCCGCAACTCCACCTCCGGCGCCAACGGCTTCTTGGCCGGTCTGGGCATTCCCGTTCCCGACTGGCTGGCTTACGGCCCCATCGCTATCGTGCTGTGCATGTCCATGCACTATTACGCATTCTCCTACATCATGGTCTCCGGCGCGCTCCGCTCCATCAACTCCGAGCTGGAGGAGATGGGTGAGATTCAGGGCGCCAGCAAAGCGCAGATCCTGCGGCACATCACGCTGCCCCTGATCCTGCCCTCTGTGCTGTCTGCCACCGTTATGACCATCAGCAAATCCATCGGTACATACGGCGTCCCCGCCAACTTGGGCAACCGCATCGGCTACTACACGCTGGCTACCAAGATGCGTACCTTCATCGACCAGGGTCCCCAGGCTGTCGGCTATTCCATGTCCATCGTACTGGTGCTGCTGGCCGCCCTCATCATCTTCTCCAACCAGCGGATCGTGGGCGTCCGGAAGTCCTATGCAACCGTCAGCGGCAAGGGCGGCCGCGCTACGCTGATGCAGCTGGGCAAGGCCAAGAAGCCCCTCATGGTGTTCCTGATGGTCTTCCTGTTCCTGGCCATGGTGGTGCCCTTCTTCGTGCTGATCATGGAGACCTTCCAGATCACCACCGGCGCCGGCTACGGTCCGGATAACCTGACGCTTTACAACTGGATCGGCAAAGCAGGCGAGATTGATAAGTATACCAACTACGTGGGCATCTTCCGGAATCCCAATTTCTTCAGCGCCTTCTGGAATACCATCCGCCTGACCCTCATCGCCTCCATCCTCACCGCTATCTGCGGCCAGTTCCTGGGCTACATCAGCTCCCGCGGCCGCGGCAAGTGGTACGGCGACCTCACCGAGCAGATGGTCTTCGTCCCCTACCTGATGAGCGGTATCGCATTCTCCACCATGTATTTCTCCATGTTCTCCCGTCCGCATTTCGGCGGACTGATGCCCTCCCTGTACGGCACCTTTACCCTGATCGTGCTGACCTCGGTGGTTAAGCACTTCCCCTTCGCCAGTAAGTCCGGTACCGCCAATATGCTCTCCATCAGCGTGGAGCTGGAGGAAGCGGCAGATATCGCCGGCGCCAGCTTCTGGAAGCGGATGTCCTCCATCATCGTTCCTCTGGCGAAAAACGGTTTCATTTCCGGCTTCATGCTGACCTTCATTTCCATCGCCAAGGAGCTGGACCTCATTATCATCATGATGACTCCCACCACTCAAACCATGTCTTACCTGGCCTTCACCTACTCTCAGGATGGCTACAACCAGATGTCTGACGCGGTTTCCGTGTGCGTGCTGGCCTTCATTCTGGTGTGCTACACCGTGGCCAACCGCTTCGGCGCGGATCTGAACAAGAGTATGTAAGGGAAACAGAAAGGAAGAACGATATGAGCCGCATTGAATTAAAGCATATTGATAAATTTTACGGTACCAACCACGTCCTGCGGGACATCAACCTCGTCATTGAGGACGGCGACTTCATGACCCTGCTGGGGCCCTCCGGCTGCGGCAAGACCACCACCCTCCGCGTGGTCTCCGGTCTGGAAAAGCCGCAGAACGGCATCATGACCATTGACGGCGTGGAGATGATCAACGCAGATGACGCCTATTACGCCGAGCCCAGCAAGCGCGGACTGAACCTGGTGTTCCAGTCCTACGCCCTGTGGCCCCACATGACGGTCTACAACAATATCGCCTTCGGCCTGAAGATCCAGAAAATGGACAAGGCGGAGATCGACCGCCGGGTCATGGATTCCCTGCGGATGATGCGTATTGACATGTACAAGGACCGCTATCCCACCGAGCTATCTGGTGGCCAGCAGCAGCGTGTGGCCATCGCCCGCGCTGTGGCCTCCAGTCCCAAGCTGCTGCTGCTGGATGAGCCTCTGTCCAACCTGGACGCCAAGCTCCGTATCGACATGCGGGCGGAGCTGCAGCGCCTCCATAAAGATTTGGGCACCACCATCATCTACGTCACCCACGACCAGACCGAAGCTTTGACCATGTCCACCAAGATCGCGCTGTTCAAGGCCGGTGAGCTGAACCAGGTGGCTACCCCCGCCGAGCTGTACAACAACCCCATCGATCTGGAAGCCGCCGACTTCATCGGCAATCCCCGGATCAACCTGCTGGACGGCAAGGCCGAGATGGTCAACGGTCAGCTGGTGGTCAAGAGCGATCTGGGCGGCCATACCTTCCCCGCCGAGCACCTCACCGACGAGGAGTTCCCCAAGAGCGGCGAGTTCGACTGCGTGCTGGCCATCCGTCCCGAGCAGATCATTATCTCCACCGAGCCGGTGGAGGGCGCCATTCCCGTCAGCATCTACGCCAACCAGCCCGCCGGTTCCGAGACCATCACCACTTTGAAGGCCGGCAACGATGAATTCCTGGCCAAGGAGATCGGTCAGGTCTCCTACGATCTGGACCGGAAGGTCTGGGCCATCATCGACCAGAACAAGATCAACATCTACAATAAGGAAACCACCCGTCTGATCAAACGCGCGGTGTAAGCCGTGTCTTGATACGCAATTTCCCCCCCAAATCGGACGGCGCTGATCCACCGTCCAAATATGAAAGGAGTCCCCGATGAAAATGAAGAAGTTTTTTGCGCTGCTCCTCTCCCTGTCCATGGTGCTGAGCCTGGCTGCCTGCGGCAGCAAGGGCAACTCCAATGACTCCCAAACCGACGGCGAAACCGCCAGCGACCTGCATCTCGGCTATGACATCAACACCGGCGAAAACCACTACGGCCCCTATTATGACGAATGGAGCAACAAGACCGACGAAGAGCTTTTCGAGGAAGCTCTGAAGGAGGACACCACCATCAACGTCTACGCCACCTCCTCCAAGATGATGAAGGTGGAAGAGGGCTTTGAGGCCGCTTATCCCGGCCTGGATCTGGTGGTCTCCGATCTGAAGACTGACGAAGTGCTCTCCAAGGCCAAAATCGAGCACGACACCGGCAACATCACCGCCGACGTACTGCAGACCAAGGACGTCAACGGCAACGTGTTCCACGAGTGGTACAACCAGGACATCCTGGAGCCCTATTATCCCAAGGACATCTGCTCTCACATCGACGAAGGCTACCTGAAATACGGTTATCCTCTGTACGCCTCTCAGTCCATGTGGTATTATAACACCAAGGCCTTCCCCGACGGTCAGCCCATCCACAGCTGGTGGGAGATCATTGAGAAGAACGAGGACGGCACTCAGAAGTACCGCCTGTTCACCAAGGAGATCGGTCAGGAAAGTGCCTACCTGTCTCTGTTCGCCAGCTTCATCAACAATGCCGATGAAATGGCTCAGTCCTACAAGGATACCTACGGCAAGGATCTGGAATACACCTATGACGCTTCCTCCTTTGACTTTGAAGTTCCCGAGAACAACGCCGGCGTGGAGTATCTGTGGCGCTTCTCTCAGGCCAAGATGACCTTCATCAGCGACGGTGACGAGCTGGTGCTGGCCGTCCATAACTCCACCGCTGAGGATCCCGCCCTGTGCCTGGCCTCTGCCGGTAAGATCGGCAACCGCGACGAATCCGGCTATGACATTGCCTGGTGCCTGAATCTGGAACCCTACACCGCCCTGCTGAATCTGGAGTGCCTGTTTATCGCCAAGGGCACCAACAGCCCTGCCGGTGCCCGTCTGTTCATCCGCTACGTCACCGGCGGCGCTGACGGCAAGAGCGAAGGCATGAAGCCCTTCAAGAAGGAAGGCAACTGGCCCATCCGCGATGACGTGGAGGACAAGAAGAACCCCGCAGAGCTCACCGAGCTGGGCGCCCGCGCCAATGACCTCAGCGCTATCTATGACATCTATCTCGACGTGCAGGAGATGTGGACGTACTGGCTGTCTCAGAACCTC
>UMFX01042233.1_pt1 | contig 19374 bp, 18 predicted proteins | sample 1965131 | NCBI WGS metagenome assembly UMFX01 (sample SAMEA4836058, study PRJEB28245) | human gut metagenome | biome: gut microbiome; material: fecal sample | place: Denmark | collected 2008 | reverse complement strand
CCCGCCATAGTCTGGGTTCTGTGTATGATGGCAGTGATCAGCGGATATCTTTATTATGGAAAAAAGATGTTAGAACAGCTTTTATTAAAAAAATCAAAAGAAGCTATCCTGAAAAAAGCAACCTTGAAGAAAACAAACGCAAAAGAACCAATCCTAAAAGAAACGATCGTGACAGGAATAAGCATACTTTGTCTTCTTTTTTTAGCCTGTCTTGTGGAAAAACAACCATATTTGTGGAATTCCTATCTGAAATATAAAATATTTGTGGATGTTCCGCTTGCATTGCTGTTACCAGTTTTTGTATATATTGCCGGCAGAAAAAATACAAAAAACAAGAAGCTGGGAAAGAGTACGGAAACAGAGGATAAAATAAAGAAAAAAGAACCGATTTTATATCTCTTTACAATTCTTTTTGTCCTTGGGAGTTCTTTTTCCTTAACTGGCTGCCGGCACCTGACGGATATAGAAGAAAAAAGCTATGTTTTATCCCTGTATGTGGACAGATTATCGGGCGAAGAAAACGGATATGCGTTTCAGGTGGCAAGAGCAGACTTAAATAAGATGGAAGAACGAGACGAGGAAATTCCCTGTCAGATTACAAAGATAAAAGCAAAAACCTTAAAAGAATTAGAAGAAAAATATCTTCGGATCATTCCGGGAGAAATAGAGTGGAACCATATTTATACTATTTTTTTCAGCCCGGAAATGGCAGAAAATAAAGAGGCTTGCATGCGTCTATTAGAAGAATGGGACGGTGACTGGCAGAAATCACCGAATGTTTTTCTTGTCGCAAGTTCACCACCTCCCGACAAGCTTTACAAAGTAAAAAATATTCCAAAAGGAGCAGCCGGTCAGGAAGTAAGTCTTCTTATAAAACAAAGCAAAAAACAGCAAAAAATAAAATCTGATCAAAAAAATAATACAGAAAAAATCTGCGAAACTCCAATTGATTACCTACGGCACACAGAACAATCCCCGGGAAAAAGCATACTGCATCAGATTGTAATAGAAGATGGAAAAATTGTATTGATAGATAAAAAATAAAAAAATAAAAAAGGCGGCCTGCCACATCAGCAGGTCACCTAATGAATGAAATTATAAAATACATGGAAAAGATTCACTTTTTTTTCTGGGATATAACATAGTTTTGGATAGAAAGCGCACCACCAGTTATGTCCCTGCGCTTTGCCGATATCTATACGTAACGCTTGGTATTCCCCGGCGGGGAAGATGGCAGCTCCATAATGTCGTATTGGAAATCTTTCTTGTGTAAAATAGACCTGGATCGGTTTACCATCAGCAGCTTTTGCAGCAATCCGGGCAATCTGTTTTGTTTTTTTAGCAAGAGTTTGTTTTAATTCCCCGGCAGAGTGTGCCTGTTCCACATCTGTTTTTACATATTGCAGGATGGCATCCCGCACGATCAGTTTTCTTTCCTGAGCCTCCTTTTCATCAGAATCTGCACGTACATGGAACCGCAGGGAATTATCATAGAGTAAACAGTTTTTTTCTATATAAGTCTGACACAGTATGCCGCAGCTGAATAATAAAAATATAATGATGCTGATAGAAAATGTTATTTTATTTAATTTGTTCGTATTATTTAACTTGTTCATAGGTAAAGTATAGACATAAATTTGAGATTTGAGGCAACGGATTAACTTTATTATTCTGGGTAATAGTTCTTGGAACTTTTTGCAAAGTAGAGTATAATTGTAAGGAAGTTTGTTACAAGACGGTAAGATAGAGGACGGTAAAATAGAAATGAAGCATAGAGAACAATACTTTTTCCGTTTTTTAAAGAGGGGAAGTATTTTTTTATTGGTATTTTGCCTTGTGGGCTGCGGAGCATCCGGCTCTGACCGGCCAGCAGAGCGAAAGGCAGAAGAACAAAAGACAGAAGTACAGCTTGAAGTGCAGGGGACTGTCGATATACCGAATTATTATCATAAAGGGAATCTTTTTCTTCCGCAGGCGAATGGGAAGGTGACAGAGAAACAAGAGGGAGTATCGCTTGATCTGTCTCATACGGACCAGGGATACTTTATGGTAGCATACAAAGGCAGTGCAGATAAATTAATGGTGCAGGTAGAAGGAAGCGATAATATCCCGTACCGATATTATTTTGAGCCGGATGGTCACTACAATGCACTTCCGCTTACAGCAGGTAACGGGAATTATGCAGTATCTGCTTATGAAAATGTGGGAGATAACCGGTATGCCCTTGTTTTTACGAAGACAGTGGATGTAGTGCTTGCAAATGAAGTTTTACCATTTTTGTATTCGAATCAATATGTGAATTTTAATGAGGATACGAAGGCTGTTATGCTTGCAAAGAAGCTGACAAAGGGAAAGACAGAGTTAGAGGCAGTGCAGGAAGTGTATGAGTATGTTATAAAGAATATAGTGTATGATGAAGAGAAGGCAGAGACGGTAAAGAGTGGATATTTGCCGAATGTCGATGAGACATTGAAGACGAAGAAAGGAATCTGTTTTGATTATGCTGCCCTGATGACGGCAATGCTTCGTTCATCCGGAATTCCGACTCATCTTGATATCGGATATGCAACGAATATTTATCATGCCTGGATCAGTACCTATCTTGAAGAACAGGGATGGGTAGATAATGTGATTCAGTTTGACGGAAAGAGCTGGACGATGATGGATCCTACCTTTGCGGCTGATGGTGGAGATGGAATAAAGGATTTCATTACGGATTCTTCAAATTACAACGTACAGTATATTCATTAGGAATTTTTGCTTTTGCAAATGATTTCGGAATCATAATTAACAGGGGAGAGATATAAGGGGACAGAAAATGTTATCAAATAATGAGATTGCTGTGTTTTGCGAGCAGAGTGGGATGATTCTTGAATCCGGCTTATCCATGTTAGAAGGTATTTCGATTATGGAAGCGGATGTTGAACCGCAGAATACAGAATATAAGAAAATATATGCAGATATAAGAACCTGTCTTGAAGAAACAGGCATTTTTTATGAAGCACTACAAAGGGCAGGAGTTTTTCCAGATTATGTGATTCAGATGACAAAGCTTGGAGAAGACACAGGGAATCTTGACGTGACGATGAAAGGTCTGGCAGCTTATTATGAGCGTGAAGAAAATACAATGCAGGATATCCGGAGTGCGATTTCCTATCCGCTAATGATTTTATGTATGCTGCTTACAATTATGCTTGTAATGATCGTAAAAGTTATGCCGGTATTTAATCAGGTGTATGAGCAGTTAGGAAGTCAGATTACAGGACCGGCGGCAGTGCTTTTAAAAGCCGGGGAAGTATTAAAGCAGTATTGGGTCATTCCGGCGGTGTTCATCTGCATTTTTGCGGCAGGCGTGTGGTGGCTTTTAAAGACGATAAAGGGAAATACTGTTTTGCGCAGACTAACAGGACGGTTCTTTTCAAGTAAATCTATCGTAAAAAGATTAAACAGTGCCAGAATATCTTCTGCACTTTCTATGGCATTACAGAGTGGAATGGATTATGGAAGAGCATTTGATATGGCGGCAGCGCTTGTGGACGGGGATGAGGAGACGAAGAAGAAACTTTTAGACAGCAAAGAAAAGATGTTTGAAGGAGAATCTTTTTCAAAAGTAATAAAAGAAACACAGATTTATTCGCCCCTCCATGCAAGGATGATCATGATTGCAGAAAGAACTGGGGAGGCAGATCAGGCACTTTCTAAGATCGCGGTACAGGTAGATGAGGAAGTAACAGCAGAAATTCAAAATTTTGTCTCAGTAATTGAGCCTACAATGGTAATTATTTTATCCATTCTTGTGGGTGCCTTACTTTTATCGGTAATGATGCCGCTTATGGGAATTCTTTCTGTGATTGGATAATGAAATGTCAAAATATACGATGGAGAATGTGAAATGAAGAATGGAACAGGAGAGAATATAAAAAAGAAAAATAATACAGGTTTTATTCGAACAGAGCTTATTGTTCCAATCTGTGTATTTATTCTGATGATTGGGATGCTGCTTTTTGGGGTATCGTCAGTGACAAAAGAAACCGCACAAAAGGAACAGGAAAGTCTTCAAAATGCGGTAATCCAGTCTGCTGTCCACTGTTATTCAGTGGAAGGTGCCTATCCGGAGTCTCTTACATATTTAAAGAAGCATTACGGAATCACATGGAATGAGAAAAAGTATAAAGTAAGCTATGAAGTTGTTGCAAAAAATATCCGACCGGAAGTACAGGTGATTTTATTAGATGAATAACAGACAAAAGCAAATACATACGATTGATATGATCTTTCCGCTGATTTTTATTGTTTTTTTTGGATTTTGTGCAGTCTCCCTGGTTCTTTCGGGCGCACATATTTATCAGAAAACAGCGGATGGATTGAAGCAGAATTATACAGTAAGAACAGCGGTTGCTTATGTGCAGGAAAAGATCAGAGAATACAGCAGCAGTTCACAGGTAGAAGTTTTAACAGAGCATAACCAGACAGTGCTGGCGCTGTATGAGCCGGAGAATACAGGATATGTGACGTACATTTATTTATATAAAGGAAAGCTGCGAGAACTTTTTACAAAAAAAGAGCGGGGAATCGAATGGGAAAGTGGACAGGAATTAGTGAGTGCAGATACATTTTCTGTTATAAAACAAAAGGAGGATCTGCTCCGAATTCATCTTAGTGGAAGCGGTCAGGAAGAATTAGTTTATGCAAGGATTTATGGGGAAGATGAGCGATGAGAAGAGTAAGACATTCAAAGTCCGGATTGTTTTTAATTGAATTAATGATATGCATTTTATTCTTTTCATGTACCGCAGGAATCTGTATCCGTTTTTTTGCAAAGTCTCATGAGCTCAGCCAGAAAGCAAGGAATCTGTATCAGGCACAGCAGGAAGCCTCTTCTATGGCAGAAATTTTAGAAGGGGACATAAATTCTCTTTATCATCGATATGTTTATTATGATAAAGACTGGAAACAGTGTGAGAAAAAGGATATGGCATATTGGCTGGAAGTATCGGAAACTGATGTAAAGAAGAAAGAGGCAGAGCCTAAGACTGGCCATAACTCCGATAGTAAAAAAACAGATTTAAAAAAGATAAAGATTGCTGTATATTCCGGAAAGAAAGTAAAAAAAGCACAGAAAGACGAAATTTATCATTTGAATCTGAGCATTTATGTACCAAAGGATAATACAAAGCATGCTGCATCGACACAGAAGGAGGGGATGAAATAATGAAAAAGCGGGAAATCCCTGTAATGAATCTTGGTATTTCATTAATCATCTTAATCTTTATGAATGTATGTCTGGCGGCATTTGCTGTGTTATCCTTACAAAATGCATTATCGGATTATGCACTTACGAAGAAGACGGCGGCGCATACAACGCAGTACTATAAAGCGGTGAATAAAGTGCAGGAACAGCTTGCACAGAAGAATACAGAACTTGAGAAACAGTGGACACAGAAAAAAACAGCAAAACAAAAAGAAATAGGACAAAAAGAAATAGGAAAAAATAGAACGGCACAAAAGACGGTGAAACAAAAACTTGTGATATTGCCGGAAATAAATATTATAGAAAGTGTTTCAAAAAGACAGCAGCTTGTTGTTACGCTGCATCTGGATAAGACAGGCATAGTGCCGCAGTATTATATAAAAAAATGGCAGCTTTGTTCACCAGAAGACTGGCAGGCAGATGAATCGCTTGACGTAATGAAAAGTATAGAATAATGCCGAGGCATTTTTGAATGCAGCAAGAATACCGGGACATTCTTGAATACATTATATTGGGAGGAAAAGGTAGAATGGGAATCCAGGAATATTTGCAGGAAGCAACAGAAAAGGGCGCATCAGATTTATTTATTGTAGCAGGTCTGCCCCTTACTTATAAGATTAACCGAAAGATGGTCAGAATCGGAGAACGGCTGATGCCGGAGGATACAAAGAAACTGATTGAAGATATTTATTCGATTGCGGAGGAAAGAAAGATAGAAACATTAGAGACGGCAGGAGATGACGATTTCTCTTTCTCCATATCGAATCTGGGAAGATTCCGCGTATCTACATATCGTCAGAGAGGTTCTCTGGCAGCCGTAATCCGTCTTATAGCATTTCAGTTACCGAATCCGGAAGAACTTAGTATTCCATCCCAGATCATGCAGCTGGCAGAATACAGAAAAGGACTTGTACTTGTGACTGGTTCTGCAGGAAGCGGAAAGTCCACAACGCTTGCCTGCCTGATCGATCAGATTAACAGTACGAGGGAAGAACATATTATTACATTAGAAGATCCGCTGGAATTCCTCCACCGTCACAAAAAGAGCATTGTAAGTCAGCGCGAGGTGAGTTCTGATACAGAAAGTTATAAAGTGGCGCTCCGTGCCTCACTGCGCCAGAGTCCGGATGTGATTCTTCTTGGAGAAATGCGTGATTATGAAACAATTAATATCGCAATGACAGCAGCAGAAACCGGGCACCTTGTCTTTTCCACTTTGCATACGCTTGGTGCGGCAAATGCAGTAGACCGAATTATTGATGTGTTCCCTGCGAACCAGCAAAGACAGGTGATTGTACAGCTTGCCTCTGTATTAAATGCCGTTGTCTCCCAACAGTTATTACCGGATAAAGAGGGAAAGCTTATCCCGGCATTTGAACTTATGACTATAAATCGTGCGATTAAAAACATGATCAGAGAGAATAAAGTACATCAGATTGATGGACTGATCGCATCTTCAAGCCAGGAGAAAATGTTCTCAATGGACTCTTACATTACAAAACTATATAAAGAAGGAAAAATAACTCAGGAAGTGGCATTAGATTATGCGGCAGCTCCGGAGTTAATGGTGAAGACACTTTTAAAATAAAAAGAAATAATATTAGTATTGTTGTAACAAAATAAATAAAATAATTTTTTGGTAATTTTTGTCGAAAATTCATTGACGTTATACAGACGTTATGCTATTATAAAGATGCAAACTAATATATTCTAGTGGGCAAACCTTGCGAAAGCAGGGGACGCAAAGCCAAGGGTCTAAGGGCATAGCCTATGACAGCCGGTTGCCGTATTTAATGCGTATGGATCATATTATCGAATATTATGGGCGGCCGCGTATATCTGCTAGAGATATAGGCGGCTTTTTGAATACGAGGACATATAGTCCTCATCCCCGCAATTCTCATAGAAAACTCGTAACATTTGATAAAGCCATAAATAAGGCATTTATACCTGCTCTCAGAATCTTTAATACAGCTGTCCTTGTAGTAGATTTTGAGATGTAGCTTACGGCATATTGCCGAGCTACACAAAAAAGTAACGTTGTTGCTGTGTAGCTCGCATATATGTACTTGAGAGTACATGTTATCAGAAAGGGAGGATTTTTATGAGAAAAATGGATAATAAATCATTTGTGATTTCAGCAGCTTATCTTGTTATGGCGCTGATCTTATGTACAGGTATTATTTTTTATACCGGTAACGGCGGGACAGGTAAGACATTTGCAGATATAACAGATACAATGCCGGATACAGGATCTGATGAGATTGTAGCAGGTGAAGAAGAGGTTCCACTTGGACAGGCCCCTAAGGTTACAGTTAAGACTTCTAAGAAGACAACAACAAAGAAGAAGAAGTTAAAAAAAGCAGCGAAGAAGACAAAAACAACAACAAAAAAGAAAACTTCTAGAAAAAAATCTACGAGGAGAGGAGTTTCTGTTCAGACCGTAACAGAGACAACAGTTCGGACAACGCAAAAGACAAGTACAAAGAAGAAATCCAAAGTACAGACAGTTAAGACAACCGTAGTAACAACAGTTAAGACAACAAAGACAGACGTTGGAGCTACTTCTAATTTTAATAACGTACCAGCCGCAACAACAGGATATGCGATTTCTAAGTTTAGTGATATTAAGGGACATGTGGATTCCCGAGTGTATGATGCATTTAATACTTTAGGGTTTGAGTTTAATGTTGACCCGGAATTAGCAACAACTGGTGTATTTAGTGTACAGAATCATAATATTCAGTTAAAGAGAGGTCAGTCGTCTTATTTACTTCACGAGTTGGGTCATTTCGTAGCAACCTTAAAGGGAAGAGCAGATAAGAAATCTGAATTTGCTAGTATTTATAATGCAGAAAAGGGAGCATATGTTGGTAATAATAAATCCTATGTAACACAGACTGCAAGCGAGTACTTTGCAGAATCTTTCTGTGATTATACAGAGAATGCTTCTGCATTAAAGAGCCAGCGTCCACAGACTTACAACTATATCAATGATTTAGTTAACTCTATTTCCGATAAAGATATAAAGAATTTCTATAATGCATATGGATGGTATTGGAATTAGACTATACAGAAGGTTAGAAAAAGGTGCCTGCAGGATAACTGCAGACACCTTTTGTGATGCTAGATAAAGATGTGATATGTACTTGGATAAGTGCATATATTTTTAAAATTAAGTATTCAAAAGCTTTTTGATGTGCTAGAATAAGGCGTGAAGTGAATTTAAAAAGAGCTTTTTGAAAGGGTGAATAATTTTGGCTAATAAAAATATAGTAGTTCTTATGGGAGGAAAGTCATCAGAACATGATGTTTCTCTTATTTCAGCAAAAACAGTAATTGAAAGTATTGATAAAGACAGATATAGTGTGATCATGGTAGGAATCACAAAGGATGGACAGTGGAAGCTGATCGACACAATGGCTCATCTTGAAGATGGTTCCTGGGTGAACAGCAAGACGAGTGCTTACATTTGTCCGGATACCGGAAGTAAGGAACTCCTTTTAGAAAGAGGAGGTAAGACAGAACGTATTTCTATTGATGTTGTGTTCCCGGTTCTTCATGGTATGAACGGAGAAGACGGAACAGTGCAGGGACTTTTAGAGTTAGCAGCGATTCCATATGTAGGCTGTGGTGTTTTAGCTTCTGCCTGCTCTATGGATAAGTTTTATACTAAGGTAATCGTAGATGCAATTGGAGTACGCCAGGCAAAGTTTGTCGGTGTAAGAAGACATGAGCTTTCCAACATGGATGAAGTTGTAGCAAGAGTGGAATCAGGAGTTCCATATCCTGTTTTCGTAAAGCCTTCTAAAGCCGGTTCTTCGCAGGGAGTCAGCAAGGCAGAGAACAGAGAAGAACTCGTTACTGCATTACATCTTGCAGCAAAGCATGATTCTAAGATCTTAGTAGAGGAGACAATCGTAGGACGGGAGATTGAGTGTGGTGTTCTTGGAATGAATGAACCAAAGGCTTCCGGTGTTGGCGAAGTATTATCTGCAGAAGAATTCTACAGCTATGATGCGAAGTATAATAACGAGGAATCAAGAACAGTTGTAGATCCTGAGCTTCCAGAAGGAAAGGCAGAAGAGATTCGTAAAGATGCGGTAGCTATCTTTAAAGCATTAGATTGCTCTGGATTATCCAGAGTAGATTTCTTCCTTACAAAGGATACGAATGAAGTAGTATTTAATGAGATTAATACTCTTCCGGGATTTACAGCAATCAGTATGTATCCAATGCTTTGGGAAGCAAGAGGACTGAATAAGAAGGCTCTTGTTCAGAAGCTGATCGATCTTGCTATGAACAGATACGACGTATAAAGGGATACGATTATGGCAAGAAAGGTCTGGCTGACGATAACCGGAATTCAGAAAGGTTTTGATCAGGAAGAACCTGTGACTCTGGTTACTGAAGGAAGTTATATTTATAAAAACGATGTTCATTACATTTTTTATTCAGAACGGACAGAAGAAGGGGCGGTTATTAAAAACCGCCTCACTATTTCGCCTGGCAGCGTGGAACTTCGTAAAACAGGTGCAGGCAATTTTAATTCCGTTCTTGTATTTGATACGCAGCATAATAAAAACTGTATTTATCAGTCACCGGCAGGACCGATGGAACTGGTATCTGACACAAAGAAGATCCGGGTGCTGCATGGAGATGCACATTTTAAATTACAGTTGAAGTATTCTCTTATCATGAACGGAATGTTAGTATCGGATTATAATCTGACAGTGCTGGCGAAGTTTATGGAATAGAATGAAAGAAAATAAAAGAGGGTAACAATGGCGATAATATTGGAAGAAATCTATGAGGTGGCGTTACACCGTTACAATATGAAGCTGGTTGCCGGAGGAAGAGGCTTAAGAAATCTTGTTGACTGGGTACATACAGTCGAAGAGATGGATTACGTCTCTTTTTTAAAAGGCAGAGAGCTGATTGTTACAACTGGAATCAAAGAAAAAGATGAAGAAATGCTTGAATGTTTTGTAAAAAGTCTGTACGAAGCCGGAGCAAGCGGTTTGGTCATCAATGTAGGAAAGTACATAAAAAGAGTGCCGCACAGTGTTATTACGTATAGCGAAGAAGTGGGATTTCCCATTTTTGTACTGCCATGGGAAGTCCATTTAGTAGACTTCAACAGAGATTTATGCAATCTCATTTATAAGACGATGCAAGAACAAGACAGTTTAGAAACTGCACTTCAAAAAGCAATTTTTTCACATAAAGAAGAACAACAGTATATGTCGGTTCTGCATGAAAATCATATTCATAAAGACACAGAAATCTTTATGGTACAGTGTTATTTTCCGGCAGGTGGCAATACGCAGGCGGAGAGAAATTTTGATAATACGCAGTTTTTCTATCGATTCATTCGACAATGCCAGCAGATATTTGCACACAAAAAGGTGCAGGCAGTCGTTTTTCAGAAAGATTTGTATATCACACTCATAGCCCGGATATCTCCGGGAAAAGAAAGGGAAAAAATAACAGAAGAGATAGCACAGCTTTCACAGCAGTTTTCCGGACAAAAGAAGGTATATATAGCAATAGGAGATGAAGAGACGATTGTGGCAAATCTCTGGGAGAAATACAGAGATTTATCCTACTTGTGTCGCTGGGGTAGAAAAAAAGATAAGCAGATCTGTCAGGAAGAGGAACTGGGAATAAGCAAGCTATGGCTGTCGATTGACAATATCAAAAAACTGGAAAAATATCGTGAAAAAACGCTGGGAGAATTAGAACGACTCGACAGGGAAAATGGCAGCGAATATATTCGTATTTTAAAATGTTATCTTGAAACAAATGGAAATATCGGCGAAGTCGCAACAGAATGTTTTCTGCATAGGAATACAGTTTCCTACCACTTGAAAAAAATCTCAGAAATTACAGGAAAAGCACTTAACTCTACCAAAGATAGAAGTGACTGGTATCTGGCATATCAGATTGATGAATTTTTGGAATTAATTCAGTAGTCTTCTGATTTCTCCCCCCTTCTTTCTAACAAAGACTATTGAATTCATTTCTTCTGGAGCCAAAACACAGAAACGGAAAAAGGCTAATGATTGCAGATGTGATGTCGGAGCCAGAGAAGGATGCGAATAAGCATTCTTCTCGCCGCGACTATCTTTACAGATGCAATCATTAGCCTTTTCCCGTTTCGTCTGTTTTCCTCTAAATGAATGAAATAGCAATTATGAATGTTGCACAATAATTTTGTGTATCGTGACGATGGTAATATAATTTAATCGTGTTATAGTAATGCCATGAAAGAAATAAGCAATAAAAATAAATAAGAAACAAGCAAAGGTGCGATAACAGTGAAGGCTGGGATTGCACCTTTTTCTTTGTATTTAGAAAATTCTTTTAGAAGGTTCTAAGAGTACGTTTTATAGTTAGGAGGAAGTGGCATGTTAAGAGATTCATTACCGGAAATAGTTACAGGGAGTGTACCAGGGGCGAAGGCAAAGGCTCTTTTAGATAGAAGGGATGAGGCTGTTCCAAAAGGTTTATGTGGAAGTAATTACCCAATCTGTATGGCAAGAGGGGAAGGTGCCATGCTTGAGGATGTAGATGGGAATAGGTTCCTTGACTGGATTGGTGGTGTTGGCGTTTTAAATATTGGTTACAGCAGACCAGAAGTTGTTGAGGCAGTAAAAGTACAGGCTGAGAAATATTTCCATGGGATTTTTAATGTATATGTTCATGAAGGATATGTAAAACTTGCAGAAATGTTTAATGAGACTGTTCCTTGTAAGGGCAAGAAGATGAAAACATATTTTGCAAACTCCGGTGCAGAGGCGGATGAGAATGCGATTAAGATTGCAAAAGCGTATACGGGAAGAGATAATATTATTTGCTTTTCCGGTGCATTTCATGGAAGAACGAATCTTACGATGGCGTTGACAGCAAAGAAAGCATATGCACTTGGCATGGGACCGTTCCCTTCCGGAATTTATCGTGCAGAATACCCATATCTGTATCGTGCACCAAAAGGATACAGCGAGGAAGAAGCTATTCAGTACTATATTGATAAACTGTTAAAGCTTTTTGATGAGGCGGCTCCGGCAAGTGATGTTGCGGCAATTATTATTGAGCCGTTACAGGGTGAGGGTGGATTTATTCCTGCTCCCATTGAATTTGTGAAGAAACTTCGCAAGATTTGTGATGATAACGGTATTATGCTTATTGCGGATGAGGTTCAGTGTGGTAACTGCCGTACAGGAAAGTATTTTACATCAGAATACTGGAAGGAGGCGGGAGCAGCCCCGGATATTATTGCTACAGCGAAGTCTATGGGAGCTGGTGTGCCGATCAGTGCCATTAGTGCAAGAGAAGAGGTCATGGATGCAGCCCCGGCAGGCACGATTGGCGGTACTTACTGCGGTAATCCGTTAGCTTGTGCAGCAGCGATAAAAACGATGGAAATCATGAAAGAAGAAGATTACTGTGCAAAATCCCTCCATATAGGCTCCGTCGTAAGGAAGGCGTTTGAAAAAATGAAAGAAAAATATGATATAATCGGGGATGTCAGAGGAATTGGCGGTATGCTTGGTGTAGAATTTGTCAAAGACAAAGAAAGCAAGGAGCCAAACCCGGAATTTGTATCAAAACTGGTTCAGACAGCACTTCAGAAGGGACTGTTACTGGAAAATGCAGGTTCTTGCGGCAATGTGATAAGATTCCTTGCACCATTATGCATGACGGAAGAACAGATGGAAACTGGATTAAAGATTTTTGAAGAGTCAATTTTATCCAATCTGTAAAGTGATGCCAGATTGTCTGACTGATTCAAAACACGCTTTGGATAAAAGAAATGAGTAAAAAAATACTGGCAAAAAATAAAAGCTGGTGTTAAATATATTTTAGAAACATAATATTTGCAAAGTAAAGAAAGAAGGAAGTATCATGGAATTTAATTATTTTCTGCCGGTAAACATTGTATTTGGTTCTGGAAAGGTTTTAGAGACAGGAGAATTGACCAAACCGTATGGTAAAAAGGCTTTGATCGTAACAGGAAGAAGCAGTGCGAAGAAATCAGGCCTTTATGACAAGGTCAATGACAGCTTAAAGGCGGCAGGACTTGAAACAGCTCTTTTTGATAAAGTAAGCCAGAATCCACTGACAACAACTGCTCAGGAAGGTGCAGATTTTGCTAAGGCAAATGGCTGTGATGTTGTTGTTGCCATCGGTGGTGGAAGTATTATGGACTGTGCGAAAGCTATTGCGTTTTTAAGTAAAAATGAAGGCGATATTAATGATTATATTTATAATCGTCTGACCAGTGATGATGCGCTGCCATTAATATTGATTCCGACGACCTGTGGTACCGGTTCAGAAGGGAATGGATTCGCTGTTTTGACGAATCCGGATAATGGAGACAAAAAGTCACTTCGCTGCAATGCAATCGTAGCAAAGGTATCTATCGTGGATCCGGAATGTATGATGACAATGCCAAAGAAAGTACTTGCTTCCGTTACATTTGATGCATTATGCCACAATATAGAAGCTTATACGTCCAAAATCGCACAGCCACTTACGGATGCAATGAGTATCTATGCGATTGAACTCATTGCGAACAATCTGGTTTCTGTATACAATGGAACAGGAAGTAAAAAAGAGTGGGAAAATATCACAATGGCAAGTACGATCGGTGGTATGGTCATTAATACGGCAGGAGTGACGATCGCTCATGGAATGGAGCATCCGGCAAGTGGTCTTAAAGATATCGTGCATGGGCAGGGATTAGCGGCCCTCACTCCAATAGTAATTGAAGCTTCTTATAAAGGAAATGAAGAAAAATTTGCAAAGATTGCAAAAATCTTTGGTGGAGAATCCGCCGCTGACTGCGCAGATAAAATACGTGAATTATTAAAATCTATTGATTTAGAATGTAAATTATCTGATCTTGGCATCGCTGCAGAGGATATATCATGGATGGCAGAAAACTGCATGAAGGTATCTGCTGCGAGCATAGCGAATAACCCGGTTGTATTTACACAGGAAGAGATTGCAGAGTTATATAGAAAGGCTTTGTAGTAATTTGAACTGACATACAGATAAAAACTGAGTCTGCATGATAAAATGTATGAACAATATAATAAACAAAATGCAATAAAAAATTGAATTACTTCGTGTGATTGAGCGAAAACCTTTGAAAAAAGCGAAAAAACTTTCTTAAATTATCTATTGACAGATTATTATAGACGTGATATTGTATAGTCGTACAAAATAATAGACAGTTAAAGCAAGGGTGCTTACAAGTATTTGTAGGTATTCTTGCTTTTTTGTTTTCATAGGAGAAACAGCTACTCTCCTATATGATAAAAACCGGTTTGCAAAATGAAAATTATGAGAGTTTTAGATAATAAGGAGGATTTTATCATGAAATTAAAAGACACAGGACTTAGCGTACAGGATATTAAAGACAAAGTAAATAAATATATGATCGAGACATATGAGCGTTTTGATTTTCTTGCAGAAACAGCAGAAGGAATGTACATTTACGATGAGAATGGTACTCCATATCTTGATTTTTATGCAGGTATCGCCGTAAATAACGCAGGTAATAGAAATCCAAAGGTTGTTGCAGCAGTAAAAGATCAGGTTGACGATATCATGCATACTTTTAATTATCCATACACAATTCCACAGGCATTACTTGCTGAGAAAGTTTGTAAGACTCTTGGAATGGATAAGATCTTTTATCAGAACTCCGGTACAGAAGCGAATGAAGCAATGATCAAGATGGCTCGTAAATATGGTATTGAAAAGTATGGTCCGAATAAATATCATATCGTAACTGCTAAGATGGGATTCCATGGAAGAACATTTGGAGCAATGTCCGCAACAGGTCAGCCGGGTAATGGATGCCAGATTGGTTTTGGTCCGATGACATACGGTTTCTCCTATGCTCCATATAATGATTTAGAAGCATTTAAGAATGCTTGTACGGAAAATACGATTGCGATCATGGTTGAACCGGTACAGGGTGAAGGTGGTGTTCATCCTGCAACACCAGAGTTCTTAAAGGGACTTCGAGAATTCTGTGATGAAAAGGGAATGCTTTTATTATTAGATGAAGTACAGACCGGATGGTGCAGAACCGGGGCAGTAATGTCTTACATGAATTACGGAGTAAAACCAGATATCGTTTCCATGGCAAAAGGTCTTGGTGGCGGAATGCCAATTGGAGCAATCTGTGCGACAGAAGAAGTTTCTAAAGCATTTACACCGGGTTCCCATGGAACAACATTCGGTGGACACCCTGTAAGCTGTGCCGCAGCTTTAGCAGAAGTAGAAGAACTTCTTGATAAAGACTTAGCAGGAAATGCAAAGAAAGTCGGAGATTATTTCGCAGAGAAATTAGCAAAGATTCCACACGTAAAAGAAGTAAGACATCAGGGATTACTGGTTGGTGTAGAGTTTGATGATACAATATCCGGTGTGGAAGTAAAACATGGCTGCCTTGACAGAAAGCTTCTTATTACAGCAATTGGCGCACATATCATTCGTATGATTCCTCCGCTGATCGTTACAGAAGAACAGTGCGATGAGGCATGCGCAATTATTGAAGAAACAGTAAAAGCATTAATATAGTTTCATTGGCAAGGGTGTCACAAAAAGTTTGTGGTTCCCTTGCCTTTTTTATTGAGATATTTTTATAAAAGTTATTTATGAAAGTTAGAGAAATCAGAGAGGAATAGAATATGGCACATCTTGTTATTACAATAGGATGCGAATACGGCGCAAAAGGCAACATGATTGGGAAAAAGGTTGCCAAGGATTTAGGAATTAAGTTCTACGATCGTGATACAGTAGATGAGATTATAAAAGAAGTCGGAATTCCAAAAGAAATCATGGAAAAAGTAGAAGAAGGCGGAACAATTGCCGGAAAAGGAGCAGAAGGTGATGTTCGTGGTTCTTTCTCTAAATATGCAGACTTAACACAGCGTGCGATTCACGTCCAGAAAACAATTATCCGTAAACTTGCAGATCGAGAGTCCTGTGTGATCATCGGGCGTTCTGCTGACTATATTTTAAAGGAACAAAAACCAATTTTGCGAATTTTCATTTATTCTCCGGAAGATGTTCGAATCCAAAATGTTATGAAAAGCCATAACTTTTCTGCAGAGGATGCGAAGATGTTTATTACAGAAAAAGATAAACGTTATCATAAGCGGCATCTTGCATTAACCGGGAGTAATCGTGGTGACCGCCATAACAGGGATATGCTGATAGACAGCAGTCTTCTTGGTGTGGATGGGACAGCAGAACTGATAGAAGAAGTAGCAAAAAAAGTATTTCATGAATAGGAGGGACAGGATATGAACAAGAAAGAATCGGAATTTAACAAAGTATTTAGTGCCTGGGATATCCTTGTCATTGCTTTTGGAGCTATGATCGGATGGGGCTGGGTTGTATCAACCGGAAGCTGGATTGAAAAAGGCGGCGTTCTCGGAGCAGCGCTTGGTTTTGCTCTTGGCGGTGTTATGATTTTCTTTGTAGGTTTAACGTATGCAGAGTTAACCGCAGCCATGCCACAGTGTGGTGGAGAACATGTATTTAGTCATCGTGCGATGGGAGCGACAGGTTCCTTTATCTGTACATGGGCAATCGTTTTAGGATATGTCAGTGTAGCCTGCTTTGAAGCTTGTGCATTTCCAACAATCATCACTTACCTGTGGCCTGGATTTTTAAAAGGATATCTGTATACAGTTGCAGGATTTGATGTATATGCTTCCTGGCTTGCAGTGGCCATTATCGTAGCATTTATTATTATGATGATAAATATTATGGGAGCCAAAACAGCCGCTATTTTACAGACAGTACTCACCTGTATCATCGGCGGTGCCGGTATTTTATTAATTGTAGCTTCCGTAATCAACGGTACGGTGGATAATCTGAATGGACAGATGTTTGTCGGAAACACCGCAGGACTTAATATCAAAGCAATTCTCGGTGTTGCAGCAATGTCACCATTTTATTTTATTGGTTTTGACGTTATTCCACAGGCAGCAGAAGAAATTAATGTTCCTCCAAAGAAAATCGGTAAAATGCTTATTTTATCTGTAATTTTAGCCGTTGTTTTCTATGCACTTGTAATTATCGCCGTAGGACTTGTTCTTGACTCAGGTGCGATCATAAAATCACAGGAAGCAACCGGACTTGTTACAGCCGATGCAATGGGAACAGCATTTGGAATGAAAATCATGGCAAAAGTAGTTATTGTCGGTGGTATGTGCGGTATTATCACATCCTGGAACTCCTTCTTAATTGGTGGTTCTCGTGCAATGTATTCCATGGCAGAATCCTATATGATTCCAAAAACATTTGCAAAACTTCATCCAAAACATAAAACGCCAATTAATGCACTTATTCTTATTGGTGTCCTTACAATGCTTGCTCCATTTGCCGGAAGACAGCTTCTTGTATGGATTTCTGATGCAGGTAACTTCGCATGCTGTCTTGCTTACTGTATGGTAGCGGTTTCCTTTATGATATTAAGAAAAAAAGAACCCGATATGCCAAGACCATATAAAGTTCCAGCTTATAAATTCTTCGGAACGATGGCAGTCATCATGTCCGGATTTATGGTATGTATGTACTGTATCCCAGGCAGTGGCGGAAACCTGATCCTTCCTGAATGGGGAATGGTAGGAGCCTGGAGTTTACTCGGTGTAGTATTCTATGTTGTATGTAAGAGAAAATACAAAGAATCCTTCGGTGATCTTGTTGAACTTATTTCTGATGAAGACGCAGCAACACTTATGCCGGAAGCAGACGATGAAGAACTTGATAAAGTAATTGATGCAGCAATTGACAGGGTGCTGGCTTCTATTTAATGAATAGACGAAGGTCCTGCATTTATATTTTAGCATCTGCTCTGTTTCGCTGTGCGAAAATGCCTGGTTAGCATTTTTGCTCGCTCTAAAGACGCATCTGCTAAAATATAAATGCAGGACCTTCTGTCTTTGATAAATAGAAGTTTTGTGAGGATTTGAGTTGTAGGCTTCTGGTTATTTTGATATTATGGTGACATTAATTAGCGATTTATTAAAGGGCGACTTTGTGTTTTTTACAACGGAGTCAAAATCAATAATTTTTCATGAGAGGCTTTTTATAGAAGACTTTTTCTCGCAGCGACTAAAGTCACAGATAAAGAATATTTCATTCTCATGGTTCGTCTGTTGCTCTACTCACCCGATAAATTAAATCACACAAAGGAGGATTTTCATGGATTATTTGTCATATAATGTAGCGGTTAATTTAAAGCAGATTCGCCTGTCAAAGGGAATGAGCCTTGGTGAGGTTGCGGAACAGACCGGAGTCAGCAAAAGTATGCTTGCTCAGATTGAAAAAGGTACAGCCAATCCCTCTCTTGGTGTGCTTGGGAAAATTACAAGCGGACTCCGCATAGAATTTCAGACACTCATTGATGCGCCGAGAGAAGATTTTTGCCTTGTAATTCCAAAAGAAATTTTTCCTACAAAAGAACTGGAAGGGCAATATAAAGTCTGGACGTGTTTTCCTTATGAAGATTCTCATTCCGTAGAAGTATATCGAATTGACATAGAACCCGGCGGGGTCTATATGAGTGGGAGTCATGGAGAAAAAACAAGAGAGTACATTACAGTAACAGAAGGTGTACTTACGATAGAATGTCATGGGCATACGCAGATAATCAATAAAGAACAGGTTTATAAATTTGAAACAGATCAGATGCATGTTTACCGGAATGAAGGAAGAGAAACAGTCAGTTTTACTTGTTTTTTTCTTGATTATACGGGATTGAGATGATGAACAGACGAGCCTCCGAATTCTATCATATGCAAAAATGTTTCGTATCACTGCGTCCAAGCTGCTCGACCGCAGCTTGAACTTGCTCTAAGGCACATTTTTACATATGATAGAATTCGGAGGCTCTGTGTATTCCAATCCCGTAAATCAGGTGAAAAATTAGAGGATGGATTGAGTAGTGTTGTATTAAAACTTATTTAAGTAATATGTTATAAATAAGTTTATATTGAAGGAAATGCTTTGGAGAGATGATTTAAAAAAACATGAGAAATTACTTTTTCATTAGCAATATCGAAAATCTTTTGTTTAACATCATCAGCGAT